>Ga0247610_10003259_pt1 | contig 17972 bp, 21 predicted proteins | sample 174DNAGHGhighgp2_FD_193483 | JGI IMG/M metagenome (GOLD analysis project Ga0247610, IMG submission 193483) | Sheep rumen microbial communities from Palmerston North, Manawatu-Wanganui, New Zealand - 1742 DNA GHGhigh gp2 | ecosystem: Host-associated > Mammals > Digestive system > Stomach > Rumen... | reverse complement strand
TACACCATATTTTGATGGTAATGATGTGATATGTAATAAAATACCAGCGAATCTCTTTTGCTCCATTTAATTTGCCTCCAAATGGTTTATTTTCTATTATAGTTTATTCTATTTTTAAAACGTTTACAAGCACAATTATTTTACCCCGTTTATCTTTCAAAACCCCTTAATATTTTCCGAAACATTTTCGTTTTATTTTCGAAATTTGTTGCAAAACATTTTAACTTGTTGTAAAATAATTTTGAGGGTGATGAACTATGCGTATAAAAGATATTGCTGATGCATTGCATCTTTCCGTTTCTACAGTGTCAAAAGCACTTAACGGAGGATTCGATGTATCTCCAGAAACAAAAGAACAGGTTTTAAAGTATGCCAAGGAAAATGGCTACAAATCAAGAGATGAAAGATTGAAGGTTAAATCTATTCGTAGACTTTGCGTCTTATTTGATAATGCGGTAGATTCTAAATCAAATATCTTCATTCCACTATCTTTAGCTTTTAGTGAGGCTGCAAGACAAAACAACTTTGAAACAATTACAAGACCAATCACAGATGTTGTTCCATCTTATGAGAAATTTATGCTAAACAACAACTATGATGGTGCGTTTATTGTAGGATTAAATTATACTTCTCCTTTTTTCAAAGAGCTTGAGACAACAAAGATTCCTACAGTACTATATGATAATATCTTAAATGGTGAAAAGGTATCTACTATCACAAATGATAATATCAATACTATTCAAAGATTAGTTACACTTCTTGCAAAGAGCGGTCATAAAAAGATTGGTTTTATTCATGCAGATAAGAATTCATTCGTAGCTAATGAAAGATATGCAGGATATATTATCGGATTAATGATGAACAATATTGAATACAACCCTGAGTATGTATATTATGGAGCATTCAGTGAAGCATCTGGCTTTGAGGCTTCTGAATATTTTGCAAGCAAGGATGTTACTGCAGTTGTATGTTCATCTGATATCATTGCAGTAGGATTCATTAATGGTATTGAAAGATTCCATATGTCAGTACCTAAGGATATTTCTGTTACAGGATATGATGATCTAGAAATATCTAAATATATTAAACCACCACTAACTACAATCCGTCAGGATCTAGAATTAATTGGTGAAAGAGCTTATTATCTATTAACATCACTAATGATGAATAGAGCAAGCCAAAGAATTGTTGTAGATGGCGACATTATCGTTCGTTCTTCTGTTTCAGTTCCAAAGAAAGATAATTAAAACAAATCCCTTAAGGCGACTTAAGGGATTTTCTTTTTCTATAAACTTTTGATTACATCATTTAATTTTTTGTAAATTGGCTTCATACCTTCTTCATTTGTAATCTCTATCGCCTCATCTAAAGAAACCCATTTTAATCCAGAATTTTCATCTGGTTTAATTCTTAATTGATCTTCTTCATTTGCTTCAAATAAATAGGTTAAATTCATATGTACGTGGCTAGATACAAACTTACCATTCTTAATATGATAGGCTACAGGTAATATTTCTATAGAAATAGGCTTATCAATTAACACTTTAATGTTTTCTAAGCCTGATTCCTCATGGGCTTCCTTTAATGCTACTCTTAAAAAGTTAGCATCTCCATCATTATGGCCACCTAACCAGCCCCAATTTTTATAAATGTTATGCCAATTCATTAAAACCTTATTATGTTCTTTATTTGTAATCCAGCAGGATGCACTAAAATGACAAGCAAGGCATGTTCTATTTAATGTCTCATCACCAAATGTCTGTATCATTTCTAGCATAAATTCTTTATCTTTTTCTTCTTGTTCATTAATAGGCTTGTAATCCTCTATAATCTTACTTAAACTCATAAAAACACCTCAGTGCATCTATTATATAGTATTTATTCCAAGAAAAAAAGGTGCTTTCGCACCTTTAATTACAGATTATTCAGCCATACCAGCTGTGATGATTGCCATCTTGTAAACCTCATCTGCGTTGCAACCACGAGATAGGTCATTGATAGGAGCATTTAAGCCTTGTAAAATTGGGCCATATGCTTCATATCCACCAAGTCTTTGTGCAATCTTGTAACCAATGTTACCAGCCTCAATACAAGGGAAAATAAATGTATTAGCTTGACCTGCAACCTTAGAATCAGGGCACTTAGTCTTAGCAACTACAGGAGATACTGCAGCGTCGAATTGGAATTCACCATCAACAACTAAATTGCTATCTAGTGCTCTAGCCTCTGCTACTGCATCGTGGCTTAACTGAACAGTACCACCCTTACCAGAACCATATGTAGAGAATGATAATACTGCAACCTTTGGATCAATACCGAAGAATGATGCTGTCTTTGCAGTTTCTACTGCTACTTCAGCTAATTTTCTTGCAGCTGTAACTGTAACATTACCATCCTTATCCTTTGTATCCTCATAAGAAATATTAATAGCACAGTCACCCATAGCTAATCTTTCTTCCTTGCCATCTTTTTCACGGAATAAAATGAAACAAGATGAAACTAAGTTAGCACCTGGTTTAGTCTTAACTAATTGTAATGCTGGTCTAACAGTATCTGCAGTTGAATATGTAGCACCACCTAGTAATGCATCTGCAAGTCCCATCTTAACTAGCATAGTTCCGAAATAATTAGACTTAGAAAGATTCTTTCTACAATCCTCTTCTGTCATTTTGCCTTTTCTTAATTCAACCATTAATTTAACCATCTTATCCATATCAGGATATGTAAGAGGGTCTAAAATAGTAGCCTTTGCAACATCAAAGTTACCAGCCTTTGCAGCTGCTTTAACATCATCAACGTTACCACATAAAATAACACCCATTAAGTTTTCCTTTAATAGACGCTCTGCAGCAGAAAGAATTCTTGGATCAGTTCCTTCTGTTAAAACAATAGTCTTCTTTTTAGCCTTTAAATTAGCTAATAATTTATCAAACATACTCATATAAATAATAACCTCCAAAGTTTTTTTACACCAGTTGTTATTTTATGCTTTTTTTCTAAATTAGTCAATAATTGCTATTAGCAATTTATAAGTTTTAAACGCTTACTAGTTATATTTTTCTTTTAACTTGCTATCTACAGCTGAAGCAATTACATAATATACTGGAATTGTAATAAATAAAACCCATAGTGGATGCCAAAAACCAGTGAATTCCTGACCGAATATAGTATAGGTATAATCTTGAAATCTCATACCTAAGAAGCAATAGATGAATACTACTAATAAAGGATATACAAATAGACGCATTCTTTTACAATTAATTGCGTCAAATAAACTAGATACAAGAGGTAATAATAAGAATAGTACCCAATATGTTTGAAATCCAAGTGGTGTAAAGAAGCCAAGTAATAAATAAGCAATAGCTGCACCAAATAAAACAATACCATCAATGACAGCCTTTAGGGTGCTATGTTTTTTATTCTTTTCTTCAACATACTTTTCCTCTTTTGTATCAGCATTTTCTTCTTCATTTTCCAAATCCATTACTTCTAGATTCTTATCATCTTCTATAATCTCTTCTGGATTTCCGTTTTCCTCTACAAATTCAAATGATTTATTTGTATTCAATAATTCATCTAAGGATACTCCATATAGCTTAGCTAAGGAGATTAGATTATCAGTATCTGGGCTTGCCTCTGCACGCTCCCACTTAGATACTGCCTGTCTTGAAATACCAAGTTTATCTGCAACTTCCTCTTGGCTTAATCCGTTTTGTTTTCTTAATTCGTATAGACGATTTGCTGTTTCAATATTCATAATTTCTTCCTCCTCGTTTTCTAGCCCAATTACACCATCTTTTTTTAATTTTGGCTAGCAATTCTAGTTTGAAATTACCGCAACTAACGGTTGCACAACACTATTTTAGCTTATTTTTGCATAAAAAACACTCATTTTGATGGTAAAAATAAAATGGCATCCGAAGATGCCAATTATATTAATTCTTATGAATCATAACAATTTCAGTATAATTACTACCTAAAAATTCAGTAAATAACTTATACCAATAAAGCTTTTCTAAGCCTCTATAGGTACTTCTTTTTTTAATGAATTCATATCCATCATCACTAGATAGGAATTCTTTTACTGTATATGCATTTTTATAATCATAGATACCTTTTAGCTTATTTAATAAGCGAAGACTTAGATTTTCAATTAAAACAGTTAAATTTGCAAAATGTGAAGCTAAGAATTTAAGTATCTTTAATACCTTATCTTTATCTTCATACATTACATAATCCTCTAAAATAACTAAAACAGATGGACAGGATGTATTGATTGATTCAGGCCATGCCTCATCTAAAATATCATTAGCTATAATATTATCAAATCCTAAGGATTCCTTATAAAGCTTCATTTCTTCTGTATCTAGATTATACCAGGTAGTATTTTTTCTATCGACTCTAGTCTTTCTAGTATCTAAACCAGCATTTACAGTAATAATTGCTGCATTAGAATTATAGATAATATAATCATTTACCATTTGATCTAGAAATAAGGTAGTAGCCATATATCTTTCTTCCTTATTTGAATCTAATCTTTTTACATTAGATAAATCTAGGGAAGATACTAATTCTAAAGCCTTAGGGTCTTTAAAAATACCATCCTTTAGCTTTGTATATTCAACTCTTGATAATAGTTTTTGCAATTCAAATTGCTTTTCATTATGAAAGGACATATTGCCTCCTTATACTAAATCACGATTTAGCTTTCCAAATTTCTTTACTGCCTCTACTGTTGGCTTGATAAATGAAGTATCAATAGATTCAATCTTACCTAAGTCTACAAGCTTAGCATAATCTGGATTAATAGGTAATGATTGTAGTGGTAGCATATCAAAGCTAAATGCTACTTCTTCTAGTTTAGATGGGCCAAATGGATATACCTTTTCATTACAGCAAGGACAATTCATATAGCTCATGTTTTCAACTAAGCCAACAATCTTAATATTCATTTGGTCGCACATAGATACTGCCTTACCTACAATCATCTTAACTAAATCCTGAGGAGTAGATACAATGATTACACCATCTACTGGAATAGATTGGAATACAGTAAGTGCAACATCTCCAGTTCCTGGTGGCATATCGACAAATAGATAGTCTAAATCTCCCCAGCAAGTATCTGAATAAAATTGCTTAATTGCTCCACCAATTACAGGGCCTCTCCATAATACTGGAGTAGTTGGGTCTTGTAATAATAGATTGATTGACATAATTTTAATTCCACTTTGAGATATAGATGGATACATTGTATCCTCATTACCCTTAATGGATTCAGTAACACCAAAAGCCTTTGGAATGGAAGGACCAGTAATATCTGAATCTAGAATACCAACCTTATAGCCCTCCTTTTGTAGTTCTGTAGCTAATAATGAGGTAACCATTGATTTACCTACACCACCCTTACCAGATACTACGCCGATAATCTTCTTGATTTTTGAATCCTTAGGTGCCTTAGCAAGTAAGGATTTATTTTTATCACAGGAAGACTTGCAATTATCACAATTATGATCACAACTAGACATTTTTACTTCTCCTCTTCTTTAATTCCTAAAGCCTCTTGATTAGCCTTAATTTCTTTATCATGCTCGTGGATACCAACGAGTAAGTCATTGATATGATTACCATAATCTAAGGAAGTATCTCTTTTAAAGATTAATTCAGGCATTTTTCTTGCCTTTAGCTTCTTAGCTAATTGGCTTCTTAAATAGCCCTTGCAATCCTCTAAAGCCTTTTGATAGTTTTCTTCCTTACCTTGATAGAATGTGTAAAATACAGTCATATAGGATAAATCATTTGTAATTCTTACCTCTGTAACTGTAACACTTGATAGATGCTTATTCTTTGCATCCTGTCTTAAAATGATGGATAGTTCTCTTAATGCATTGGATTCTAATCTTTGTAAGCTTATACCCATTATCTTGGAATCTCCTTCATAATAGATGCTTCAATGATATCTCCTTCTTTAATATCGTTAAAGTTTTCAATACCAATACCACATTCGAATCCATATTTAACTTCCTTAACATCATCCTTAAATCTTCTTAAGGAAGCCATCTTTCCTTCAAATACAACTACACCATCACGTAAGATACGAACTAAAGAATTTCTTTCAATTACACCATCAGTTACATAGCAGCCTGCGATTGTACCAACCTTAGAAATCTTGAATGTACTTCTAACCTCAGCCTGACCTGTAACAACTTCTTCATATTCAGGATCAAGTAATCCATTACATGCAGCCTCAATATCCTCAATTACCTTGTAGATAATGTTATATAGACGAATCTCTACACCCTTAGTTGCAGCTTCCTGTCTAACAGGAGCCATAGGTCTAACGTTAAATCCGATAATAATTGCGTTAGAAGCTTCAGCTAAAGAAACATCAGTATCAGTAATTGCACCTACTGTTGCACGAATAATATTAACAGAAACATCCTCCTTAGTGATTTTTTCTAAGGATGCCTTTAATGCTTCTACAGAACCCTGTACATCACCCTTAATAATAAGATTTAAAATCTTTTCCTTATTCTGTTCTGCATTCTTGAATAAGTCCTCAAGAGATGTCGCCTTCTTAGTTTGGCTTTCAGCTAGCTTAGCTCTTTGTAATCTAGCCTCAGCAGTTTCTCTTGCTAGTCTTTCATTAGCAAATGCCATGAACTTATCACCAGCCATTGGAACATCAACTAAACCTGTTACAGCTACTGGCTGTGAAGGTAGTGCCTCTTGGAAACGAGAATGATGATCATCCTCCATTGTTCTAACCTTACCCCAGGTATTACCACAAACTACACAATCTCCAACCTTTAATGTACCATTTTGTACTAAGAATGTAGCAACAGGACCTCTACCCTTATCTAGCTGAGCCTCAATTACAGTACCCATAGCTAAACGATTAGGGTTAGCCTTTAATTCTTTCATTTCAGCAACAAGCTGAATCATTTCTAATAGATTATCAACACCAGTTCCCTTTAGCGCACTGATTGGACAGAAAATAGTATCTCCACCCCAATCCTCAGCTAAAAGACCATAGTTAGCTAATTCTTGCTTAACTCTATCTGGGTTTGCAGTTGGCTTATCCATCTTGTTGACTGCAACAATAATTGGACAGCCTGCAGCCTTTGCATGGGCAATAGCTTCCTCAGTTTGAGGCATTACACCATCATCTGCTGCAACAACTAGAATAACAATATCTGTAATTTGAGCACCACGTGCACGCATTTGAGTAAATGCAGCATGTCCTGGAGTATCCACAAAGGAAATGATAAATCCATTATGATCAACTTGGTATGCACCTATATGCTGTGTAATACCACCTGCTTCTCCCTTTGCTACTCTTGAATTACGAATTGTATCTAGTAAAGTAGTTTTACCATGGTCAACGTGACCCATAATAGTAACAACTGGTGGACGGCTAACAAGATTCTCTTCTTCATCCTCAATGACCATTTCATCAAAACGAGTTGCATCAGTAATGACTTCATCCTTTAATTCAAATCCAAAATCCATTGCAACTAGCTCAATAGTTTCTCTATCAACTGTTTGATTTTGAGAAGCCATAATACCTAATTGCATTAGCTTCATAATGATTTGGGCATTTGTCTTACCAAGTCCATTCGCAACATCAGCAACAGTCATATCTGGCTTATAGGTTAAAACACCCTTTTGCTTATTATCTTCCTTTTTCTTTCCCTTTTGCTGCGGAATGTTGGCAGTTCTTGTTTCTTTTTTCACCGGTTTTTTCGCCACAATAATCACCCTATTTCTTTAAAATTTTTAAAAAGCTTTCGTTAGTGATTCCAACAGCCATTTTGTTTTCCTTACCAATGGCTTGTGAAATCTCTAAAGAGGAATAGCTTTCATTCACCTCTATTTCATAAAATTTGCATTTATCTAATACTTTTTTCTTTGTATTTAAACTTGCATCATTTGCCAAGAATACTAACTTACATTTACCAGCTCTAACATAGTCTAAGACCATATCAGTACCAACAACTAAGCCTCTTGCACGATTACAAAGTCCTAAATTTGATAATATCTTATCCATGATTCTCCAATAAGCTATAAAGTTCTTCATAGATTGTATCAGGAACAGATACCTCAAGCTTCTTATCTAATACCTTTGTAGCTTTAGCCTTAGCAATTACATCCTTATCAAGCTTTAGATAAGCACCTCTTCCATTTGCCTTACCCTTTGTATCGACAATAACTGTCATCTCAGGTGTACGAACAACTCTTACAAGGTCCTTTTTTTCTAAAACCTCTTTTGTAACTACACAGGTACGTAAGACTAATTTACGTTCCTTCATTAGATTAATAATCCCTTTTCATATGCCTCAGATACTGGCATAATATCGATTTTCCATCCACAGGATTGAACAGCTAAACGAACGTTTTGACCGCTCTTACCAATGGCTAAAGATAAATGCTCATTTGGAACTACAACTACAGATGACTTATTCTTTACATCAACAGATAATACCTTAGTTACATTTGCAGGCTGTAAGGAATTAGAAATTAACTCCTCTGGATTCTCACTCCACTTATATAAGTCAACCTTCTCACCGCCTAGGGCATTAACAATCTCACGAATACGACTACCACCCTCACCTACACAAGAGCCAATGGCGTCAACCTTTGGATCATTAGAATATAGGGCAATCTTTGAACGATCTCCTGGGTCTCTAGCGATTCCCTTAATTTCGATGATTCCACTTTTAATTTCTGGAATATAGTTTTCCATTAAACGAGTTACTAATGCTCTATCTGTACGAGATACAGAAACCTTAGGATCCTTAGTAGTCATTTCTACCTTACGGATATATACATTAATACCATCGCCAATTTGTGGATTGTCATTAGGTAATAATTCACTCTTAGCAATGCTTGTAACAACACCATAGCCTAAATCAATCATTACATAATTCTCTTTGATATTTGTAATAGTACCACGAACCATTTCATTTTCTAATTCCTTGAAATGCTCATAGGCAACCTCTCTTTGTCTTGTTCTATTACCTTGAGTAAATACACTCTTAGTAGCACTAGCTAATGTACGGTTGAAATCCTTGATATTAATTGCTTGCTTAACAATATCTCCAACCTTGTAGCTAGATTTAATCTTCTTAGCATCCTCAAGTAGTATCTCAGCCATAGCATTCTCATCTAATTCCTCAGATAATGCTTCAACTACTACATGACAGCTATACATAGAAATTTCATGATGATCAGGATCAATAATAACCTCACATGAAGAATTTCCATACTCCTTCTTGAAGGAATTCATTAATCCCTTCTTAAAGCTTTCATAAACATCCTCAACAGTAATACCTTTGTCCTTTGCTACCTCTTCAGCAAACTCAAAAAAAGCCTTGTTAATCATTTTTCTCCTCCTATATTTTAACAGCAAGCCTTATAAGCTTAATTTCCTCATTTTTAATTGCTTGTTTTTTAAATCTTCCTTTTACATTAATTCTTAAAACAACAGAATCCGAATTTACTTCCTCTAATGTACCCTCATATACCATATTTGGTGTATCCACATGCACATACATACCTAAAGAATCAACCATCTCATCATGATTTCTCAATTCCTTTTCAGCACCAGGTGAGGATACCTCTAGCATATATTCTGGCATATCAGAATCATACTTATCAATTCTTTCAGATAGATATTCATTAGCTAAAGATAGTGTCTCTAAATCAATACCACCCTTTTTATCTAACAAAACTCTTAAAATCAAATACCCAAATTCCTTAACAAGTGATACATCATAAAAGATGACATCATGTTCTTGTAAGAAGGGCTCTAATATTTCCTTACATACATTAATATCCATAAAATCTCCTTGTAAAATAAGAAATAAATAAGAGAGGCTGTCAACCTCTCTTAAAAGCTTATATATTTATTATATATAAAATTCACAAAAAATCAATATAATAATCAATTTTTTATGAATTATCTTAATCTTGTTGTAATTAGATTTAAGATTCTCATATTATCTAAAGCCTTAGCAAGGTCTAATGGTAAAAAGCCATAATTATCCTTTCTATTGATATTTCTTATAGTTGCATATTTTTCTACTAAGGCATAATCCTCAATATAAATTGCATAATGCAAAGGATATAGGCTCTTATATTCAGTTGTCTTATATTTTATTAATAGTTCCTCTACATAGGCTTTCTTTCCATTATCTAAAATATAATCGATAGCCATATCTCCATATGTAGATTTACAATCAAATATAGCACCACTTGATAATAATAAAGGTAGGACATCATAATTTTGTGCCTTAATGGCATAAATTAATGGTGTTTCCTTAAGCTTGTTTTTTGAATTAACAAAGGCATGATTTGAAATTAAATATTTTATAATATTTAAATCTCCTGCCTTACATGCAATATGCAAAGGAGTTTCGCCTAAATAATTCGATTCATTTACCATATCATTAGATACAATGACCTTATTTAATAAATTTAGATTTCTACTTCTGATTAATGCCATAAACATTGATTCATCATTAATGTTTTTTTCATTAATATTATATGGGATTGACTCTAAAAGTAGGTAAATTATATTCTCTCTACCTAATTTTGAAGCTACATAAAGTGGAGTTTCAAGATTAAGGTTTTGCACTTTTAGATTAGCCCCATGTCTAATTAAGGTTTTCAAAAATCCCATACGATTATGAATCACACAATAATGAACTGGGGTATTACCTTCTTTGTCCATAATATTTACATTAATATAATTTTCAAGTAATAAATTGAATATCTCAGAATTGTTAAACAAAATTGCATAATGTATTAAAGACATTCCTCTTTCATTGATACAATTGACATCCCCAAGCTCTAAATATTCCCTTAGACCTTGGATATTTGAGGAATAAACGTAATCAAATGCCTTCATAATCTTAAAAAAAATAGAGCAAAGATGCTCTATTATTTATTGACAGCTTCCTTTAAACTCTTGCCAGCCTTGAATGCTGGAGTCTTTTGTGCAGGAATAACGATTGTCTCTCCAGTTCTTGGGTCCTTACCTTCTCTTTGAGCTCTTTCTCTAACCTCAAATGAACCAAAGCCTGAAATAACTACCTTATCGCCATCCTCTAATGCCTGAGTAATTAATTGAAAAATTTTGTCTACTGTCTTTTCAGCATCTCTTCTAGTTACATCTAGCTCGTCTGCAACAACTGCAACAATTTCTGATTTATTCATTTTATCCTCCTAAGTTTATTAAATACTGAAATAATTATACCAATGAAAGCCCTTTATTTCAAGACTTTGGGGGATAAAAAAAGAAAGTCGTTTGACTTTCTTACTTCTTAATTTCAAGGATTTCTAATTCCATATCCTTACCAGATTCTGTAGTCATGAATACATGATCTCCAGCCTTATGGTTTAATACAGCCTTAGCTAAAGGAGATTCATTTGAAATTTTGCCTGCAAATGGATCAGTTTCAGAACCACAAATTTGATAAGTCCTTACTTGGTTCTTTTGAATATATCTAACCTTTACAGTAGTGATTTCAACGATATGAGCATGCTTTAGGATATCCTCAATCTCACTGATACGAGCCTCATTCTTAGATTGCTCTTCTCTTGCTGATGTATAATCTGCATTTTCGGATAAGTCACCTTGCTCACGGGCAACCCTAATTGCCTCTTTAATTCTATCACGCTCAGTAACTGTTCTAAATTCTAATTCTTCCTCTAATGCTTTTTTTCCTTCTTTTGTTAAATCTATTTGCTTTACATTCATGATTGTAATCCTCCGTTAATACATATCAATTATACTCAAAAATTTAGAAATTTCAAGAACTAATACGTATCATTATATTTTGTTTTTCTTAAATTGCTTTGAATCCTCTTGTAATTTGGAAATAGGGTTTCTAAATAATTATAGAAGGCATCATCATGCCTTTTATAATAAAAGTGAGCAAGCTCATGATAGATGACAGATAGGATATAATTCTTATCATACTTGGCTAATTGCTTTTGAAATACAATCTTCTTTTCTTTTGTATAGCATTCACCATAATAAGTCTTTACATTCTTATATTCAATTTTAATATCATCTTTGATATTACATCTATACTTACAAGTATCAAATACAGATAAAATATATTCTTCCAATAGCTTTTGATAGAAATCTAAGACTATTTTTTTATTATATTCATCTGTATCATTTTTTGTATAAAGCATAGCTTTATCATCTAATAATAACAAACCATCATAATTCGATTTTGTAATAATCAATTCATATTCTAAGCCAAAGACATGGATTGCCTTTTCATAGTTTATAGGCTTTTGAATAGATAAGCATCTTTTAATAAAGCGATAATGCTTATTCATCTCTAATATAATTTTTTCATCAGACATGAATTGATTACTTTTAATTTGAAAAATATTATCCTTTAAATATTTAATTTGCCAGCCTCTTCTTTTTTTATCTAGAATGAAGTTACAAATGATTTCAAATTCCTTTACCCTTACTATCATAAAAGCCTCAATAGATCAAAGGGTTTTAGTTCAATATCCGATTTAAAATGAATCTCTTGTAAAGGATGCCTTGCTGCATCTAATATATTTCCATCCTTATCATATATTTCCTTGATATCTAAATTGAAAGTACCTCTTGGTGAGAATACTTCTATAGTAGTATTTGGTAAGAAATAATTTCTTTGTTCGATAATGGCTTCCTTAGTTTCTATATTATAGCTTCTAACAATACCAATAAAATCCTTTGTAGGTACAGTTAAATTTAGGTCATATAGCTGTTCATTTACTGTAGGATTTCCATTTAAAAATCCAATAGATGTCAATCTATTTTCAGCCTTCATTATCATATTTTCATACTTTTTAATATCTTTAACTTTACCAGTAGATTCATATTCATCAATCAATAAACGATAGCTATTAATAACTGTTGCGATATAATGTAAGGATTTCATTCTTCCTTCAATTTTAAATGAATTGATGCCTAAATCCATTAATTTAGGAAGTAATGGTACTGCACATAAATCCTTACTTGACATAGCAAAATAATCACCCTCTGGATTATAGGTAATAGAATCCTTTACTAAATCATAATTCCATCTGCAAGAATGGGCACATCCACCTCTATTGGCATCTCTATTTGTCATATTATTTGATAGCATACATCTACCTGAAAATGACACACACATACCACCGTGGATAAATACCTCAAGATCAATATTTGATGCCTCTCTTATCATCTTAATTGAATCTAGGTCTAATTCTCTTGCAAGTACTACTCTATCCATACCTAAGCCTTCAAAGAATTTAACTACCTCTTGATTAGAAGATGAAAATTGAGTAGATACATGAGCTTCCATTTTTGTATTTTCTTTAACTAGTTTTAAAATAGAGATGGATGAGGCAATAATACAATCAACACCACAATCCTCTAATGCCTTTAGGTATTCAATGATATCTAATGTATCATGCTCATGCATAACAATATTGCAAGTTACATGGATTTTGGCATGATGCTTATGTGCAAAATCGCATCCTTCCTTTATATCCTCTAAAGTAAAATTAGAAGCTCTTGATCTTAAGGAGAATTTTAATCCTCCAATAAATACTGCGTTTGCTCCATAAAGGATAGCAACCTTTAGCTTTTCTAGGTCTCCTGCAGGAGCTAATAATTCAAATTTACTCATAGCTTTAACTCCTTCTTTTCATAGACACTATCCTTAAACATAAAGCCATCCTCAATATGCAAATCTAGCTTTAAGATATTTAATCTAGCCATATCGATTGTGATTTCTTTATTTAATAAGCCTTTAAATGTTTTTGTTATAATTTCTAATTTATCTAAATCTAGTAAATAAGATTCAATAAATCCATATTTTAAATCCTTAATCTCATCTAAATATTCCATATAGGAAATCAAATAGGAGCGGTAAATCAATGTACCATTTTCATTTTCTAGAATTGGGAAATAATCATTTCTAGTTGCTTCCTTTAAATAAGCCTCATGTGGATATGTAGCATTATTTTTCTTTTCATATAGACTAATTAGATTTCTTTTAGAATAAAACATTAAACGATATCCAAATATCTGATAAAAGATATTAGCCTTTGTTTTATCATAAATAGATAAGATATCCTCTTTTGTTATTTCTGAGGATAAGCCTAAGGCCTCAAAACCTAGGCTATTATAAATATTTAGGTCTAATGAATTACAAATCATAGTTTTAGGGTCAAAAATAACCTTATTTTGACACTTTTTTGTAATCATTAGATTACCAATGCCTAAATCAGTAATATAGAAATAATCACATAAATTTTGATATTTATCGATGAATTTAGATACCAAATCTATCTCCTTTGGTAGATATAACTTATCTATAGCTAAAATAATACCAATATGGTTATCTAAACAATAGCTAATTGCTAAATCAATATCTAAATCCATATAATTTAAGGAGATATTAGGTACCATCAAAATAGCATAATCGATTGTATCTTTAAGTCTATGTAATTGTTCAATTTGATATATACTACATACAATTTTCATTATATCTCCTCCTTTTAAAAAATCCATGAGGTCATGGATTTTTAATAACGGAAGTTACCCTTTCCTTTGCCTTTACCCTTATGCATTTTAGGCTGGCCTCCAGGATAATTTCCTGCCTTCATTTGTTGTGCCATTCTAGAGGCATCCTTTTCGTCCATGTTCTTCATTTGCTTCATGGCCTTTTTAGTTTCCTCAAGCATTTGACGTAGACGGTTTACCTCCTGAATTGGACGACCAGAACCCTTAGAGATTCTATCACGTCTTTTGAAATCCTTATCAATTAATTCAGGATGGCGTCTTTCTTCTTCAGTCATTGAAAAGATAATAGCTTCAATCTTATCGAATGCCTTATCATCAATTTGATTTAGGGCACCCTTCATTTGACCCATACCAGGTAAAAAACCTAAAATCTTAGATAATGAACCCATACGCTTAATCATTTTGAATTGTTTTAGCAAGTCATTATAATTATAGCTTTGGCTCATCATTCTTTCTGACATCTTTTGCATTTCCTCTTCATCGATATTTTCTTGTACTGTATCGATAAGACTTAATACATCACCCATACCTAAGATTCTATCTGCTAAACGATCTGGATAGAAAATTTCCATTGCGTCTAGCTTTTCACCTGTAGACATAATCTTAATAGGGATACCTGTCATTTCCTTAATAGACAAGGCAGCACCACCACGAGTGTCACCATCTAGTTTTGTTAAAATAATACCTGTAATGTCTAAATCCTTATGGAAGGAAAGTGCAACATTAACAGCATCCTGACCTGCCATTGCATCTACAGTTAATAGGATTTCATCAGGCTTAGCAATTTCTTTTACATTTTTAAGCTCTTGCATTAATTCCTCATTAATTTGTAAACGACCTGCAGTATCAATAAATACTAAATCATAGCCATTTTCCTTAGCATATTTTAAACCCTCAGTTACAATCTTTTCTGCTGATACCTTTGTTCCCATTTCAAATACAGGAACAGAGATTTGCTTACCTAATGTAACTAATTGGTCTACTGCGGCTGGACGGTAAATATCGGCAGCAATTAAAAGTGGCTTTTTCTTTAGCTTCTTTCTATAGAAAAGTGCCATCTTACCTACTGCAGTAGTTTTACCTGCACCCTGTAAACCTACAGCCATAATTATGGATTGGCCATGCTCTTTAATTTTTAAATCTACAGCCTCATCACCTAAGGTTCTTTTTAATTCTTCTCTAACAATTTTAACAACCTGTTGTCCTGGGTTTAAGCCCTTCATGATTTTCTCACCAAGTGCTTGCTCCTTAATATTTGCTAAAAACTTTTTAACAACCTTATAGTTAACATCGGCCTCTAATAGGGAAAGTCTAACCTCCCTAAGCATATCATCGATATCTTTTTCATCTAGCTTTCCTTTACCAGTAAGACGTCTTAATCCCATTTGTAAACGAGAGCTTAAACTATCAAATGCCATAAATTACTCCTTCAAAAGACTCAATAGTTCTTCCTTTAGATTAGGGTTAATATCCATTGAATCAATTTTCTTAAATTTCAAATAAAGATGAAGCTTTGATTCATATTCTTCTAAAGCATTAACGCTTCTTTTTAATTGATCATGTACTCCATTTCTTGAGATCGAATAGTTTTCGGCCATTTCTGTAATGGATAAATCCATAAAATAATAATCCTCAAAATATTCTCTTTGCTTATCTGTTAATAATACGCCATATAGATCATATAAATCTATGATATATTGTCTCTTATCGTCTTCCATATTAATCCTCAAAGAAGTCTGCAAATAAGCCATATAGGTATTGTTCAATATCAAATACCTCTAAATCATCTACACCCTCACCAAGTCCAACATACTTAATAGGGATGCCAAGCTCATGACGAATAGCAAGTACAATACCACCTTTAGAAGTACCATCTAGCTTTGTAAGAATAACACCAGATACATCAGTTGCCTCTTTAAACGCCTTTGCCTGAGACATACCGTTTTGACCTGTAGTTGCATCAATTACAAGTAATGTTTCATGTGGTGCATCAGGCACTTCCTTTTGTAATACTCTTTTCATCTTAGATAGCTCATTCATAAGATTAACCTTATTCTGTAATCTACCTGCAGTATCACAAAGTAAAATATCATATCCTTCTGCCTTTGCCTTTTTAATAGCATCAAACATTACAGATGATGGATCAGTTCCATCTGGCTTAGTCACAATATCTACACCTACACGCTTAGCCCATACATCTAGCTGTGCAATTGCACCAGCTCTAAATGTATCACCAGCTGCAAGTAATACCTTCTTGCCTTCATTTTTATATTGGTTTGCAATCTTCGCAATCGAAGTAGTTTTTCCAACACCATTTACTCCAACAAACAAAATAACAGATAATCCGTTTTTATTTAGGTTTAAATTCGCATTGACAACTTCTCCATTTAAATAGATTTCAAACATCTCATCCATGATCATTTCTTGTAAATCAATTGGATTTTTAATCCCCTTAGATGAAACCTCTTCTTTTAGCTTGTCAATGAAATCAACAACAGTGTCAACTCCAATATCTGCCATAATGAAGGTTTCTTCTAACTGGTCAAATAAATCCTCATCAATTTGATCACTTTTAGATAGTATATCCTTTAATGTAGATAGGGCACCCTCACGAGTTTTGTGAAGTCCCATTTTATATTTTTCTTTTTTCTTTTTATCTTTTCTTTTAAATAAATCAAAAAAGCCCACAAAAATCACTCCATATTCTAAAGTATTATATCATAAATGAGGGTAAAAAGGAAAGAAAAAACTCCAGGTTAGGAGTTTATTTCTTTACCAATTCATTATATTCCTCAATTGAAACAAAATTCTTACATTTTGGATAGTTAGAGCATCCATAGAAAGTATTTCCCTTATTCTTACCCTTTGATGCAACACGAGGGACTAAATTACCCTTGCCACACTTTGGACATAAGACATTCGATGAGGCTTCTTTATTTACCTCACAATGCTTATAGCAATACTTTGTTCCATCTGATTTTAAAATCATCATCGAAGAACAATTTGGACATTTCTCATGAGTTGGAGTATCCTCTATTACAATCTTACAGGATGGGTAATTTGAGCATCCATAGAAGGTATTTCCCTTATTCTTACCACGTGTAGCAACCCTGGCAACTAAATTACCCTTACCACATTCTGGACAAATAAATACTTCCTTTGGTGCTTCATTACACTTCTTAGAGCAGTATAAATTACCATCTTTATCTAATAACATTAAAGCTCCACAATCAGGACATACCTCATTAGTTGGCTTATCATTATAGATAGTTTTACATCTTGGATAATTTCCACAAGCATAGAAAATACTTCCCTTATTCTTACCAGTTTTAGATACCTTTTGAATAAGATTTCTCTTCTTACATACAGGACATAAAACACCTGTATC
>Ga0247610_10003258_pt1 | contig 17977 bp, 19 predicted proteins | sample 174DNAGHGhighgp2_FD_193483 | JGI IMG/M metagenome (GOLD analysis project Ga0247610, IMG submission 193483) | Sheep rumen microbial communities from Palmerston North, Manawatu-Wanganui, New Zealand - 1742 DNA GHGhigh gp2 | ecosystem: Host-associated > Mammals > Digestive system > Stomach > Rumen... | reverse complement strand
CTCCGGAAAGGAAGGTTGGTGAGGATGGGCTTCCCATACCGCCCTATGCCGTTTACAACATTGGTGGCGGTCAGCCGGAGAACCTGCTGGACTTTGTGAACATCCTTCAAGAGGAATTGGTGCATGCCGGTGTGCTGCCAAAGGATTACGACTTTGAGGCACACAAGAAGCTGGTGCCTATGCAACCGGGTGATGTGCCTACAACGTATGCCGATGCCGAAGCGTTGGAACGCGATTATGGCTTCACGCCCAAGATCACGCTGAGAGAAGGCCTGAGGAAGTTTGCGGAGTGATATAAAGAATATTATCAACGCTAACCTTAACGCTAACGATAACTAAATGGAAGAGAAACCAAAGAAGGCAAGGAACTTCAGAAACTATAAGGTATGGCAGGATGCCGTAGATTATGCAACGAAAGTGTATAAGATAACATCTGAGATGCCTTGGTTCGAGAAGAAAGGGCTTTGCGACCAACTGCAAAGAGCTGTGGTTTCAATCAGCTCGAACATCGCTGAAGGTGCAGCAAAACCATCAGATATTGAATTTGCCCATTTCCTTGATACTTCTTTGGGCTCTGCATTTGAAGTTGAAACCCAGTTGTTGATTTCGAAAAACGTTGGTTATCTATCGTCAGACATTTACGAAAGCTTATTGACCGATCTTAATGAAATAGAACGTCAAATAAACGGCTTGATTTCGACCCTGCGAAAAAGTTAAGGTTAGGGTTATGGTTAAGGTTGATTTGTTATGACCCAAGACGAACGCTGGCGGAAGATGTAAGAAGGAAGATGTAAGATGTAAGAAGGAAGAGGTTATAAAAAAGATTAACAACACATCACTTACGTAATAGAATTGAGAAAAATTCGTTATTTTTGCAGAATGAATAAATAATTGTGAGAGAAATATATGAAATTTATAGTTGAGAACTTGGGAATCATCCATTCGGCTGCGCTTGACTTGCGTAAACCTATGGTTTTGCTTTGCGGTCCAAACAGCACGGGAAAGACTTACCTTTCGTATGTTGTCAACTTCGTTATGTCGGACGATCCAACTATTGATGTGCCTGCATTCAGAGATTTGGCCCATCACACCAAGACTGGCGACTCTTTCATGCTGGACAAGGCTATCATAGACGTGTATCTGAGCAAATTGTCGGATTATGTTACCGACAATCTTGATGTCGTTTTCGGCATTTCAAAGGAAGACAGCAAACGACTTTTCGCCGGCAGCAAGATAAAACTGGTGTTGGATGACGATGACTATGAAAGAATAAAGGAAGCGCCATTGACAATGCAACTGCAACTCAGGGCAATGGCAGGGAATTATATGTACCAACTAAGCAAAGCTACAAACTCTCTGGTGGTGAAGATCGATTTCTTCTCTGACGGTGTGGCTGTGGAAGGTAATATTACGGAAGATGTGGCAAATCTGCTGATGCAGAGGTATTTCCATTTTGCCCTGTTCGCTCCTTTTACTCGTTCGCACATGTTTACGGTGGAGCGTAACTCGATATATACTTTTAAGTCGGAATTGGCTCAAAACAGGACCGAACTGGTAAATAAGATTCTTGATTCATCGGATGGATCTACGCCGAGGGAGATTGTGGAACAGCGGGCAAAACGCTATCCCTGGGCTATTCGTACAAGCATAAGTGACGCCAACAGTATCAGCGCCATCCAAAAAGACGAAAGCCCTTTTGCCGATGTCGCCCGTCGATTGGAGAACGAACTGTTGAATGGCGAAGTGATTGCCGACAAGGACGGTGAGGTCAGTTTCAAGGTAAAGGGGAATGGTCCGCTGCCGTTCCAAATCACTTCATCGATAGTGAAAACCCTGTCGAGCCTGGTTTTCTATTTGAAGTATCAGGCCAACAAGGGTGATGTCATCATCATTGATGAACCCGAAATGAATTTCCACCCCGACAACCAAATCAGGCTTGCCCGTCTGTTCGCTTATCTGGCTAATAGCGGTCTTGGTATGGTGATAAGTACGCATAGCGACTATATCATTAGAGAAATCAATAATTTGGTCATGGCAGAAGCCTTGCAGAAGAGGGATGTGGATGTGAACATCAGTGCCGAGTATGGTTACGACAAGAGCGAGCTTTTGAAAAAAGAGGATGTTGCCGCCTATTATTTCAATATGGAGGAGAATGGAAAGGTGAAAGTGGAGCAACTGGAGGTGACCGACTATGGATTCGATGTGGCTTCCATCAACAAGGCCATTGAAGCACAGAACAGTGTCACCAACGATTTGTTCGACAGACTAACATACGAAGGAATGAGCGATGATGACAAATGAATATGATGCGTTGACGTTGGTGCTCAGTTCCAAGTTCCGTTGTCAGGAGACAGCAGCCGGGGTTGTGAAAATGGAGGAAACTGTTCCAGGGCTGCCTCCTCAAATTGTGGACCTGAAGTCAGGATATAAGGGTGTTGATGGTTTCACGCTTTATCGCTTTGAGGATAAGGGCGCAGAACTTTTACAGCCCTATTTCAACCATAACAATGAAGACAGGGGAACGGAAAAGAAATCGCCAAAATACCTTGTCAGCATGTGCGATTATATGTCTGTCTGCTCATACAATGACAACACCTACGTCTTCCTATATGAGCTGAAAAGAGGAACAACAGCCGACTACCAAAAGCAATTGGAGGCGGGACAATGTTTCTTGGATTATGTTTGCCAGTCTATCGACAGGATTAAGTCGTATGACGGGATGACTTTTGACCGAAATGCCATTCAGGTGAAAATGTTTCAGGTAAAGAAAGTAAGATCCAACAAACAAACCATTCAGCCAACGCCGGCATTGAGCGGGAACGGGACATACTATAAGGTTGAGACAAACAACGAGCTTCGCCTGTTGAGTTTGTTGAAGGGTTAATAAAAAAAGCAGGGTTTCTGCCTCTATTGTTTTAAAAAAACGGCCGGGGACAAGGGATAGGCACCTGTCCCTGTCTTCATTTTCAGTAAGTTGCATAAATCTGCCTAAAGCTTGTTCACTTGTACAATAGTCACACACGATAGCACAGATAACACAAATAGCACAGAAGTAGTATGACACAATATGAACGTTGGATGGCGGAAGATGTAAGAAGTAAGAAGGAAGATAGATGTAAGAGGGCTGCCTGACCGCAGGGAATGGCCTTGAGCACCGTTGTAGTAAATTAATGAAGCGAAAAAGAAGTATGGATCAAGATACACGTTGGCTGAACAAATATAAAGAAGTGATGAACTTCATGGGAACAAACCATCGAAACCCATCACGGCACAGAATAGAAGAACACGATATGCTGAACTGGATAAAGGCCACGAGAAAAAAGATGAACGCGGGAGGGTTGAAAGAGGATAGGCTTGTGAAATTTAAGGAACTACTGGCGTTGTGCGAGCAATATAAACGGAAGAATCAATATCAATAATCATATTAAAACATTAGTAGTTTTTTGCACATACAGATTTTTAATTAAAAAAACACAATAGGATGATTACGGATTTTAATGATGGTGAATTTATTAAGCAGACTGTTGCTTATGAATATTTGATGAAGAAAAGAGTGAAAAAACATTCTTCATTATTCCAGCCAATACTGGAGGCCGTAAGCAATGCTTTTGAAGCTACAGAAGGGAAAGACGACAAAATAGTCATAAGAATAAAGGTTTCACAGTCTTTGTTTGAAAACAGTTATTCCTACAATTGTATTGAAGTGGAAGATACCGGCTGTGGATTTACCCAAGAAAACTTGGAGAGGTTTTTTGACTTATTTGATGAGTCTAAAGGATACAACAACTTAGGGACTGGAAGGATACAGTTTTTGCATTTCTTTCAACGCACCGAGTTCCACAGTGTCTTTTGGGATGAAATCCCAAAAACCAAGAAACAAATCGACATCTGCCTTTCAACAAATTTTATAAAGAACCACAAAACGCCTATTTGGGTTAGTCACGCCAAGGAGGTCTTGGGTGATACGCCAACAGGAACGACAGTCTCTTTCTATTTGCCTTGTGATGATAAGGATAAGGCAAGTTACGAGGAGATGAGCACTGATGATATCTTCAACAAGGTGTTTACCCATTATCTGGGGCGTTTGTGCTTGTCTAAAGACAATATGCAAAACATCGGTATAGAGTTTTATGTTAATGGAGTTCACGATACGAGCAAAGACAAAACTATTTCTGAACAGAATATACCCGATGTTGATTATCACGATGAAGTTGAAGTTCACTATAAAAAGTTGAACGAAACTGGCGATGGATTTGTTGAGCAGCAAGATCTTGAGTCTTTCGAGATTGATTCGTTTTTGCTTCCTTCAGCAGTCCAGAAAAGGAATGAGATAAAACTTACGAGTAAGAATGAAACGGTTGAAGCCGCCAATGTGGATTTTTCTTTTGTGGGGAAGGCTCGTATTAAGGAAGGAAAGAACATGCTTTGCTTGATTTCGAGCAGTTTTCTTACTAACCAAGATACCGATCTTCGTGGCAATCTGAATATCTATACCAAAGAGGAGTTTCTCAAGGACAAAGGTAAAATAGATTTTAAGGGTAAGCACTTGTTTATCGATGATTTGCAAGAGAAAGTGACCGATAAAATCACCACACATTATCCCGCTATCAATAAGATAAAAGAGGAAAGCGAAGAGGATATTGATCAGGTGGTGGAAGACTTTTCGTTGGATAGCGGCATAGTAAAGAGAATGGGGCGTAAGACGGGTGAGAAAGTATCGGATTTTCTGAGCCGTTATTATGATGCTGAAGCTGAAGTAGAGAAAGACAACTCAAAGAAAATGAGAGAAATATTCTCTTCTTTCAGGCAATTGGATCCTTCATCAAAAGGCTTCAGAAAGTCGTTCAAAGCCAAAGTCGGTGCAATTAATTCGCTCATACCTGTTAAAAGCAAGTCGGGCTTGTCGCGATACATATCAAGCAGGACAGCGGCAATGAATATGCTGCAGATGATTCTTGACAAGGACTTGGAATGCCAATTGGCGGAAAAGAAAAGGAGAGATAATGAGAAGCTTATCCACGACTTGTTGTTTCCGCAGGGCTCAATGGATGCGTTGGAAAGCAATTTGTGGATGTTGAATGAGGATTTCATTCATTTCAGGGGTTATTCCAATTTTAGGTTAAAAGATTTGCAAGCAGATGGCGTGCCCATCATACGTGAAGACCTAACGGATGAAGAGAAAAGGACTTTGACGGAATACAATAAGGATATGCTGGGCAACAAGCCCGACATCCTGCTTTTCCCCGAGGAACACAAATGTATCATTATTGAGCTTAAGAGTGACACTGCCGACCCTGCAAAATATCTCAGTCAAGCGGTTCAGTATGCCGGTTTGTTGAGGGCTTTTGCTAAGGATGAATTTGTGATTGACAATTTCTATTTGTACCTGATTGCCGAGAGCTTCAATTTTGAAAGAATACGCATTGCTAATCCATCATTTAGGGTGGCTCAGTATTTGGACTATGTGTTCTTGCCAAACAGCCCTGTCTATGGCGGAACCCGAGGTGAGGGCGCTCTCTACATGGAAGTTCTAAAATACTCAACCCTGATTAAGCGAGCAAAAATAAGAAACAGTATTTTCACTGAGAAGTTGTTTGGGGAAGAGGAATAATGTTTTGAATATAAAACAGTCAAATAACAATAACAATTATTATGGCTAACTTTGATGATATCAAATGCTGTACAAAGCAAAAAATTGAGCAAATTAATTCTGCTAACATTCTACAAGTTAAAGTCGCAACCAATGGATTGCAAGGCGGTGACAGTGGTCATGGGTCAAGGACTTATTTTTCCTTAGAAGACCTTGCTTCAACTGATATGGATATCAGAGCCTCTGGCCGAAAGGTGGAAATAATGTTGGGAGGTGATACTGAACTTCAAACATTTATTGAAGCACTACGATGGGCTGCTGACACTTTAGAAAAGATGTCTTAAAACATAATAAACCATGTTCCGATTAATCGCTTTAAGGTTGTTTCAGGATTGCGAGGATTATATTGTCCGAGCATTGAAGAGAGATATTACGTATTTCTTTTATCAAGATTACGTGGATGTTTTTGATGAGGAAAACCACTGGAAAAATATTGAAAAATGCCAATCCAGTAAAGTTGTATCGGACGATTTTTTCAATATTGATGTAATACCCACAGTGCCTCAAATCTCCATCTCAGCAATTGTTGGAAAGAATGGTGATGGGAAGAGCTCTCTTATTGAAGCTATTATCCGTATTGTAAACAACTTCGCAGTCAAAGCGGGTTTTGTCGAGGATCAAGATTCACTTGTTTTGGCAAAGGGGGTTTATGGCATTCTGTATTTCGAGTTGGATAATGTTCTTCATTCTATTAGATGCGATGGGGAAACTGTAATGCTTGATGGTAAGGAAACAACAGGAAACAAGCAGGATGTTGAGAAAAACAAGGCTCTGTTTTACACTATTGTTGACAACTATTCCATATACTCTTACAATTCAAGAATCTTTGCAAAAGAATCCGACGCCTATGATTGTTGGATCAATGGAGTTTTCCATAAGAACGACAGCTATCAAACACCCATCGTTCTGAACCCAATGCGTACGGAAGGCAATTTTGACATTAACAAAGAATTGGATTTGTGTCGTCAACGTCTTATGTCACTATATTCTGATGAAGATGGGTTTGATGAGCAACGCATTATTAATGGAGAAAAACATGCTGAAGGTTTCGCCTTTTCTTTAGAAAAAGAGTCAAAATTATACACTACATCTTTTAGAAGTTACTTTGCCACTCATGGTGTATGGGCAACGAGGTCTTTGCAGTCGTTTTATAACAGTTATGAAGACTATATTAAAAAAGTGAGTTCTGGTGAAAACATTCCCAATGATTACTATAAAGAAGAGGATTTGTTATCTCAGAGAATGTTTTTTGATTTGTTTAATGCGTCAATAATTAATCAATACAAGCCGTTATTCAAAAAAGCGTCGACTATACATACAGAAATCTATCATCAGCAGACCGGGTTAATTGAAACGAGTCCTGAAGTTAAAAGGTATTTAAAATCGTTTAAACCGGTAGCCCAAAGGTTCATAAAGGACAAAAGTGAAAGACAGAAGGTTGTGGATACGGTTGATGCTTTGACCAATTGTTGCGGTGATTTGAACGGACTTGACTGCAAAGGGTGTGCCTTATTATCGCCATTTTCGAGAAATGGAAAGCAAATAGCCTGATTAGTGACGAGAAATTGTTCGAACTTGTGCTGGCTGATGACAATGAAGTCCCAAGGGAGCGAAAACAAGCATTGCTATATCTGGTGTACAAGACACTGTCTGTTTTTTCGCAGTATCGACCATATACTGAATGGATTGACGTTGTTCCTCGTGCTTTCTTATTTTTTGAATATCCTATAGAGGATGATCAGGATTTTTATCATGCAATTGATAAGTGCTTCAGTGGATTGTTTGAGGAAGGTAGCAATGAATCAGAAGTAAAAGATGGTTTTGATACATTAAAACTCCGTCAAACGCTTATTTTTCTCAGACATGATGAATACTTGCTTAACCGTTTTAATCCGGTTCAATCGTGTTTGTCACCTTATGAGTATTCATGTTACATAAGTTTTGATGAACTCACAAGTCGTATTACCAAACTAAGAAAGCGTTTTAAGTATAAGCCTATTGCACTATTGCCTCCTCCAATTTATGTTGGTGACATTATTGTGAAAGACCATGGTAACCAAAACTTGTTTCCTATGGCAGAATTAAGTTCAGGAGAGATGCAGATGTTAAATTCCATCGGGACATATACATATCACTTGAGGAACCTTGACTATCCGCCAACCTCTCCTGGAATAATTCGATATAAGAATGTCAATCTGATTTTGGAAGAAGTAGAGCTATATTTCCATCCAGAATTTCAGCAACAGTATATCTATCGTATGTTGGAGCAGATTCGGCAAGTGCATTTTTCGAATGTGGCTGCCATAAATATCATGATAGTTACCCATTCTCCATTTGTGTTATCGGACATACCAGGCAACAATATTCTGTATCTGCAAAATGGATTACCAGCCAAGGGAATAAAGAATACACCATTTGCCGCCAATATTGGTGATACTTTAAAAGACAGTTTCTTCTTAAGTAAAGGGTTTATGGGCGAATTTGTCAAGAAACAGATAGAATCTTTGTTGTATTATCTGGCACCAGAAGAAGAATTTTTGGATGATGTCGAATCGAGAAAGAAAGCCACTCTGTATTGGAATAATAAAAAGGCATTGTCGTTCATTGAACAAATTGGAGATCCGCTCGTGAAAAATTCCTTGTTGGGTATATATAAGATACGAAAAAAACAGGAAGGGAAACGTGATTAATGAGACAGATTCCATTAGATCAGATTGTCCATAAATGGATACAGACAGAGTATGTACAAGAGGTTTCTTCTTGTAAATGCAAAAGTGGTCTTTTATTTAATGTTGTTATTGCCGAACTTGGTGCTTTAAAAAATGCGTTCCATAAAGCATCTAAGGTGGAAATAGATACAATAGATGCTCAAAAGAAGATTGTGGTTATCCAACGCCATCCTAAGAACTATGAGGATTATGTTCAATATATAATAAACCATCTTACGGACTTATTGTTTGCAACACCAACAGAGTTTTTGAATAATTATATTCCTGTATTTGAGCACAAGGTTCCCCGTGATGAAGTGAATCTGCCTTTGTCTATCGATGGAGGGACGAAAGAATCTTTATCAGACAGATTAGTGCGCATTATGCGCTATGATAAGGTTCGAAAAAAAATAGCGCCGCATTTTTTTAAAGAGCTTGGGGTAAAAACTTGTGTGTATTGTAATGCCAATTATGCCGTTACAGATTCTGAAGGCAATGCCTATTACGATATTGATCATTGGAAACCTAAAGCTCTTTATCCTTATTTGTGCATATCCTTTTTCAATATGCAGCCTTCATGCCCATCTTGCAACAGGCGAAAGAGCGATTCTGATGAAAGGTTTTTCTGCTTATGGAATGACAAGCCTGGAACAGATTTGGATGTGTTGGACTTCGAATTGTCGTATTTTTCTTATGTAATGTACTGTGTGTTTGGAGTAAATGGTTTTTTGAATGTGTCTTTGGTACCATCAAATTCCCATGATGCTGTTAATGTGGATTTGAGGAATGTGGCAGAAAAGAAGTTTCATATTGAAAGCCGATATAAGGAGCACAACGATATTACAGAAGAAATTGTATGGAAAAGTTGGATATATAGCCCTGGTTTTTTACTGTCACTAAGAAATGCATTCAGAAAATTTGGATTTCCCTTTGTTAACGTAGGCCGCTTTATCCTTGGTAATTATATTGACCCCGATGACATTCACAAACGTCCATTGTCAAGAATGACACAAGACGTTGCCCATCAATTAGGTATAATTTAAAACATTATATTGTTGAAATAGTGTTGTAAAACATGAAAGAATACAAAATAATCAGCGTTGAATCCAGAAAGGGTGGCGTGGGTAAAACTACAGCGGCTTTGAATATCGGTTATCTTTTGAAAGAAAGATACCATGTTCTCTTACTGGATATTGACATTACAGGTACAAGTATTAGAGCTATTCAGGAGTCAAGATTTTGGATGAATGATACCCGTCTTCTGACTGAGGAAGAGGGTCAACCAATAAATCTGTTACAATACTTTACCAATTCGTACCTCAAAGGTGAGAAATTATTTTCTTTTACATCGAAACAAGAAGCAGGGAAAGTTAGCGTTTATGAAAATGAGATCAATGTAATAGCTTCCGAATTGTATGGCGATGACGCCGCTTTGCTTTATGACCCGTCATTGCTTTTGGATAATCTTCATGTTTACTGGCTTACAAAACTTATCACATCTATCTGCGAAGGATTTGTCAATTGCTTTAAAGACCGAAAACCGAGTGTGATAATTCTGGATAATTCACCAGGGTTTGTCGGGATTGGTAAGGCTGTGCATGATATAATGACGGATATTGGGCCGGAACGGGCTAAGTTTATTACGGTATCGTCACTTGATATACAAGATTTTGAATCCAGTCTGAAATCGGTGTGTGCATTACATCAGCAGTATACTGATAAGTATTATGGTGCAAGGTATCCTGAAACTCAAAAAGGTGACGAGAAGTTTTATGCTCAGGTGCAATTGTCAGGAACTACTGAATATGTTTACTATCGTTCACAAAAGAGCGAATCCGATTTGAAGTCATACCAAGGGCTGATAATTAATAAAGTTGCCAAGGGTATTGTGGAGGGTCGGACGCAGTATGACTTTAAGAAAAGACTGACTCCTAGGCTTGAAGAGATATATGAGGGTTTGTACGAAGACCAAATCAAAGATTATCTGGTTCCTTTCGACAATGTGTTGTTAACCCAGTTTTACGGAGTTTTTGAAGAAAAGAATGGCGTGCAAAATGAAAATCTCTCAACATTAAAGAAACGTTTGGCAACCATAGAATGGCAGGTGAAGATGTTGAATGAATTGGATGCAAAAGTTTTGCCTTACGATTTGTTGCGTAGAGCTGATGGTTTTGACAAAACTATTGATACATTAAAGGGTGCCTTGATTGCCAGTGGTTATGACGTGATTGCATCGAAATTCAATCCCGACTGGTCGCCCGTGGAACCGCTGCGAAAGATGATTGCTGTCTTGAAAGACATCGGTTTCACCTCCGAAAGCTTCGAATTATATGTTCCGAGAAGAAACCGTATGGAGCGAGAAATGGGCTATTTCCACGAGATAGCATCAAGGGCTGTAAACTATGCTGAAGAGCAAAAACAGGAACTTGTGTGGCTTGCTTCTGCCGTGGCCTCAGTTGCATGTGAATTGAGTTTCTGTTACTCGAATAAGATACTATGGAACAACAATCGTGCATGGAGCAGCGACGAGACATGGGACGCCAACAAGGAAAAATGGGCAAATATGGTAAATGATGCATTGACCGACTGGATGTTGGGAATTGCTGATGGTTATTCTAACTTTAAAACTGAAAGACCAGCATTGGCTGCTTATGTTTTGAGCGATGATGCATCTGTTTACGACAATTACCTAAGAGAGTTATTTGACAGAAACGATTTCTTTTCCACGTTGAAATCGTTCATCAGTAGGTTAATAGATTTGGCCCCTGATATGCAGACATTGGTAAACCTGATTCGTGCCATTACAGTCAATAATGAAGGGAGTTACACTGTGGATGTTGATTTCGTACCATTCCTCAATCATAAAATAATTGACAAGAAATATGACTATTGGCTGGCAAAAGATATGATGTATAGCGAATTGCGCGATGCCGACTATATGGCCGCGTTTAAGGAAGTTCTTGGAAAGGTTATTCACAATTGGGGATTATAGCAAATGGAAATGAAATTTTCTTATGATGATTTCCGGGCAAACTATTTGCATAGTGATGTGTTAATGCCATTGTCCCCACTTAAACCGTTGGAGATAATTGATAAAGGCAAGTATGACAAAGCTTTGGATGAATGGGGGATTGAGAAGCGTATCAGAAAAACCTTCGATGAGCTTGAACAACGTTTAGGTTCCAGATATTTCTCGGAATTCGAACGTGTTCAAACCAAAGTTAAGGAGTATGGTTCGTTCATGTTTCCATTGTATAAAATCCTTTTCCTTGATATTGCGTGTGAAGATTGGCTGTCGTTGGTTGACTTTCACAAAGGGTTTAGTCGCGACCATTCGGTTCACCAGCCTCTGACAGCGTATATTGTTTGTAAACTTTTGGGTGGAGGAGTTGTTAATGCGGCTTTTCAGATACAAGGTATTTCTTTATTAGATAAGGCACTTGATGTCATAATTAATGGAAAGTATACCCAATATCTTCGAGACAGACTGGCTTTTTATGATTCTTCATCAAAGCTTTTGTCAGGAAATAAGGAACTATGGAAGGCGGTGTTTTATCAAACGGCAATAATAACCGCCATGTATCATGACTTGGGTTATCCGTGGCAGTTCATCGACAGGATGCATGATTTTCTGAAAGATGATATTCTGCTTTGTGGGCGATTGCCTAAAGGTAGTTCCTCTATACATTCATACATAGAGGCTCACAACGAAGAGTTGATGTTTCGTCCATTCTATAATTATGGAAAAAACGAAGCCTCAACTGCTGATATTAAAGAGGATTTGTTTGAGCATATTCTGCATAATTCACATGGGTTACCTGGAGCACTTGCCTATCATGCCTATAATACTGAGTACTGTTCAAAAGTCCCAACTGACACTTCCGGGCTCATCAAATTCTGTCAGGAGTGGAGTTGCCTCGCCATACTAATGCATGATATGCAAAAAGCTTACGCTACAGAAGGTTCTGGATTCCCACGCCTTGATTTCAATACAGACCCGCTGTCGTACATTATTGCATTGGCAGACACCTTGGAAGATTTCAACCGACCAAGTGCAAGTATCGATAAAACCGAGATGGGGTGTGAGATAAAATACACATTTCCTTCACTTGCGGTAGAATTTAAAGAAAACAACGGTGATGCTGAAATCCTATTTCAGGTTAATCCTGCCAATCAAGCTCAACAAGAAAAGTTCAAACGAGAAGACCAAAAGAACTTGTTTGACCAACCTGATGGTTATTTTGATTTGGAGTCTGTAGGATTGAAAAACTTGACGATAAAATGTATGTAAGATAGAAGCCTTTCTCGTTTTTATGATTGGGAGATGAAACAACACTATATTCCAAAATGTTATTTGAGATGGTTCTCTGATAACGATAACAGTATCTTTACCTACGACAAAACAATCTCTAAAAGCTACAATGCTTCGCTTAAGTCAGTATGTTGTGAAGACGACTTGTATTCGCTATCAGATGAATATGTAAAGAAGACAAAAGAAGAGGAAGGTCAAGAAATAAACAATTTGTCCATAGAGAAGGAACATCTTGCCAAATGTGTTGAACCAATGTATGCCCAATTGCTTGGACAAATTGATGATATAAAAGATGATTGGATAACAGGGAAAGAGCAATACAGGTTGTGTTACAACGAAAAACTTGAATTGGCATACATATAGCCACACAATATCTGAGGCATCCTTTGATTGGAGAAGCAGAAGTTGACAACTACCTCAGATTTGAGCAAGCCAGCGTAGATATGTTCAAACATATTTTGGCAAAACAGACGGGAAATGATGAGTTTGATCAATTGAAAATAAAGGTCGAATGCGAGAAACCAGCAGCACATGCAATGATTACCTATATGGGCTATGAAAGGCTGATGAAATGTGCTGACTTGTTGGCAAAAGATATATTTGTGTTCTGGGTAAGCAAAGGTAAGGACTTTTATACTTCAGATTTCCCGATTTGTGTGAAACCTCACGTAAAGGATGCTGGTTGTTTGTATGGCGGTCTTGTGCAATATGGTGGTGAGATAATGATGAGTTTATCACCCAGTTTGGCGATCTCAATCTATGACAGAGATTGTTTCAAGGATAAGGAGAATTTGGATTCGTGCTTTGTTGATGCAGACGATAAAGAAATTCGCAGACACAATTTCATGAATTATTTCTATGCTCAACGGCATGTTTTTAGTTATAAGAATGACTTTAGCTTGATTGATTTCGTTTACCAAACAAAAGGTGGCAAACATATATTTAAGGCTCCACACTTGAAAGCCGATATAGTTAGTGGATTGGGGAAATATTAAGATTTTATGCTAAGAGAAATTGTTGATGAAGTTGAATTTGCCGTTGACGAAGCAATAAATGCGTTGGCTGAAAAGGATTATAATGCATTTATCCTTATTATAGGTAGAGCCGACGTGATACCCATGCTCAAGGAGAGTGCTGGAACAGAATGTGTTATTGACCACCAGCTTGATAGAGCATAGATTTCTGACAGTTTAGAGTTCAAAAACATGATTACAACCAAAGACTTATATGACATTTTAGAGAATAAGATTTCCAATGAGATGCAGAAATCTCTCTTTAGAAATAATTTCCCACCACAAATAGCAGAACAGATGTGCTCATTTATTGATGGGGAAGAGAAAGCTGAGCATTTTATGCGATGCTTGAATGAGTGGGTGGCTGATCAGCAGCGTCAACAGCAGTGTATTCAACAAATCCTTCAGCAGTATCATCGCAAAAAATAATATCAATAATTGTGATAGGGTATGTATAAGGCGAGAGTTTATCATATTATGATAGGTACTCCTTCTGACATCAAGAAGGAGGTTGATATTGTGAAGGATGCTTTGCATAAATGGAACGATTTGAATTCGCAGAAGAATAGAATAGTTCTGCTTCCAAAACATTGGGCAACGAGTACCTATCCAAAGTCGGGAGCAAGGCCGCAGGAATCTATCAACCATCAGCTTGTGGAGAACAGCGACTTGCTGATAAGCATCTTTGGTTCACGACTTGGTGCGCCAACGGGCAAGGCTTTAAGCGGGACGATTGAGGAGATTGACGAACATCGGAAAGCCGGAAAACCAGTAATGGTGTTCTTTAAGCATTCTGGCGACATATATGGCATTGATCCTGACCAATTGAGGAAAATCCAAGAATACATTGTGGGAGATTGCCAGGAAAAAGGACGCGATAAGCAGCAAATAGCAGACCTCATCGAGAATGAAGATGACTTGGATATGCTTTTTGCTATATCCTGTGCAGATGCAAAAGCAATCTTGGGTGTGTGGGGTGTCGGTATTCTTGGGAGGAAGAAGTCTTTTGCGGAACAGATTATGAAGCTAAAGCATGGATAAGACTATGGCAGGAACATTGAAATATGCATTCCGAATATCTCATATTGATAATATCCCGCATATTATGCAATATGGACTGGTGAGGGCTGACTCTCCAAACCGTAATCCTGATTACGTGAGCATTGGAGACACGCAGGTGATTCACCTCCGTGGCGAGAGAATGGTGAAGGGCTACAGGCTGAACGATTTTGTGCCGTTCTATCTTGGGCCGCGTTCCCCCATGCTATATGTGATTCAGCACGGATACAACGGGGTGAAAAGGGTGGAGCCGGAGAAGATCGTGTATTGTGTGGTGCTGTTGGATGACTTGATAAAGAGCGAGATAGATTGTATCTTTACAGACGGTCATGCCTTGAGTGCACTTACCTCATACTTCCCTAAAGAGAAACTGCCTCAGATTGACAGTTTTGTAAGATATGATGATGTTTATTCCACGCAGTGGAACATAGAGGAGGATATAGACTTGAAGCGGCGCAAGGAGGCAGAATTGTTGTTGAATTGCGACCTGGATCCACAATATATTCGTGGATACGTCGTTTATAATAATGAAGCAAAAGAGCAACTTGTTGGTATGGGTATAGCAGCGGAGACGATAGTGGTGGCTCGTAATTATTATTTTTAGGAGGCTCGGTTATGATACATTATGTAAAAGGTAATCTGTTGGAAAGTGAGGCTCAAGCGCTGGTGAATACGGTGAATACCGTGGGCGTGATGGGCAAGGGAATCGCTTTGCAGTTTCGTGAGGCGTTCCCGGAGAATTACCGTGTCTATCGCGATGTGTGCAAGAGGAAGGAGTTGCAGGTGGGGCAGGTGCTGGTGACGGAGGTGGATACGATGATGCAAGGGCATAAGATTATCGTGAACTTTCCCACGAAGACGCATTGGAAATATCCGTCGGAATACTCATATATAGAACAGGGCTTGCAGTCGCTGCGCAGCGAGATTGTCAGGCGTGGCATCCGTTCGATCGCCATCCCGCCGCTGGGTTCGCACAATGGCGGACTGGATTGGCTTCGTGTGAAGCAGATGGTTGAGGCAGCATTGAGTGACTTGGACTGCGACGTATTTCTTTATGAGCCGTCGGATGTGATCATAGAAAAGATGAAGAGCGAGCGGGTGAAGCTGACACCGGCAAGGGCAATGCTGCTGATGATGTTTGGCGAGATGAACAGGGAGGGAGAGTTCGCCTCGGTGTTCGCCGCTGAGAAACTGATTTATTTCATGCAGCGGTTTGGGGCCAAGCCTCTGTTCAAGATAGAATACAAACCTTATTATTACGGACCATATTCCGGTGGTAAGGTGGCTCACGTTCTCTATTATATGAACGGGAGCTACATCAAGGGAATGGGAGGTATGGACAACCGGCCTTTCGATTATATCTGGTTGACGGATGGCGCGGAAAAGGAGGCTGCTGATTATATTGCTGCGTATAAGGACGGCAGCCTGAGTGAGATATGTGACAAGACAAAGTCTTTCCTGCGCGGTTATTACTCAAACTATTCCCTGGAGTTGCTCGCCACGGTGGACTATCTGCTTGAGAACGTCAGCGAGTTGGCTGACTGGAGGCAGAAGGATGAGAGCGAGGTGCTTGACGTGTTGGCCCGTGAGATACAGAACTGGAGCAAAAGAAAGGAACAGATGTTCACGCGTAGCTTGCTTTCAAATGCAGTAGAGTATTTGCGCGCGGCACTGTGAGGTTGTGGATTAGACATTAGTTTTTGAAAAACTCGCCCAAGTTGGACGAGAAGTGTTCATGTAAAAACTCCACCAAGTTGGTGGAGAATTGAAATTTCCAATATATTGATAAGCTGGCGGGGAAGCATGCTTCGCTGCCGGTAAACCCGCTGCTGGCGAATCCTGTGTATCTGGCCGGATATATCGAGCAGGTGGGAACGGGTACGAATGACGTGATAGACAGGTGTGTGGAGCTGGGGCTGCGGAAGCCGGATTTCCAGCAGGATGAGGACTTTATGGTGGTGATGTGGAGACGGGAAGACCATACGGAGGATACAAGTAAGGGTCAAGAAACAGGCAATGAGGGTGTAAATGATGGTGTAAACGGCACATTAAACGGCACATTAAACGGCACATTAAACGGCACATTAAACGGCACATTAAATAGTAAGCAGAAGGATGTGCTGGCTTTTATTACTACAACACCTGGAGTTCAAGCTCAGGAAATCATTGATAGGCTTTCGATACCACGAGATACGTTGAATAAAATATTAAAAGTACTTATTGATAGAAAATTGATAGAACGTCGTGGAAGCAAGAAGACGGGTGGATATTATGTGAAATAACGAAAACTAGTTTCAAGTTTGACTGACGTCGAGACTGCTTCCGCTCGGAAAGGTCGAAGCAAGCTTCACTCTTCTCTCGCTTACTCGCAGCCTTCAAGTTTCATGTTAAAGAAGAATAAATGTTGTGAAGGGATGCAATAATTTCGGTGGAAAGGCGTTGTCTTTGCAAAGAATTTGAAGCCTGTTTGTGTTGTAATTAATGTGATAATCGATGATAATCAGAATGTTATTGTGATTTGAAGAGCTTTGGAAATGTGTAAAAACTGACTCTGAAAACTCTTAGGAAATGTGATTATGAGACGTAAGATATACGACAGTCTGCTGAAATGGAAGCAGGAGAAGGACGGCACGACGGCCTTGATGATTGAGGGAGCCCGTCGTGTGGGCAAGAGCTACATCGTGAACTGATATTCAGCGGAACTGGAAATTTATGGGTGAATAGTGAGTCTATGTGTGGGAAAATGTGTACTTTTGCAGTGTAATTTATGGCGATATAACGGCAACAGATAATTGTGAGATGTGTCGTTGATCGCTATGTATCAATCAAAAAAATAAATATGAAGAGGTATACTGGCTTTGGGATATTAGCTCTTATGTTTGTTGTCGTTGCCACGATGGTTTTGGGGGCGTGTCGCGAGGAGGAGGACAAGGACGTGTTCACTGTCTATATCGATGGCTACAATGGCGGCAAGGACTATATGGGAGGCTTGGATATCTTTTGGAATGAGGGTGACAGGGTGCGGATAAATAATGGCATTTATACGGTGGATATCGATGAATCGGACCACAACAAAGCCACCATCAATGCTGAAGGGGTCACTACATACGGCGGAGCTTACTATGCTGCCTATCCTGCCGACATGTCGTCAATAGGATTGGATGGCACAATCACATTCGATATGCCGGCCGAAGAAATATACGCTACCGATGCCGGCGGCCGACAATAGGTACAG
>Ga0247610_10003256_pt1 | contig 17981 bp, 28 predicted proteins | sample 174DNAGHGhighgp2_FD_193483 | JGI IMG/M metagenome (GOLD analysis project Ga0247610, IMG submission 193483) | Sheep rumen microbial communities from Palmerston North, Manawatu-Wanganui, New Zealand - 1742 DNA GHGhigh gp2 | ecosystem: Host-associated > Mammals > Digestive system > Stomach > Rumen... | reverse complement strand
CATCTTTTATGTAGTCAAGCCATTTTGACTTTACTATGCTTAATGCATTGCTTGTTATGTAGATCTTTTCATTGTTGAAATATGGCTTTAGTTCATCTACTAGCTTAGTTATGTAAGATGGCTCAAGCAACGTTATCTCTCCACCATATATGTCAAGAACTCTGACATCATAAATGTCAAGAACATTCTTTATACTTGATATTTCAAGAACATCTTTTGACTGTCGTAGCTTTCCTAAATAGCAGAACTCACAATTCAAGTTGCAATAATGCAATGGTATTATCGACAAGTCTATCATAGCTGTATGTTGTTCTCTTCTATCCACTCTTTTACTTCTTTTATGTCGCATTTGTCATACTGCCGCTCAATTGGGCATTTCATTGGACAATTGTTGAAGTATTTGCATGCAATGCAACTGTATTTTTGCATATATTCTTTAGAATGTGCTTTCTTCCAACTAGTAGGAACACTTTCAAGACTGTATCGTTGCGCTACACAACCGTAATACAGCTTGTCATTGACTAAAACAAGCCTTTGGATGTTCAAGCAGTTTCTTCCTGCGCCATAAAGATGTGTTGGCAAGTCGCTTATGTTCTTGTATTCTGTCAAAAGTATCTTCCAAAGCTCAATTGACTCTTCATATGTCAGTGCATAGTCAAAATCTCCAACAAGCTGGTTAAGACAAACATCACCATTGTTGACTAAGAACGTAAATATGTCTTTATATTCATTGCTGCACTTAAGCTAGTTGAGCATATACTTAGTTCTTATCACTTCTGTAACTAGTTTTTTGTTGAAATTGCGCAAATAGTCTAATATTTCACTGACATTCATCTTGAATCTATGCAGCATTTCATCTTTATGGAACCTTAATGGTCCAAAGTCAAATGAAGTATGCACATTGTAGTCCATTTTCAAGTCATTCAACAACTTTATAGCGTTTTTGTAGCCAGTAAGGTCTTTACAAAGAAGATTTGAAGTGATTCTTGCTTCAATTTTGTACTTTGACAATGCTTTTATGAACTCTAAGATGATGTTGTCTAGTTCTGGATCATCAAGAAACATCTCTCCACCCATCAAGCTGATAGACATCTCTTCATATTTGCCAATATTCTGCTATATGCAGTCTTCAAGAAGCGCTAATGTGCTTTTCCAATTCTTCTTGAAGTCTTCTGCTGTTGGCATTGTTCCATGAAATTCACGTTGGAAGCAAAATGGACAACTTCCATTGCATGTCTTGAACAACATTGCAAGAATCTTCAACTATGTTTTGTCATTGCTGAATCTTCTGTCAACTAAGTCTTGTTTTTTCATCTACATATTCATAAATCTTCTTTCTCCAACAAAAATCACCTTGCTCAACTGTCTTAAGATTAAGCACAACAGGACATGGACGTATGTAGCAGCAGTTGAAATACTTGCATGACATGCAGTTGAACTTCTTCATTATCCATTTGTATATCTCAATTGGATCATTTGACGCTACATGCAAGTTTTCAGGCTTAAGAAGCTCATCACCATATATGTTGCTGTCACAACTTCTTTCAATCTTGTCTTGCTTGCATACATTGCAGTTAGCTCCACATCTAAGAGGCAATGCATCTCGTGTATAGAATGCTTGGACTACAGCTAAAGTGTTGTAGTTGTCTACAAGATACTTGTAGAACTCATAAATGTCAGCAGCAGTTGGAACCATTTTACTTGTATACTCATCATCAAGTGAATTTGGGCTCATCAATGTCCATGATAATCTAAACCACCACTGCTATTTGCTTATGTCAATATGGTCTTGAGACAATGCATAGTACTCGTCATACACTTCTTTTATTCGCTTAGACAATTCATCATCTGGTGCGGTTATCTTCTATATTGCCTCTTTAGTCAATACAGACACTACAGCAAAATACATGTTTCTTTTGCTAGTGTATTCAAGCAGCTTCAATGTGTTTCGTCTATGAAGCTCTACTTTCTAAATTGTTCTAAATCTTCCGGAAAAATCAAAAGATGTGAATATGCCTCTTAGCAATGTAGAGTCTAAATTGTTTATGTAGTCAAGCACATTGTAAAGAAGTGAAGTGTCTTCATACAGCAGATTTGTTCCAAGCAGACACCGTATTGGAGTAGAAATCTTCTATTTAAGCTTGAGAATTTTCTCAAACATAGAATAATACATCTGTTCAAGACCTTTTCTGAAGAACAATTCTCCACCAGTCATGTCAATCTAGACTTCTTTATATCCTTTATGATGCTGCTATATGTCATCAAGCAATATGTCAAATCGCTTCAGCACATCTGACTCATCAGTGAAATGAGTATTTGCAGTGTTCTTCTAAAAGCAAAAAGTGCAATTGTTGTTGCACTCTTGAAATGCAATGAAATCGTATGGCAATATAGTTTCTCGTATCAATTTGCGCATAGTCTTAAAAACTCCCTTACATCACAATATGTAGCGTTGTATGACACATCTGCTTGCGAATGATGGCATTGCATATATTCTGGACACAACAAACAATCATGTTTTTGCTTTACATTGAACAAATCTTTCTCATCTAGAACTTTTCCACCCTAGATAGTGTAGCGTATAGTCTCATAGCTTCTATAACGTTTACTGTCTTTATACACTGACACAAATCTAGGATATCGTTCTTTGACTACCTATATATATTCTACTAGCAAATCTCTTGAATATGCAAACTAATCTACATGAGAGTCATTCAAAAGAAGCGTCATATCAAATGGTGCGCCAATCCTGTAAAGCTCATTGAATATCTCAAGCTCTTCACTAGGTGTCTGCTTGACAAGTGCTTCCATGTTCTGCTTAGACATTATGAAACTTACTACTGGCCTTACTACATCAGCATAGTCATTGAATATGTGCATGTAGTTGTCATAGTACTGCTAAAGCTTTCCTGGTGAATTGAATCTGCCATACAAGTCATATGACACCATCATTGTAGCTTTTATGTTCTTTCCTTTGCTTCTTAGTCTGTCAAGACACATATGCAATGCAGTTCTGTCTGAATACAGAAGATTGCTTGCTATGACTAATGTCTCTGGAACAGTATGCGTAGTTATGTAGTCAACTAAGTTTGCTTTGTCAAAAACATCATAGAAGTACTCTACAGAATCTGCAATCTTTTCCATTGTCTTGACATCTTTTATAGCAAACAGCTCTCCACCAAGTATCTTGAATGTGTAGAAGTCATATTTCTCTTTGTCTACTAATGCTTTGACTTGCTCGTTGTTCTTGTCAACAGCTTCACAGCTTGGCATTCCAAACATGTAGTTGAATGTCTTGCTTTTCTCAAAGCAGAACTTGCAGTTGTTGTTGCACCAGTCCCAATATCTTATGCAAAGTGAAAGTCGTCTTTTCATACTTCTAGTCCAAACAGCATCAAGTCATTAATGTTAGGAAAAATAGTCCGCTTAAGCTCTATGTCATCGTTGTCAAGAATTATCCTGTTTTCTTTGTCAAGCAGATTTATCTTGTTGCATTTGACTTCATTGTCATAGTCCATTGACCAATACACTACAGCTGGAATGCATGGAAGCTTGAGATACTAAGCTACAAGAAGTCTTGCTTTGTCCTAAGCAATAAGTTTGTTGCTTTGCATCTTGAACACAAGCGGCTTAAGTATTCCATTCTTGCATATGTCATAAGCAAGAACATTCAATGCAGTTCTATTCTTGTCTTGTGAAAAATATCCAAACTCATTATTGTAGTACAATGCGCCTGTCATGTTTGAGATGTAGTTTGAATATATTCTATATGGCATGTTTATGATTGATATGAAGTACTTGTCATTAGCTTTTCCATATTGTTGCTCATAGACCAATGTCATCTTTATGTCTTTCGGCAAATAGTCAAACTTCAAATCTGGCACTTCATTGTTGTCATTCAATATTATGTCATACACTTTTCTGTTGTTCTCTGTCCAATGTGCCTTGTCAAGAACATTTGCTACATCTGGATCATCTTTGTCATTGTACACATGCACAAACTCATCTCTCTTCACTAGTATATTGCAAAGTACGTCAAATGTCTTGTCATTGTGCCGTTTCATGTAGTCAAGCAGCACATCATTTATGTATATTATGCCTCGCATGAAGTCTACAATTGTGCTGAAAGAGCTGTAGTCATTGAGCATGTGGCCAACATCAATATCATAATAGAAGTCTTTATACACTATTGGAACTACTTTGAAGTCACTAGTTGAGTTGTCAACAAACACTTTGTCATTCATAAGCATGTCATAGCTTATCTTAAGCTTCACAAAATAGCTTCTGACTTTTCCATATTTTTGGAACAACTTAATGTCTTCATTCTTTCGCATTCCATCCATGAAAATCAAGCTGTAGCCTTTTCCAAGGACTTCCATGTTGTACATGCTTCCATCTATCTCAAACACTTCATTGTTGTAGAGTATGTTGTTGCATAAGAACTTCTTGACTTCATTTCGTATTGATGACTTGCTCATGTTCAAGTCATCACCTTCAAGATATTCTATCCATGACCTGTAGCGTATGTCAGGATTGTCTTTTATTATAGATGTTGGAAGTATCTTGTTTACTGACATTGCTTGCTCCTTAGATACTCATACACTTTGTACATTCCACAACTAGAGCTGTCAATTGTCTTATGGAGAACTGACGCCATGCAATACATTCTGCAGAATGAAAAGTTCTTGCATGTAAAGCATTTCTTCCTAATCAATGCTTCTTTAAGTTGTGTCTCTGTATATTCTTCTTCAGTTGGAACAACATCAAAGAACTCTTCTTGTGGAAGGTTAGAACTTCTTTTAAGACAGTTGAATGTGAGACTGCCATCAAGATACAAGCAACTGTTGTTGCAATTGCAGTATCGTCCAATTGGATTGTCAAGTGAATCTTTTACAGCTTCTACTTCAGCTATGTTAGTTATTTTGTTGTCAATGCAATGCTTGAAGAATCTAAACAAATCATCTTCGCTTGGCTTGAATGTAGTATACAGCTTGTTGAATATGTAGTACTCAATGTTTACCGGATATTCTGCAAGTCTGCTGAAGTGTATTGGCTCTTCTATGAAAGCATGTATGTTTTGCTTTGTCAACGTTATGCTTACAGCACATGGCTTGAAAATCTTTGCATTTCTTTCCCATGTCTGTATTTGCTCATCATTATGGAACCTGTATTTTGGATCATAACTTGTTGCTACAATAGCATTAGTGTCTGATATAAGGCTTTTTACTCTCTCAATGTTGTTGAACACTAAGTTGCTTGAAAAGCAAATCTATGTCTTAATGCCACGTTTTTTACCGATTAATTCAAGCTGCTGCACTAGCCATCTGTAAAGCTAGAACATGTTGTCATCAATGCTATCAGCAAAAAGTTCACCACCCCATATTCTATAAACTACTTTAGAATATCTTCTACTAAGCTTAGAATATGAGATGTCTAGATTTTGTGGAATAGATTTTATGTAGTCGACATCAATATTTGACCTGTCCTAAAAGCAGAATGGACAGTTCAAATTGCATTTAGTGAAAAGAACTAAACAGACTTCTAGTACATTTTGGTCACTGTTCTTCCCGTAAAAGTTGTTTGTCATTTGCTACTACATTTATCATTCCATCATACAAAACACTGAATGTTGAATTCTGCACAGCATCAGCTAGTTGTGCATTTTCATACTTGAACACTTTATCAAAGAATACTTGTTCTGGAAGTTGCAGCTCTTCTATACTAGGAAGAAGCATAATCAAATTTGCTTCATCATACTTAAGCAACATGCTCATGCACTCATATGTCTTTGGCATTGCATCAACATGCTTTATTTCACTAAAGTCACAATCAAGTATCTTCTTGTCAAGAGATATTATGAACAAAGGCAATGATATGAACAACTGCAAAAGCTCAATATATATGTCATTGTACTTCTGCTTAAATTGCTCTAGTTCATCTTCATCAAGAATAGGTTCTGCTGGTCCATTCTGCATTCCAATATACAATGCAAACACTGTGTAGTCCAACTGCTTTATGTTGAAGTCTTTTATGTCTCTTGTCATATACAACTTTAATATTTCTAACTTCTCTTCTGTTGAAAACTTAGAAAAATCTATTGGACCTGCAAACTCTATGTTTCTAAGATATATGAATGCAGTTGAAATGTTGTCATCAAAACTCTCTGCGAACTTTGCTGACTTCAAATCAACTACAACATTTTCTGGAATGTCAAATGGATCTTCTAATGGTATACTTACGACTTTAACTTCTTCACTCATGACAAACACTCTTTATTTATATTATATCAACGTCTTGAACGACTTGAACCATGACAATTTTTATGGCAGCTAGTATAACATGAATTTATGCAACCTAGATTCTTAGAAGATGTTATAGTTTTGCATACAGCAACACATTTGTCTAGCAAATCAGTAAGATCTAGAACACGAATAAGCTGTCCTTGAAGATATGTAGACTGAGCACTTATAGTTGTCTTAGTTCCATTGTCACTTACACGTGGCTTCTTTGCAGTAGCTACCTTTGCACAAAATGCATCAGCTGTAGCTGGTGTTCCAGAGTTCACTGACTTGAAGATGACATTTACAGAATAAGATGATTTTCCAGGTACATAACCTTTGACATTTGCATATCCAGTGTTGTTGTACATCTAATATGTTATAGTTCCACAACGGCATGCTTCACGCATTGACTTGTAAATCAAGTTCAAAACTGCATAAGGCTTTATAAGAAGACCTGGATATGCACCTTTATCTTGATCAGAACTATTAGTCTTATATGTAGTTGCAAAACCTGCTGCCAAGTTTAATATTGTGCTCTTTCCATTTGGATCTGAATATCCACTATATGAACCATTATAGCCTGCCACTGCATCACTAATCTTTGTTCTTATTGCTGATGGTACGTCGTCAGGCTTTATTATGTCACCAACTGTCATGCTCATTGCTTTTTACCTTCTTATAAAGTTCCTTAAAAAATGTGCAAACATTCTGCTTTATGCATGGTCTACAAACTTTATTATATTTACAACTCAAACAATTATTCAAAAAGACACTTTTCTCTGTTGCTGGACATGAATTGACAGCATTTCCATTTGGCTATATTGTCCAAATGTTCCTGCAAAAATGCATATTTCCATTTCTGTAATCATCTGCTATTACATTTCTATATGGATAATGCCAATTCACATACTAATCTACAAGCCATTTGTCTGCTTCTTCTACTAATGATAGTGTTGACTAGACATAAGGCTCAAACTTTACACCATCAAAATAGTCGCAATTGAATCTGCTTAGGTCTTGAAGAACATCATTTATGTTAGACTAAAACAAATCATGTGTCAGTGTAATAAGAACTGTTGTATGAAGCTATGCTTCTAAAATCTCATTTATCTTAGACAACCAACTTCTATACTGTAGACTATTGAACCTATTTGGATTCCAACTTGTAGCAATATCTACACGATGTTCTTTAAGAAGCTGAAATTGTAGCTAAGTCATGCTTAGCAAATTAGTCGATACAGATGTTATGTCTATATTGTCAAAAAGCTGCCTTAGCAATCTAATGTCTAATGTCAACGGCTCTCCACCAAACAGCACAAACTCACTTCCAATAAATCTTTTAGATGTCTCAACTATAGCATCAATGTCTGTAGTTATTTGCTAGTTCTTTATTGAACAATGAGAGCAATTCAAATTGCATGCGTATGTTGGACATAAATAGACTGTCATATAAGCCATCCTGAATCTAATATAGCTTGTTCACGCTTTTTCATTTCAGTACAGTAATTTGGATCATTCTTATTAGCTTCTCTCATTGCTTTGCAAGCATTGCAAAATCTGCATAGCTTGCATGTTAGACAGTTTCTTCCATTTATGAAAGTACGAGGATCTAGCTTCATCTTCTTTGGAATAGGTTGTTCTGTCTCTAATGGAATTGAATCACCTAATGTGCTGCAATTATCACATGCGCTGTAATGCACATTATCATTAATGTCTTCCCAAAAAACTCGAATTGTAGTAGCGCACATCAATCCTGTGTTGAATGAACATCCACCATTGAAGAATTGGATGTCAGCATTCATATATTTATCAAGACCACGTCTTTTAGCTTCAAGCCAAATGTCAATCATCTTGTATTTTGGATATGACTCATCTGAAATTCCAAGTGGCAAGACTGGATTAAGCTTGCATGTAGTTCCAAGTTCTTTAGCAAGAAGCAGATGGTCTAATGCTCTGTCTTCATTCTCTTTTGTTATTACCGCAATGAACATTGGAACATAGCCAACATTCTGCTTAAACACTTTGCATACTTCTCTGAACTTTTCTTCATCATAAACAGTGTCAGAATCCCACTTTCGTCCTGTTCCATATTGGAATGACGTAGTTACTGACACTCTTGGATTTCTTAAGACATTTGTCCATTTTTCTGGAGCAAGCCAAAATGCTTTCAAGTTAGTGACTATTGCAATTTCAGTATTGCTATCACTTGCAGCTAGGAGATCTTCAAAATATGTTGGACCAGAAAGAAGTGGATCTCCGCCATTTACTATTATGCAGTTTGGATGAAGCACATTTATCAAGTCTTTCAACTTCTATGGAACATGTGTAGTATGCTTTATGTTTGATGCCATTTTTCCAGACAAGCAAAAATTGCATGCAAAGTTGCATAGTCCAGTCGGTTTCACTATAAGTTCCATAGCATATCCTCACAATCAACTAAAAACTCTTTCTTAAAGTATTGAACTGTCTTCTCTACCGACTTATAGCTCAATATATCTCCAACTGCATCTAAAATTACATCATATGTTTCTAGGTCTTTAGAGTATGGCTTAAAATATTTGTCATCTACCAGAAGTTCTGGATCATCTAGAGACTTATAGAAGTCTTCATTGAAGAATTTCTCTAGACATTTAGCATATACAATAGCAACAAAATATGATTTTGCTGGATAAACAAGTTCTGACTATGTTTTGAAGAACTTTATGACTTGCTCAGAAATACAAGAATAATCAACAAAAAATGGGAGATCTACATCATCCCATTTATTTAGTTTGTTAGCTATTTGTCTACGTTTTCTAAGACTACTATTCACTTATATATTATACAAGTCATAGCCTTAAGTTAACAACACATTCAACAAGACTTGCTTCATCATCTAGCTTGTCTTCTAGTGCTTTTCCAATAGTAGGCTTTGAACCATCTGAAATGCATGCAATTCCAGGAATTTCTGAAAGCATTAAATTCTAGAATTTACTGACTTTACCAATTACTTTAATAGGAGTTCTTCCAACTAATGCAACCGCTATTGGCCAACTGTCTTCAGCTACTTGTTCAATTCCACTATTGAGAATAAATCCAGGCTTTGTAGTCACAACTGCATTTGCTTCAGTATCTGCTATAGTCAGTTCATACTTTCCGCCAAACTTCACTAAAGTTCCTGGCTTGTAAGGCTTGTCTGCAACATAATATTCAGCTAAATCTGCCCAACGTGCAGAAAGAGCAACAGCATTTATTGGCTAAGCAAAATGGAATATGTTGTAGCCATCTGACCACATTATCTTGTCATCATTGACTTTGATGATGAATTTGTCTACATTAGCTTCACCGACGTCGAATATTATTCTTTCAGCTTTTCCTGACAAAACTGTTCCAGAAGATTTTGGAGTGTCAAGCACTATAGTGTTCTCTGCATTGCATGATATGCTGCCTGCATTTGCTGACAACTGAATATTTTCTTGAGCACTTAGCTGCAAGTTCTTTGATCTTAGCAATGTAAGGTTCTTTGAAGACAAATCTGTGTCTACAGCATTTAATTTCAACTAGTTTCTTGAAGAAAGTTGTATTGTTGATGCATCAATTGTGGCAGTATTTGTTCCTGAATTGTTTCTTACTGCGAAGTTTCCATATATTTCTGCACCATTGTTCATTAAGACTTTGTTAGTGAAGCTTTTGTTGCCTTCAAACACAATATCATTGTTTATGATGTTGTAGTCCATGTACTGATGGAGATCAGCAATGTCCATTCTCATTGACTAGAACTAGCTATGCTCATCGCCATTCTTATTCTATGAAACTTCTATGCATGAATACAAATATTCAGGTGAATCCAAAAATGCTGACAATGGTCCTGTACTTGGATCATACGCATATTTCTCAAGATCTGAAACTCTTTTTATTGCCATATCGCTGCTGTTCCTTGATAGTATTATTTACATTCAGAAAAATTATGTGAATACTTTGAAGCTCTAGAATGATTGGCCAAGTTCTGAAAGTTGTGGATGGACATATACAGGCTTTCCTTTATATATGTAGTCACTTCCATCAGCATTTGTGTATTTTTCTTCTGATGGAACAAGATTCCAAATTTCTTTGTATGTCTTGTCTGCGTCAAATCCATTAACTATGTGGTTTATCATACTGTGTCCAGTTCTAGTTATTCCATCTGTTCTGTTTTGAACCTCACTAGTTGAATACATCCATGACACTTCTCCGTCAGTGCATGCGCTCCAAACAAGCAAGTTTGGTGTGTCGCTTGCTGCGCAAATTCCTGCTGACTCATTTCCATTGAAGTACTCTAATGCCGACTTACCAAAGTCAGTAGTCTCTTGGAAGTGTGGCACACTATCTTCACCATCATCTGAAGCTCCAGCCTTGAACATTGTTCCAGCATGGCAGCATGCAAATATACAAAGCACTCTGCAACGAGCATGTTCAATCAACTTCCAGAATGCTGAGTCAGCTAAGTTTTTGTCATATAGAACCATGCTTGACTTTCCATTTGTTCCACCAGAACCATGTCCAGAGAAATGGAATATCAACAAGTCGCAGTTTGTATCATCTACAGCTGCTGTGACTGCATTTTTTACTGCTGACACTGTAGCAGCACTATTAGTCAACTTAGTTATGTTTGTAGAATACGCTCTTAGTATGTTCTCCATGTCTGTAGCGTCTTGAACCATTCCAGGCAACTTGTTATGTGATGTTCCACTATAGTCAAGTGCAACTGTCACAACTCTTGTTTTTTCAGGAGTAGATGTCCTGAATTGCACACTTCTTTCTTGCTGTATCTATGATATAGGTGAACTTCCTTTTACTATAGTATTAGAAGCAGAGTCAAATGTATATTGAGTGTTGTTTGATGATCTTAGTTCACAGTTGTGCTTAAGTCCCCAACCACTGAATGGCACATATTGTGCTGGAGTATATCCTGAGTTGTTGTATTTTGTGTCTCTTTTATATCCTGAAAAATATCCATCAAGACGCTTGAATATTGCATCAGTGCTTGTTTCTTTGTCACTGCCAGATGTTCTCCATTGATGTGCTACCCATGAGCCATCAGGCTTCTTCCATAACGCTGAAAAAATTACGAATGTGTGTTGTCTTGAATCCCATGGTATGTCTCTCTTTCCTTTGTTTCTTACTGCTTGTGAAGTATAGCCATCCATCAAGTCAAGAAGATAATTGGTTTCTTCACTTGTCATCTTATAGTCTGTCTCTTGGTACCATAAGCACTCCATGAACAAATATGGACGTTTTGCACATTCTTCTTGGAACTTCTTAGTGTTGAATGTCTTTTTGTTGAAAGTTGTGCAAAATCCACAACCAGGCGAACATTCTTTTATGACAAGTGGAATATGGTTGTTTATAGCGTATGGAGCCATATTCTTAATTCTGTTAAGATACCATATTCCATATTTGAAGTTGCTAGTAGTAGAATGGTCTTCAGGCATTACAGCAAACTTCTCATCTTGTGACTTGAATGCCTCAAATATGCTGTCACTTACTCCAGAGAATGTCACTTTTTTAAGTGAGCTTCCTGAAAATGCATTTTCACTCAGAGTGTCTAATGCACTGATTGACTTAGGCAAAGTGAGATTTGACAACTTAGTGCAACCATTGAATGCATTGTTCTCTATAGTCACCAGATGTGTGTTGTTGCTGTTGCTGAAGTTTACTGCCGTCAATGCTGTACAGCCATCAAACATGTCTTTTGACACCATTTCCCATTTTTCAGGAAATGTTATAGATGACAATGCCGTGCATCCTCTAAATGCATGTTCACCTACACATGCTCCATAGTTCTTAGCTACAGTGAATGAAGTCAATGCTGTGCAGCCTTCAAACATTCCAGTTCCAATGTCTGGATGCTCTTTGATAGTGACGCTCTTCAATTGCTTGCAGTCTTTGAAAGCATAGTTTCCAACATATGGACCATCATCATAGTTTCTAAGTCTACAGCCTTGATATCCATTTTCTGGATCATCTGGATCTATTATGTTCTTTCCACTAAGTGCAATGTTGACAGATGTAAGCTAAGTGTTCTCAAATGCGTGGTCACCAATCGCGAATATTGTTGAACCATCCTATAATGGAGCCATTGCACTTATGTTAGAATTTGCAAAGCTATATTCACCATACTTTTTTACATTTGGAGCATTGACTGCAGTCAAGTTCTAGCAGTCATAGCAACAATATGGACCAAGCTCTTCTACATTAGATCCAACATTTTCAATATTGACAAGTTGTTGCTTCAAGTTGTTATCAAGACCAACTTTGTTTCCGATTAATGATAATGATTTTACAGTATTTGATATTCGTACTGTATGATAATCAGTATCTTCATACATATATGGAGTATAATCAAGTTTTGTAAGAGTCTTCTTCATTGCTTAATTCCTATCACTTGAATGCTTTTGTCTTTTCTGTCCATTTTACTGTCACATTTCCGTTAACAATTATTGTGCAATCATGACCTATATTCCAGCAATTTGATGGAGCTGGTTTAGCAGCAAGATAATCCAAATTTATTGTTTTATTAGGATCATAGTCTGGTGCATTATAACTTGAATTTCTACTATATGCATTAAGCCATGGCTTTATATGCAAATCTAATGATTTTATTGCGTTTTTAACGCCAGAATCATCATCTGTATTTGTTGATGCGTATTCAGTTTTCAAAAATTCATTATATGCATTCTTCATTGCAGTGTCAGTTGACTTGCCAATAGTCTTTGTATCTATTAAAGTATTTCCATTGCATGGAGTATACTTAAAATTGTTTCCTGCTGTTGTTCCATCTGTAAGTAGTCCTTTCAAGAAAAACTACACAAATGTTGTATTTTTAACCTTTATAACGTCTACATTTTTATGTAAATCAATGCATTTGCTAAGTTTTGACTTATTTGTAGCGGCTTGGTAAAATTCACCTGGCTAATTCATATTTGTAAATTCAGATGACTAGAGCTAATTATACTTTTTCTGTTCTGTAGTAACATCTAATTTCTTAGCATAGTTGTTTTGAATATCAACTGTATAAGGCAAAATCAAATTTGCAATTACATATCTATCATAAGGCCAGTCACATGTTTCAACTAGACTATATCGTTCTTCTTCTGGTCCTGAAGCAGTATGTAAACGTTTAAATGAAGTTGTTTTGTTACGATGATATACTTCATATGGATCTAATTCAACTACTTGTTTTTTCATTATGTCATATCCTAGAATTTTTGACATAACTGAAGTATTTGAATCATAGAACTTGTACACAGATGTAGGTGTGTCTACTTTTCCAAATTGCTTAGCAAAAAAGTTACTTGGCTAAGTTCCACTTCTATAAAACTGCACTTGTGTTGTTCCATCATATGCCCTTTTTATTATGTTTCCACCGCCATATCCAGATGACCATACAATACCTTTATGATAAGTACTATAATTAGAATAAAATGGATTTAATGCAATTGAACCTGGTTTATCGCCTTTATCATAATTGTATATGTCTGCTATCTTTACTTTTGTGTTGTCAGTAAACAAAACTATGAATTTCTAAGTTGATAGCCAATCTTGAAATAACTTTTTATGCAATATTGGATCAGTTGCTAGATTTTTATCTTGTCCTGTTCTAACAGCAGTATTAACATATGAATAGAAATATCCATAATGCATTAGAAGAACTGGAATTTTATTCTAAAGTGCATACGTCAAAGCATCTTCAGCACATTCATTGCCATATATTTTTCCATAGCAATACTTGTTTCCTGTTTCTGACTTTGACCTTCTTATATAGTTTTTGTCAAATGAGTTTACTCCACCAATTGATGCCGCAGTATTATATGAAAGCATACTGTCAATTAAATCTTGCTTTGTTACTGAATTAAGCATTATTGATGTCAAACTAGAGCCGTTAAATGCGTTTAATGAAATCTATTGCTTTAAGTCTGTTACACAATTACTGAAATCTACACTTTTAAGATTTGGTGTATTGTTAAACATATTATCAGGAATTTTTGGCTAAGAATCTAGCTCTAATGTCACATTACGAAGATTCTACATTCCACTAAGACATGGCAATATGTCTGATGTTCCTCGTATGACAACTGTCTAAAGAGAAGGAATTCCATACAAAGCATTTACATCTATTTGATTTGAATTAGTATTGCTGTCACTTGACAATGTAAATTCAATTGATGTCAAGTTATTACAATCTTCAAATATTGCTTCTGGAATAAAGTTAGATGTCAATGATACTGTCTTAAGATTCTTGCATGACTTGAATAAATTCTTTCCAAATTCACCAAACTATGTCTTAAATAATTGTATATTCAAACTAGTCAAACCAGTATTTTCAAATGCATTGTTTCCAATTCTTTCAAATGCAACTGTTTCAATGTTTATATCTTTTAATTGTTCACAGTTTTTGAATGCATTTTGACCAATGTTTGTTGTACATGCCTAAAGAATTACTTTTGACAGTTTGTTACAGCCATTAAAACAACCATCATCTATAGTCTATAGATATTCTCCAGTATTGAACTCTACAAGTTGATCTTTTATTGCATTTGCTTCAGTACCAACTACATTTATTCCATTTATGCTGTTAGAGATTTTTACTTTCTTTTTCTAACCAACAGCATATGTATGAGTCACATTGCGCAATTCTTTAAGTGTGTGTTTCATAATTAGTCTTCAAACTCCACTATTACATTTGATTCTGATGGTATCAATGTTCCACTTGCTATCTAAAACTGTTGTCCATTACCATCTATAGTCAAAACAGTATCACCAACAAAATCATAGTCAACTACTACATTTGATGCGTTTTCAGTTGGTTCACTTGATGCTAACAAGAATTCTTTCTTGTTGCTTTGTAGTCTTAATACAGTATCGGTTGAACTGTCAAATGCATAATATTGCCATACTGCATAAAGAACTATTTCTTTATTGTTGCTGTCTGTCAAATTAACTATTTTCTCTTTGTTTGCATATTTAACAGCACCATTTTCTGACAGTGACCAACCCTTGAATGCATATCCATCTTTTATGTATTCACATTCTGGCAAAGTTATTTGCTAGTCTTCTTTCAGAACAATATCTTCCATTTTTCCTTTGGTTGCTCCATTAGCATTAAATACAAGCTTGTACTTGCTAGGTGACTTAGCAATTATCTTTATTGACTATGCATCAGTTCCAAAACAGCTGAAGTCAAAGAAGTATTTTCCATCTTTGACATTCTGCAAAGAAATTGGATTGTCATTTATAGTTGCACGTGCTGGCAAAGTATTTACAATAGATGGCTCCATATATGAATGGAAATACTGTTGTGATTCGCCAACATCATGCTTTTCAGTATCAGTGAATATCTTCAATGGCAATGAATTTCCATTTATGAATACATTGTAGATTTCATTGAAATCGAAATGCTCTGCGTCAAGCCAGACTCTCAACTTTGTCTTTAAGTCAGCTACTGTTCCACTAATAGCAACATCAGCATTGTTTCTAGTGAATGCATAGTTGTTGTTAGTGCAGTATTGCATTCCTTCTACATGATTGACATATTGTGTTCCAGTAGTAGGAATGTAGATGTACAACTCTTTCATGTTTGACTTGTACTTCTTCATGATGTATGTTATTCCATTAATGTTCTAATAGCTATTGCTTGATGTAGCATTGTCATATGAAGTAGTGAAGTTAGAATATTCAGCGGTTATGTACTTTACATCGCCATTGAACTCAACTTCATCTACATAGTCATTCTTTACTATGTTCTTGTAGTTTGTAGTAGTCTACCAATTGTCTGGCATCTCTGACAAATCTATTGGCATTACAGTATTATTGACTGTAGTAATAATGCTGTTTGGTCCATGTTGCTCTTGGATATGATTCAATATGAATTTGTCATAGCATTCTTTAATAGCTTTGCTTATTCCACTTGTGTTCTACTTTGACCATGTGTCAACTAGTCTGTACTTGTCATATGTGTTAAGCACACCAATATTTGTTCCAAATACATATGACTTCTTTCCAAACTTCTTGATATTTGTTATCTTGTTGATGTTAGTACTAACAGTTGACAAGTCAAAAAGCAAGTCTGCAAGTATAAAATTCTTGTCTTTTGTCTTGTAGACTTTTGAACCTGACGTCAAGTAGTATGTAGGATATCCATCAACACTTGTCTCAGCAAATGAAATTGAATCTACTGTTGACTTAGCTAATACGTTGCACAATGTCAGATTTCCATCTGAATATTTGTACAAGCCATTTGATGTTCCAACAAGAACAGTATTGTCATCTATTTTGAGCATTGTCATTACTACACGATTTATAAGTTTGTCGTAATAACGTACAAAGTCAAGCTTGTTGTATGAGAATATTCCGTATGTTCTGTCTACAAGCCACTTGTCATTTATGAACACTATTCTGCTTGGATCTATTTCTTGGAATACTTCAAGTGGAACATCTAGGCATATCTGCTAGAATTGTGACTTGTTGTTGTATCTATAGTATAGATTTCTGTCTGCAATAGCGAATTCAGCTGATCTTAATATATTGAAGTAAGTAACCGTCTTTACTGGAGTTATGTTAGTCGTAAAATCTTCTGCTGTTTTTGTCAATCTATCTACAAGAATAGGATGAGCACACACTACAAACAACTAAGATGCATTGTAGTTGAATACATTAGTTATTTGCTGAATAGTCTAGAACAAACTGTTAGCATCATTATGGACTATTGTGTCTTCAACTCTTACTGTTGTTGTCTTTACTATGTCATGTCTTCCATCAATGTTTATCTCATAGCAGTAGTAGTCATCTTTCTTGAATATTGACTCTACATTTTTGCTTTCTAGCAACCTGTTAGCTGTAGCATCAAATACATTTTCTACTGTAGACTCTGGATATCTTGATATTACAAATATGCCATTTCCAGAACCATAATATATTTCTGATGATTTTGAGTTCTCATATATGAAATTGACTGTATTAGCTGCAGTTATTGCAGTATACTGTGTCATGTCTTCAGGATTTTCATATGATGACAATGTTCTTCCATTCACTAAGAACATTCCGACATCATGCTGATAAAGAATATTGACGTTGTTTGCAACAAGTTTTTCATTCTTTATGCTGTCGTTGTATAATGGTTCATATATTCCGCCTGTAGACATTGGTGCAAGAATATATTCAAGCTCATCATCAGGATTGCTTCTTGAAAATGATTCTCTTTCTATATTCTTTTCTTGCATGACGAATATGTCATTCAAGCTGTTTCCTGCTGCTATTTGAGCAAACTTAGCTTTTGAAGCTAAGAAACTTAATTGTCCATTCAAGTCAATTTCATAAGGAATGTTTACTAGCTTGCTGTCAGTTATGAATGTTAATGAACTTTCTGATATTGACACACTTTTGACTGATGTGCTGACAATTTCATCAAGATCATCATTTCCTATTATTACTGGCCTATTGAATGCATCACTTCCTGGAAGCTTTATAACAAGGCCTTGTGTTGAACCAATTGCTGCAATAGAGACATTTATGCGCTTTGTCTATTGTTTATGCCAAGAATAACCATTCCATACAAATTCGATATCATCTGCTCCAAACAATCCTGCATTTACATATACTACATCACCGCTTTTTCCATTTTCAACTGTTATAATGCTTCCATCTTCAAGCTATATGTTTTTAGTTGTTGAACCTTCAGTTATT
>Ga0247610_10003255_pt1 | contig 17982 bp, 12 predicted proteins | sample 174DNAGHGhighgp2_FD_193483 | JGI IMG/M metagenome (GOLD analysis project Ga0247610, IMG submission 193483) | Sheep rumen microbial communities from Palmerston North, Manawatu-Wanganui, New Zealand - 1742 DNA GHGhigh gp2 | ecosystem: Host-associated > Mammals > Digestive system > Stomach > Rumen... | reverse complement strand
GCTCAAAGGATAAAAGGTACTCCGGGGATAACAGGCTGATCGCCGCCAAGAGCTCATATCGACGCGGCGGTTTGGCACCTCGATGTCGGCTCGTCACATCCTGGGGCTGGAGAAGGTCCCAAGGGTTCGGCTGTTCGCCGATTAAAGTGGCACGCGAGCTGGGTTCAGAACGTCGTGAGACAGTTCGGTCCCTATCTGTTGTGGGCGTAGGATATTTGAGGAGGCCTGACACTAGTACGAGAGGACCGTGTTGGACGAACCGCTGGTTTACCGGTTGTTCCGCCAGGGGCATCGCCGGGTAGCTAAGTTCGGTTTGGATAAGTGCTGAAAGCATCTAAGTACGAAGCTTGCTCCAAGATTAGATATCCATTGAGGGTCGCCAGAGACGATGGCGTTGATAGGTTGCAGGTGTAAAGATAGAGATATCAAAGCCGAGCAATACTAATTGCCCAATCTTTTCTTTACGAAAGACGTTTTCTAACTCAGTTCCAACTTTCTTTTTCTTTCATAAGTTATAAGACCTTTTTAAAGATATTTAGGTGGTTATAGCACGAGGGTTCCACCTCTTCCCATTCCGAACAGAGAAGTTAAGCCTCGTAACGCCGATGGTACTGCGTAAAAGTGGGAGAGTAGGTAGCCGCCATTTTTCAAGCGAGTTGTTCAATGAACAGCTCGCTTTTTTTTTAACTTCTCTTTTCATCTTTAGATCTCTATCGTAAATGGGTTTATTGTTTTTTTATTAAAAATGTATGTAATAATATTAATAATGCATTTTAAATTCAAATCGTTTCATGATGCATGTACAAAAAATATAATAATCTTTATCTTTTATATTAAGTTGATGAATAGAAAAAATACAATAATTACATTATTAAATAAACTAAAATTACCAACTTTGTAATAATATTAAAATACATTAAATGGGAAAAACTAAAATACAAGGCGACGTTACTGTAAGAGATGTCATCGGAGAACCTAAACTCTTTGATGTGGTTATTCTTAACGATGATGTTACAACAATGGATTTTGTTGTAGAATTACTTATGCGTGTGTTTTTTTATGAAGAAAACGAAGCCGAAATCGTTATGCTTACAATTCATAAAAAAGGTTCGGCTATTGTGGGAACTTATATTTATGATATTGCATATTCTAAAAAAACAAAAGCATCAATGTTTGCTAGTAGTCAAGGCTTTCCTTTAAAAGTAAAAATTCAACCACATAAACAATAGATATTTTATGATTTATTTAGAAAATGAGACTTACTTATTAGGTAAATTATTTCGAGAAGCAGAATTATATGCTTATGAGAAAAGGCATGAATTCTTAGCCCCTGAACATCTTTTATTGTCAATAGTCAATCATCCTTTTTTTAAACCAGTATTAAAAGAATTTGATATTCAGTCTATGATAGAAGACTATATTTCTAATTTTTTTGAGAAGGTTCCCAATTTTATTGAATATTCAATAGAAGATTTATCATTGTCTGAAGGTTTGCAAAAGGTATTGATAACGGCTGATTCTATTTCTAAAAATTTGCAAAAGGTATTGATAACGGCTGATTCTATTTCTAAAAATGATAAAATAGAGATGCTAAGTGTCTATTCTATAATTAGAGCTATGACAGAGTTAGAGAACCCTTTTCTTATGATTATTATTTCGGAAGTATATAATGGTGTGACAAAAAACTTTTTGAAAGATGTTTTGAATTGTAGTCGTGCCGAGTTATTAGAAATGGTAGGCGTAAGAGATGGTTATGAAGGTAATGATGAAGATTTGGACGAAACTGCAGAAGATGATATGGAAGATATTTCTTCAAAAGACTGGAAGCAATTTGTTTCTTGTGTAAATGAAAAAGTAGATTTACATAATCCTTTGATAGGAAGAGAATTTGAACTTGAACGTACAATTCAAATTCTTTGTAGAAAAGAAAAAAATAATCCTCTTCATATAGGAGAACCTGGCGTTGGTAAAACAGCAATAGTTTATGGATTGGCAATGTTAATTAATGAAAATAAGGTGCCTGATTGTCTTAAAAATAGTAAGATATTTTCGGTAGATATGGGGACTTTGATTGCTGGTACTCAATTTCGAGGAGAGTTTGAAAAAAGATTAAAAAATGTGTTGGAAGGTGTAAAAGAAGAAAAAAATGCCATCTTATATATTGATGAAATACATACAATTGTTGGGGCAGGTCGTACGGATAAAGGATCTCTGGATGCAAGTAATATTCTTAAACCTTATCTTGAAAGTGGTGAAATTCGATTCATGGGTGCCACTACTTATGAAGAGTATAATAAGAACTTTATAAATGATAAAGCTTTATCTCGTCGTTTCGAGCAGGTATCTATTCCTGAACCTACTATTCCTGAGTGTGTAAAGATTTTAAATGGAATAAAAAAGCGTTTTGAAGATTTTCATAAAGTAATTTATACTGAAGATGCCATAAACTTTGCTGCTTCTGCTTCTGCTAAATATATTACGGGTAAGTTTTTACCTGATAAAGCGGTAGATTTGTTGGATGAAGCTGGTGCATGGTTGCAAATTCATCCTACAATGGAAGCAGTTCAAGTGGTAGATAAAAAGTTGATTGCTGAAGTTTTATCTAAAATTTGCAAAGTAGATATATTGGCTGAAGATAAGGATGAAATGTCTAAGTTGATTGATTTGGAAGAACGTATAAAAAAACAAGTGTTTGGACAAGATAAAGCGGTTTTAGAAGTCACGGAGGCTGTTCAAATGGCAAGTACTGGGTTGGTGGATGATAATAAGCCTATGGCAAGTCTTTTGTTTGTTGGACCAACTGGAGTGGGAAAAACAGAAGTGGCTCGTGTATTAGCATCAGAAATGGGAGTTCCTTTGATTCGTTTTGATATGTCTGAATACGTTGAAAAACATTCCGTAGCAAAACTTATAGGTTCTCCTGCTGGTTATGTTGGATACGAAAACGGAGGTTTGTTGACGGATGCTGTTCGTAAGAGTCCGCATTGTGTATTGTTGCTTGATGAATTAGAAAAGGCTCATCAAGATATTTATAATATTTTGCTTCAGGTAATGGATTATGCTGTTTTGACTGATAATAAAGGGCAAAAAACAGATTTTCGTCATGCAATTATTATTATGACTACCAACTCCGGAGCTCAGTATGCCAAACAAATGGTAGGTTTCGTGAAAGGAAAAACCGTTGGTGAGGCTATGATGAAAAGCGTGAAAAGTACATTTAAACCAGAATTTTTGAATCGTTTGACTGCTGTTACGATTTTTAATGAAATGAGTAGGGAAATGGCAGAAAAAATTCTTCATAAAAAACTTGGTTTCCTAAGGGATAAGCTTGAGGCTAAGAAAGTAACATTGAAACTTTCCAATGAGGCTGTTGATTATATATTGAATGAAGGTTTTTCTCCTGAATATGGTGGTAGAGAAATTGATAGAGTAATTAATAATCAATTGAAACCATTGTTGATGCGTGGATTGCTTCATGGAACGATTAAGGAAGGACAAGCGATAGTTGTAACAATGTATGAGAATAAATTGACAATAAATAGTCATGTTAATATTTGAGTTAGATACTAAAGATGTCCGTTTTCCTTTTCCAGGAAGTGTACCTGAAAAATTGCGTTCAGACGATGGATTATTTGCTTTTGGAGGTGACTTGTCTTCTGAACGTTTGATTCAAGCTTATGCTAATGGTATATTCCCATGGGTAGCTTTTAGATTAGGTGAATTACATTGGTATTGCCCAATTAATCGTTTTGTTATTTTCCCTAATGAGATTCATATATCTCATTCAATGAGAAATATTTTTAATAAAAATGAGTACGTCATTACGTTTAATAAAGCATTTGATCAAGTAATATCGGCTTGTTCAAATGCCAATGATCGTTTTAAGGAAGAAGGTGCTTGGTTGGGCAAGGATATGATAAAGGCTTATACTCAGTTGTATGAATTGGGTTGGGCCCATAGTGTGGAAGTTTGGGATGTAGAAGCCAATCTTGTTGGTGGTTTATATGGTGTGGGTATGAATGGATGTTTTTTTGGTGAAAGTATGTTCTCCTATGTTCCAAATGGTTCGAAGATTGCTTTGATAAAATTGGCTCAACACATGCAAGAAATAGGCGGTAAAATGATAGATTGTCAATTAGAGACTTCGCATCTTAGATCGATGGGAGGGCGATTTGTTTCGTATGAGGAGTATATGAATAATAACCAGTGTTACTGTAAAGAAGGATTATATTATCCAGATAAATTAATTTTTTGAAAAGAGGTAATAAAAAAAAGAGAACCTATTTGGTTCTCTTTTTTTATATAAAAATAAGATGTTCTTATTTATTAACTCTGAATTTTTGGTTGCCGTTTTGAATGAAATCAACAATTTGACGTGCAGCAGCAAGTCCTGCGTTGATATTAGCTTCTTCAGTTTGAGCTCCCATTTTTTTAGGAGTCGAGAAGTAACGACCTTCCAATTTTTTGAATTCAGCATCCATATCAGGCATGATATCGGTGATGTATTTCAAATCTGTACGTTCGTTTAAAAGTTTTAACAAACCTTCTTCGTCAATAACTTCTTTACGAGCAGTATTGATTACGATAGCACCTTTTTTCATTTGGTTGCACATATCGTAGTTGATACTTTTTTTAGTTTCAGGAGTTGCAGGAATGTGAAGAGAAACGATGTCACAAGTTTTGAACAATTCGTTTTGATTGTCAACAGCTTTAACACCAGCAGCTTCAATAACATCTTTAGGGCAGAATGCGTCATAAGCATAAACTTCCATACCAAAACCTTTAGCAACGCGAGCAACATTGCGACCTACATTACCGAAAGCTAAGATACCAAGTTTTTTACCCATCAATTCAGAACCTGATTTGCCATTGAAGAAGTTACGAACAGTGAAAACCAAAAGACCAAATACTAATTCAGCAACAGCATTAGCGTTTTGTCCTGGAGTGTTCATTACACAAACACCTGCTTTGGTAGCTGCTTCTAGGTCAACATTGTCGTAACCAGCACCAGCACGAACAACAATTTTTAATTTTTTTGCAGCAGCAATAACTTCAGCATCAATTTTATCACTACGAATGATGATAGCTTCTGCATCGCTAACAGCATCTAATAGTTGTTTTTTGTCAGTATATTTTTCTAATAAAGAAAAAGTATAACCAGCGTTTTCTACTATTTCCTTAATTCCATTAACAGCAACAGCAGCAAATGGTTTTTCGGTAGCAACTAAAACTTTCATTTTATACTTGTTTAAAAATTATTTTTTCAAATTAGCTTGTTCAAATTCGTTCATACAATCAACAAGTGCTTGTACAGCTTCAATAGGAAGTGCGTTGTAGCAAGATGCACGGAAACCACCAACTAAACGGTGTCCTTTGATACCAACCATACCTTTTGAAGTAGCGAATTTAACGAAATCAGCTTCAAGATCTTTGTATTCATCGCGCATTACAAAGCAGATGTTCATACGAGAACGGTCTTCTTTCTTAGCAGTACCAACAAACATTTTACTATTGTCGATAGCATTGTAAAGTAGTTCAGCTTTTGCAATATTGCGTTTTTCCATTTCTTTAACACCACCATTAGCTTTCAAATAACGAAGGTTAAGCAAAGCAGTGTAGATAGGCAATACTGGAGGAGTATTGAACATAGAACCATTGTCTACGTGTGTACGATAGTCAAGCATAGTAGGAATTTGACGAGAAACTTTACCAAGAAGTTCGTTTTTGATGATAACGAAAGTTACACCAGCAGGAGCCAAATTCTTTTGTGCACCACCATAGATAACACCATATTTAGTAACATCAATTGGACGAGAGAAAATGTCTGAAGACATGTCTGCAATTACAGGAACTGGAGAGTTGATGTCTGTAAACATTTCTGTACCATAGATGGTGTTGTTTGTAGTTACGTGTAGATAATCAATATCGGTAGGAATTTGATAATCTTTACCTGCTTTTGGAACATAAGTAAAGTTAGCATCAGCCGAAGAAGCAAGTTCTACAACTTCTCCAAAAAGTTTAGCTTCTTTCATAGCTTTCTTAGCCCAAACACCAGTGTTAACGTATGCAGCCTTCTTTTCTAAGAAATTGAAAGGAATCATACAGAATTCCAAACTTGCACCACCTCCTAAGAATATTACGGAGTATCCTTCAGGAATGTTAAGAAGTTCTTTGAACAAAGCTACTGCTTCGTCTACTACTGGTTGGAAATTTTTAGCACGGTGGCTGATTTCTAGAATTGACAAACCATCGTTTTGAAAATCAAGTACAGCTTTTGCGGTTTCTTCAATGACTTCGCGTGGAAGGATTGATGGGCCAGCATTGAAATTGTATTTTTTCATTTTTTTTAAAATTGTTATGTAATTTTTGATTGTTTTCAATTTTTAGACTGCAAATTTACTATTTTTATTTTTTAAAAGTAATTTAAAAACTATTTTTTTTTCAACATTGTAAACTTATTTATCAAAACTACCATCTTTTTGTCGTTTTAAAGGGCAAAAAAGTGTCAGTTGTTGTTGAGAAACAGAGGTAATATCGTTTACTTTTTTTAAAGTGACATATATTTATATGTTTAAAAAATTGTGAGATATTAGAAAAGTAAGTATCTTGTGACCAATATTAACCTAATAATAAAATTGAAACTGATGAAAAAACATTTGATATTTGTGTTGTTGATTGCCTCTATGTTGTCGGGTTGTGTGAAATCTATTAATTCTGACCACACAAAACAATCTAACGATTTTATAAAAGTAAGTGGAAAAGATTTGGTTAATTCCAAAGGCGAAAAATATTTTATTCAAGGAGTCAATATCGGTCAATGGTTGAATCCAGAAGGATATATGTTTCGTTTCCACAAAACAAATTCTCCCCGTTTTATAAACGAATTAATTTGTCAAATAGGCGGACCAGAATTTGCTACTGATTTTTGGCAGTCGTATAAGGATAATTATATTACTAAAAAAGATATTGAATTTATAGCATCAACGGGTGCAAATACCATTCGCTTGCCTTTTCATTATAAATTATTTACGAATGAAGATTATTTAGGTTTGTATGAAAATCAAGATGGTTTTGCTCGTATTGATTCTGCTGTTGCTTGGTGTAAAGCTGCTGGTTTACGTTTAATCTTAGACATGCATGATTGTCCTGGCGGTCAGACTGGTGATAATATAGACGATAGTTATGGTTATCCTTGGTTGTTTGAGTCGGAAAAATGTCAACAACAATTTTGTGATATATGGGTTAAAATTGCTGATTATTATAAAAATGAGCCTGTAATTTTAGGTTATGAATTGATGAATGAACCGATTCCTCATTATTTAGAAAATAAAGAAGAATTGATAAAAAAAATAGAACCTTTGTATAAACGAGCAACATCTGCAATTCGTGATGTTGATACTAATCATATTATAATTTTAGGTGGTGCTCAATGGAATACTCGTTTTGATTGCTTTACTGATTATTCTTTTGATGATAATATGATGTACTCTTGCCATTTTTATGGTGGTCCAGCTTGCCAAGAGGCTTTACAATGTTATGTTGATTTTCGTGATAAAGTGAATTTACCTATGTATATGGGAGAAACCGGACATGGTACTTACGAATGGTTACACGACATGTCGGTGTTGATGAATAAAAATAATATAGGATGGACTTATTGGCCTATTAAAAAGGTAGAAAAATCGGCTTGGTTGGAAATTAAACGTCCTGAAAATTGGGATCATGTATTGGATTACTCAGAAGCTGATCGTGTATCTTATCGTGAAATTCAAGCAGCAGCAAAAATGTATGACTTAAAGGAATTACAACAATCTTTGTTGGAATATCTTGAAAATTGTAAGTTTGAAAATTGTCTTATTGATACAATTTATATTCAATCTATTGGTTTGAGAGTAGGAGAATAATAAGGCAATAATAAAAATGTAATATGCTATTATAATATAGAAAAGGCATCACTTTTATGTGATGCCTTTTTTAATATTGTGGATTTAGATTATTTTATTTTGTTTTCAATCCAAACACGTGCATTAACAAAAGCTTCAATCCATGGAGAAACTTCATCGTTTTGTTTTCTTTTTAGAGGATAATTAGCCCATTGCCAAGGGAAGATGGCACGTTCTAAGTGTGGCATCATAGCTAAATGACGACCGTCTTCAGAAGCAATACCTGCTACATTATAATCAGAGCCATTTGGATTAGCAGGATAGCCACTATATTCGTAATTAGCTACGATGTTGTATTCGGCTTTTTTCATTGGCAATTTGAATTTACCTTCTCCGTGAGCAACCCATAAACCTAATTTACTGCCCGAAAGAGAACCAAACATTACAGAGTTGTTGTTTGGAATGCTTAGTGCAATAAATTCTGATTCAAATTTGTGTGAGTTGTTGTGAAGCATTTTGGTGCGTTTTGGATGTTCTGGATTGATGAGATTTAGTTCTACCATCAATTGACAACCATTACAAATACCTAAACTCAAAGTGTCAGGACGAGAATAGAAGCGGTCAAGGGCAGCTTTGGCTTTTTCGTTGTATAAGAATCCACCAGCCCAACCTTTGGCCGAACCAAGAACGTCGGAGTTAGAGAAACCACCGCAAAATACAATCATATTCACATCGTCAAGGGTTTCACGACCACTTGCTAAGTCGGTCATATGAACGTCTTTAACTTCAAAACCAGCTAACCATAATGAGTAAGCCATTTCACGCTCACCATTGGTTCCTTTTTCACGAATAATGGCTGCTTTAACTTTGGAAACACCTTTGTGTTCAAATCCAATTTTATATTGTGCAAGTTTTCCTGTAAACGAATTGCTGAATTTGAATTTAAGAGGTTGTTGTTTATAGTTCCTGAATCGTTCTGCTGCACAAACCTCTCCACTTTGTTTGCAATCTAATAGGTAAGATGATTTGTACCACAAGTCACGAAGTAAATCAATATCAAATTGATAGTCAGCACCATTTTTGTTAATGGTAATGATACGTTCGTTAATAGGAGTACCAATTTTAGCGAAAGCGATTTCGTTTTCTTTCAAAATAGCTTCGACTTCTTTGCGGTTAGCAACTTGGATGATTACACCTGGATTTTCTGCAAATAAGATTTTTACTAAATCGTTGTTTTTGATTTTGTCGAGATTGATATTTAAACCACCTTCTACATTTGCGAAACACATTTCAAGTAGGGTGGTTAACATACCACCTGCAGAAATATCGTGACCAGCTAGGATTAATCCTTTTTCAACCAAAGTTTGAATGGTATTGAATGCTTTAACGAAATATTCGCTATCGGTTACGGTTGGTACTTCACTACCAATTTTGTTGAGTGATTGGTAAAGTGCGGAACCTCCAAGTTTTAGTTTGTCGAATGAAAAATCGATGTAGTATAGACTTGTTGCTTTTTTGTTAACGAGTACTGGACTAACGATTTTTTTGATATCTGAAACTTCAGCTCCTGCTGAAATAATAACGGTACCTGGAGCTAAAACTTTTTGATTACCATATTTTTGTGTCATTGACAAACTATCTTTACCTGTAGGAATGTTGATACCTAATTGGCAAGCAAAATCACTACAAGCTTCAACAGCACGATACAAACGAGAATCTTCACCTTCATTTTTACTTGGCCACATCCAATTCGCACTCAAAGAAACACTCTTAATCTTTTCAGTTAATGGTGCCCAAACGATGTTGGTAAGTGATTCTGCAATAGAAAGTACAGAACCAGCTTCAGGGTCAATCAATGCAGCGATAGGAGCGTGTCCAATTGAAGTAGCAATACCTTTTTCTCCACGAAAATCAAGTGCTACGGCTCCAAGGTCGTTTAATGGTAACTGAATTTCACCAGCACATTGTTGCATAGCTACTTTACCTGTTACGGAACGGTCAACTTTGTTGGTTAACCAATCTTTACATGCAACCGACTCCATTTGTAATACGTTTTCGATGTATTTGTGGATTTCGGTTTCAGAGGTCTTGGCATCTTTATATTTTATATCAGCCGTCTTGTCTTTAATAACAGTACGTGGTGGTTTACCAATCATATAGTCTAAGCGTAAATCAATTGGCTTTTCATTGTTATCTTCAAATAACAATTTCATATCACCAGTAGTTTCACCTACAACATACATAGGAGAACGTTCGCGGTCGGCAATACGTTTGATGTGTTCTACATCTTTTTCATTAACCAACAATCCCATACGTTCTTGACTTTCATTTCCAATAATTTCTTTATCAGAAAGAGTTTGGTCTCCTATAGGAAGTTTGCGTACATCAAATTTACCTCCAGTTGATTCTACTAATTCCGACAAACAATTTAGGTGTCCACCTGCACCATGGTCATGGATAGAAACAATGGGATTATTATCGGCTTCTGCCAACGCACGTATTACGTTCGAAACACGTTTTTGCATTTCTGGGTTGGCACGTTGAACCGCGTTAAGTTCGATAGAGTTGTCGTATTGACCAGTGTTTACTGAAGAAACAGCACCACCACCCATACCGATGCGGTAGTTGTCACCACCCATTACAATGACTTTTTGTCCAACTTCTGGGTCACCTTTCAAACTGTTTTCCATTTTAGCAAAACCAACACCACCAGCAAGCATGATTACTTTATCGTAACCAAGATCTTTTTGATTTTCAGAATGCTCAAAAGTCATCAACGAACCACAAATAAGTGGTTGACCAAATTTATTACCGAAATCACTTGCACCATTAGAGGCTTTAATCAAGATTTGTTCAGGAGTTTGGTATAACCATTTGCGTTCTTTGATATCTTTTTCCCAATTACGACCACTTTCAGTACGTGGGTAAGAAGTCATATATACAGCAGTACCTGCGATAGGAAGACTGGCTTTTCCACCACCAAGACGGTCACGGATTTCTCCACCTGAACCTGTTGCAGCACCATTGAATGGCTCTACTGTTGTAGGGAAATTGTGTGTTTCTGCTTTAAGAGAAATTACTGATTTGATTTTCTTTACTTCAAAGTAATCAGGTTTATCTGCCGATTTAGGAGCAAATTGCTCAATTTCTGGTCCTTCGTTGAATGCTACATTATCTTTATATGCTGAAACTAACTTATTAGGATTAGTTTCAGAAGTTTTTTTGATCAATTTGAAAAGAGAACTTTCTTTTTCTTCGCCATCAATAATGAATATACCATTGAATATTTTATGACGACAGTGTTCTGAATTTACTTGTGAAAAACCAAAAACTTCACTATCAGTAAGTTTACGACCAATTTTTTCACTGATTTCGTTTAAATATTTGATTTCATTTTCGTTAAGTGCCAAACCTTCTTTTTGATTGTACGAAACGATGTCGTCAATGTAAATGATTGGATCTGGTTGCTTGTCGATGTCGAAAATCTTTTGATTTAATCCACTGTAGTTACGTTGAAGCATTGGATCATGTTCAGCGTTGGCTTTTTTGGTAATGAAATACTCTTCAATACGTTTTAAACCACTAATACCCATGTTTTGTGTAATTTCTACAGCGTTGGTACTCCATGGCGTTATCATTTCACGACGTGGTCCGATAAAATAACCATCAATACTTGTTTTGTCAAGATATTGAGAGTCGCTAAACAACCAAGTTAGTTTTTTTATAGTTTCGGTTGAAAGAGCACTTTCTGATTGAACTGCAATAATGCTCTTGTTTTCAGAATTTTGAAAGAATGATATCATCTTTTTCTTTTAAATATTAATGAGATAACAAAGGTAATCAAAAAAAGTAAAAGTAAAAAAGTAAAAAAATGAAAACTTGATAGTAAATTTTCGAATAGCTGTGTAAACTTTATTTTTTATATCATTTATCATCAATCAACTGCTAACTTTTTACTATTTTTGCAAAAAAAAGAACGTTATGTCAAAATCACAAAAAACAATATTACTTGTATTCCTTATAATATTTATGGACCAATTTTCTAAACTTTGGGTGAAGACTCATCTTCAATTGGGAGAAGGCATTCATGTGTTTGATTGGTTTTATATTCTTTTTGTCGAAAATAACGGAATGGCTTTTGGCATAGAGTTTATTGGTAAGATATTTCTTTCTTTATTCCGTATCATTGCGGTTTGTTTATTGGTTTATTACATTTATAAATTATTGAAAGGAAATAAAACTCCTTATGGTTATATAGCGAGTGTTGCTGCGGTATTGGCTGGGGCAATCGGAAATATTATTGATTGCGTTTTTTATGGAATAATGTTTACTGATAGTTATGGTCGCGTGGCTAAAATGTTTCCTCCTGAAGGGGGATACGAAACTTTATTTAGAGGTAAGGTGGTGGATATGTTGTATTTCCCGATTATTGAATCGTCTTTCCCATCGTGGATACCATTTGTAGGCGGTCAGGATTTTGTGTTTTTTAGTCCTGTTTTTAATTTGGCAGATTCTGCTATTTGTATTGGTATTTTTGTCATAATTCTTTTTTATAGAAATACATTAAAAACAGAACTTGATGCTTTAGATGACATTCAAATTAGAAAAGTAAATGAAGCGTAATATAGTAGTATTCTTGTTTATAACGATTGTTCTCTGTGGAAACTTTGCGTCATGTAAAAAGTATCCATTAAAGTTGGTGGCGGAAGATCGTATGGTAAATATTCTTACCGAACTGTATTTGTTGGAAGGTGTATATAGTTTGCCTGATTATGCACGTCGTATGACAGCGGAAGATGAAAAGGCGGCTTATCGTAAAGAAATATTTGAACGTTACGGGGTAACTGAATCGCGTTTTGATTCTACTATGGAATATTGTGTAAAAAATCCTGATATGGGATTACGTATTTACGATTCGGTGTATGCTCGACTTACGCGTTATGAAGGTGAGGTTTTTGCTTCTAAGAATATTGCTCAAATGGTGAAGGATACGGCGGATATTTCTATTGATAAGTACACGACAACTTCCGTTGGAAAAAAACAAAATTTCTCGTTTAATGTCGATCGTGAAGAATTGGAATTTACAGAACATGGAAAGGGTAATGTGCGTGCAAGGAAAAAATTGTATAAAGGAGATGTGTTGTATCTTTTCCCTGTTAAGGATAGTTTGATGGAAGAAGCTTCTGATTATGGTTTGTTTGTACGTTATCAAAATAGTCGAGTAGAATTGGCTAAAATTTCTATTGATGAAGGTTCAAGTAAACTTTGTATGATGCTTGAATTGACCGATAATCCGAAGGAAATTTATGGCTATGTCTATAATACAGATTCGTTGTTTAGGAGTAAAAAAGATGCTAAATTAGTCAGACGATTAAAACAGGTATCGATGATTAAAGTCATTCGTGAAAGCGAAAAACGATAATGTCTAAATACTCAGCTCATTATATTTATCAAGATGCTCAGAATTTGTTAAAACATCATGTGATGACAATTTCTGATGAAGGGGTAATTACTGATATTTCTCCCTTGGAATTTGAAACGGCTAATACGCATTTTATCAATGGTATAATAGTACCTAAACCTTCGGAAAATATTATTAATGAGGATGGTGTGATTCTTTGTAAAACGGCGGAAGATATTTTGCAAAATTATCCTAATAAATCTCGATTAAGAATGGTGTATAATTCAGATACAATCGCCATTTTTTCAAAAGTCCAACGTCTAGATAATCGTTTTACTTTGGGTGTTTTGTGGCAAATGGTTTGCCCTAATAAACGATTGGTGGTGGGAGAAAAAGCTGATCTCTTTTTTTTAGAAAATGTTGATTTAAAAAGACTTATGTTTATTTAGAGATTAGTTTCTTCTTCTAAATTCACTACAAACAATGGCCGTTGCTGTGGCAACATTGAGCGATTCTATGCATTGGCGACCTAGGGGATAGTTTGGAATTAAAAGTTTGTTTGAAACAAAAGTTTTAACCTCATCTGAAATACCTTGTCCTTCATTGCCCATAATAATATATCCTTTCTTTAAAAGGGATGTTTCGTAAATATTTTCTCCTTCAAGGAAGGTTCCGTATATGGGGGTTTTACCTTTTATTTTTGATAGAAAATCGACTAAATTAACGTAATGAATTTGTATGCGAGCAATGGCTCCCATAGTGGATTGTACGACTTTTGAATTATAGACATCTACGGTAGATTTACTACAAAAAATATGGGTAATTCCAAACCAATCGGCAATGCGAATGATGGTTCCCAAATTACCAGGGTCTTGAATATTATCAAGAACTAGAAAAAGATGGTTGTAAAGTTCGTTTTCATCGGGAAGAGTAGGGATATTTTTACGAAAAATACCGATTACTCCTTGTGAGGTTTTGACTTCACTTATTTTTTTAATTTCATCTACTGTACAAATGTTGATTTCTTGGGCAGAAATAGTGGCGTGTTGATCTATCCATTCTTGTGTAGCGAAGAGTTTTTGACATTCGAAATAAGGACATAAATCGCAAATGTTTTTAGTACCTTCAATAACGAAAAGTCCAAGTTCATCGCGTACTTTTTTTTGCGAAAGCGAGTTAATAAGTTTGATATTTGCTTTGCTAATCATAGATTTATTAATTAAAACGGATATCCAATGGCAAAATGCATAGCCATATCTTTCTTGAATGTTACATTTTTGAAACGCCATTCTTCATCTACACGTCCTGGATCATAAGCTTTGAATCCCCAGTCAAATCGGACTAAGAAATAGTTGAAATCGGCACGGATACCTAATCCGTAGCCTAATGCAATTTGTTTTAAAAATGTGGATGCTTTGAAAACGCCTCCTGGTTGTTCATCATATTTGTGAATGGTCCATACATTTCCAGCATCTACGAATATGGCACCTTCAAGTTTCCAAAAGAGTTTGAGTCGATACTCAAGGTTGAGGTCTAGTTTGATATCACCTACTTGGTTCATATAATCAGCAGCACCATTGCGTTTGTCATAACTGCCCTTGTAGGTTCCAGGTCCTAGAGTACGTACCGACCATCCGCGTACACTATTAGCGCCACCTCCATAGTAACGTTTTTCAAACGGAATAATTTTGGAGTTTCCATAAGGATAAGCAATGCCGAGAGCCCCATGGAAAACCAATTGGTTACGAGTGTCGAATGGTAATTTGTATGAGAAATCAAAATCTCCTTTTACGTATTGAGAAAAGGAAATTTTAAAGATTTTGTAAGAACCATCTTCTTGTTTGATGTTGGCGGCTTTATAGATTCCGTATAGAATATTACCTGCAATTTCTGTACCAGCTTTAATGGTGATTTTTTCTCCAAGATAACGTTTTCCTGTTGGTTGTGAAAATACGAAGGAGTAACCAGTTCGCATAATAAAGTGGTCTTCATAACTATATCTGATGAGTGAGCCAGTACCTAAGTAGTGTTTTTGGAAATCTTCATCAATCCAAGGTAAAAATACCCAATCTATATCGATTAAATCGTAATAATGCATGAAACGTGGTTGTTTGAAGGTATATTTCATACCCAAAGAAGCTATGTTTCGTGTGTAGTAGGGGCGACGGAGGTACGAATAAGATATTTTGGCTTCTGATGAGGCCTCAAGTTCTCGTCGTTTGTCAATATCGATAAAAGGGAATAAAAAGCGAGGAATGGATAAGGTAGCTTCGCCTAATAATTCAATGGAACTGAAGTTGATGAGTTTGGTGGTAGCATTTGAAAGGTTTTCGTATGCTACTCGGAAACGCAATTTAAATAATTCGGTTCCTTTGAAGATGTTACGATGCATATAGCTTATGTTGGAGGCTATACCAAAATCTCCTGCGGAGTTGGTACCTTCTAAATCGATTGAAAACGATTGTGCTTTTACAGGAAGCATTGATACATGGCAATCAAGCCAATTGAGACCATCAATAGTGTCTTTTTGACGAACGTCTCGTGTTTGAATATTCAAAAAACCAAAATATCCCATTCGGTTGATGGACGAATAGGTTCGATTGATATTTCTTTGTCTAAAAATTTGATTGGGTAAAAGGAAGGTGTGTAATGCCAAAATTTTCGGGCGGACTTCAATTTTATCCTTATAGAGAAAGTTGATGTCATCGTATTTGAGTGTGTCAATTTTAATGTTTTCAGTAATACCTACCGATTGAGGATCAAAATTGACATAGTAATAAACATCACGAATTTTAAATATTTCTTGTCCGATAATGCTCGAATCGCGAGTAATACGGCGTTCAAATTTATTTTCTAATAGATTTAAATTAATCCAATGACTTGCGGTGCGACTACTATCAGCGTCGTAATATAGGTAGTTTTTGTCAAAATAATAGTATCCATTATTTCTTAAGTAGTTTGAAACTAAAGAGCGTTCATTATCAAGCACTTCAGTGTCGAAATTTATACCTTGTTTGAGCTGAAATCTATTTTTGGAAATGTTTAATAAATTATTGGTTGGTTCATCGTTGAGGATGATGTTGAAATCGTTTATTTTGTAGGGTTCGTTTCCTTTGATATTGTAAGTGATGTAAGCTCTTTTTTTCTTACGTGTGGTGTCAATGCTACTAGAAACTTCCGCGTCGAAATAGCCTTTGTTGTGAGCGTATTGTTTGAGTGAAGCTAAAGAAACTTCTGTTTGCATGGCATTGTAAATAACAGGAGCTTCTCCTAATTGTTTGTCTTTGACTTTTTTCCCTGCGGCTAGACGACGCTCTACGCGTGCACGATGATTGTTGTATATTCCTAATTTAATAGGGAAAATACCAATTACACGTGAGTTGGGAAGTTGTCGAATATAACGTTTACTATCGCTTGAAGAAATGTTAGAAACGTCTGATTGTACCGTTACTTTACGTACTAAGTATTCATTATCAGCAACATACCGAGTCGGGCGACACGAAAAGAACAATGTCGCAATGAGTAAGATTGCAAAAATACGTTTGTTGGACGGCATATATTTATTTTTTACAAAAATAAATAAAAGAGTTGATACTAAAGAACTGATTTTGTAGAAAAATAATAAATGATGTACAGTATAAGGATTCAGAAAAAGTATAATAGATAGTTTTTATTTTTTGTTTTTTAAATAGAAAGAGATGTAAAACTAGCCGCAGCAATAGCACAGCGTTCTCCATCAACTGCTGCAGAAACAATTCCACCAGCATATCCTGCACCTTCTCCACAAGGGAATAGTCCTTCTACTTCGACGTGTTGTAGGGTCTCATTATGGCGGGTTATTCTAACGGGTGATGATGTGCGGGTTTCTACACCAATTAAGCAGGCTTCGTTAGTCAAAAATCCTTTGGTTTTACGATCGAATAAGGTAAAGCCCATACGCAGGCGTTCAGCAATTGCGTGTGGTAATACTTCATCAATTTGCACCGATTCAAGTCCTGGTACATACGAGGATATGGGTAGGGTATTGGACGTTTTGTGTTTGACAAAATCTCCCATTCGTTGAGCAGGGGCTTTTTGACATTTTCCTCCTGCTATATACGCTTTTTCTTCCAATTTTTCTTGAAAATCAATCATGGCCAAATCGCCTTTTTCTTTTAAATCTTCAGGGTGAATTTCTACTACCATACCTGAATTAGACCATTTTGAATTGCGATTGGAAGGTGACATACCATTTACAACCACTTGATTGGGTCCGCTAGCGGCCGGAATGACAAAGCCTCCTGGACACATGCAAAATGAATATACGCCACGTCCGTTAACTTGTTCTACAAAACTATATTCGGCAGCGGGGAGGTATTGACCTCTTCCTTCGTTGGAATGGTATTGAAGTTGGTCGATGAGGTGTTGTGGGTGTTCCAAGCGTACGCCTACAGCAATACCTTTGGGTTGAATAAAAATCTTTTCTTTGTGTAAATATCGATAGACATCTCGAGCAGAGTGGCCAGTCGCTAAAATAACGGGACCGAAAAATTCTTTGTTGGTGCTAGTTTTTACACCTATTATTTTGTTTCCTTCACGGATAAGTTCATCTACGCGAGTTTCGAAATACATTTCGCCACCACAACTAAGTATTCGTTCGCGTATGTTGGCAATGACTTTAGGTAATTTATCCGTACCAATATGAGGATGAGCATCGAT
>Ga0247610_10003254_pt1 | contig 17983 bp, 9 predicted proteins | sample 174DNAGHGhighgp2_FD_193483 | JGI IMG/M metagenome (GOLD analysis project Ga0247610, IMG submission 193483) | Sheep rumen microbial communities from Palmerston North, Manawatu-Wanganui, New Zealand - 1742 DNA GHGhigh gp2 | ecosystem: Host-associated > Mammals > Digestive system > Stomach > Rumen ... | reverse complement strand
ATTCTTTACGTGGGTCAATAGCCTTTACAGCACCCTGGTCCTCTGTTGTGCGGCCATAGGTACCTGTATTCTTCTTCATAGCCTCGTTGGCATCCATACCGTTCTTGATGGCTTCCATCATCTTGCCAAGGTGTACATACTCGTAACCGCAAACCTCGTTGTTGGCATCGAGGAACATCTTGGTGATGTAACCCTCGGTGAGCTCGAGATAGCGAGTACCCTTGGCTACGGTGCCATAGAGCGTACCAGTCTGTGAACGGAGACCCTTACCCAGGTCTTCCAAACCGGCGCCGATAGCCAGACCGCCCTCAGAGAATGCACTCTGCGTACGTCCATAGACAATCTGCAGGAACAGTTCGCGCATAGCGGTGTTGATAGCGTCGCATACCAGGTCAGTGTTCAATGCCTCGAGGATGGTCTTGCCGGGGAGAATCTCGCTGGCCATAGCAGCAGAGTGGGTCATACCCGTGCAGCCGATGGTCTCAACGAGTGCTTCCTGGATGACACCGTCCTTCACATTGAGACTGAGCTTGCAGGCGCCCTGCTGAGGTGCGCACCAACCAATGCCATGGGTGTAACCGGAAATGTCCTTGATCTCTTTTGCCTGAATCCATTTGCCCTCTTCGGGAATGGGTGCAGGCCCATGGTAAGCGCCTTTGCAAACGCTACACATGTTCTTTACTTCTGTTGAATAAATCATTGTTGAATAATTAAAATTTGTATGTTAAACAAAAATATTTGAATAGTATGTCACGTTATAGTTACCATCAGATGAGCGTGAAGGCTACATCCATCATGTGTGTGAAAGTGGTCTGACGTTCCTCGGCCGTAGTTGCCTCGCCAGTCAGTAAATGGTCAGACACAGTGAGGAGAGTGAGGGCACGCTTGCCGGCACGGGCTGCATTCATGTAGAGGGCAGCAGCTTCCATCTCAATAACCAGTACACCCATGTTTATCCACTTCTCGTTGTGGGCATTCTCGGTGTAGAAGGTATCGGAGGACATAACGTTGCCTACTTTATAGCGATAGCCCAACTTCTCGCAGGCCTCGACAGCACGACGTGTGAGGTCGAAGTCGGCAATGGGGGCGAAAGTGCCAGGCAACTCGTACTGGTCGCCATAGTTGGAGTTAGTGCATGCGCCCTGTGCAACAACGAGGTCGCCCACATGGAGGTCTTTGTTAATAGAACCGGCAGAACCGACACGTATGATGGTCTTGACATCATAGAAATTGAAGAGCTCGTATGTATAGATACCGATAGAGGGGATACCCATGCCGTGTCCCATGACGCTGACACGTTTGCCTTGATGAGTACCAGTAAATCCTAACATGCCACGCACGTTATTGAACTGTACGGGGTTGTCCAGAAACTTTTCCGCCATGAACTTGGCACGCAGTGGGTCGCCTGCCATGATGACCGTCTCGGCTATTTCGCCGTACTGTGCCCCAATGTGGGGAGTTGGTGTCTTACTCATAATTTCCAAGTTTTAAAAGTTAATAATTAAAGGTCTTTCAGTAATATGCTACGCGAGGCATGGAGATAGTCCAATCGCAGCTGAATGGCTTGTTTCCACTGCTCGCTATAGTGGTCTTGCAAAGGAATGTCGAATTTCCATTTCCCCTTGGCTTCCAGACGGTCAATGAGCGTACCCATGGACAGTGACTCAATGGTCTGGGCAGGGAGGAAACGCGATGTTGCGCCTTTCTCGTCAGGCGACAGCTCGGCCAGCAGATCGGCTTCGACCATGACGTAGAGCAGGTCGTTGACAATGCGTATAGGTATATGTGTCTTCTGACATAACTCATGTGCCGTGTAGGGCTTCTTGCCCAGATGAAACTGCTTGCAGATATGGCTCATAAGCAGTGCGCACAGCAATATGCGATAGCGGTGGCTGATGTCACTGGTCCGTGCGTCGTAGTCATAATAATCGAGGTTCTGGTTGGTGTAACATAACTCAGCACCGAAGAGACAAATGGTCCACGAAATCTGAAGCCAGAGCATGAACAGCGGCAGGGCAGCAAATGAACCATAAATGGCATTATAACTGGACATCCATATCTGAGAGTGGATATAGAGTAACTGTACGACCTCCATTGCCACGCCGGCAAGAATGCCTGGAACAATGCATGAACGCAAGCGTACATGTGTGTTGGGCATGAAGACGTATAGCAAAATAAACAGCAACGACATTAGAACGTAAGGGAACAGCTGTATGAAGTAGTGCATAGCTGTTCCAATGACCAGTGTTTCACTGATGTTGTCGGCAAGCGTGGCCATGTATATGCTTAGTCCCGATGACAGAACGATGAGGATAGGCACAATGAAAATCATGGCCAGGTAGTCGGTAAATGTACGGAAAAGTGAGCGCTGCTTTTTCACTTGCCATATCTCGTTGAACGTCTGTTCTACATTGCTGACAAGCATGAGTACGGTGTAGAGCATGACCAACAGTCCTACGCCGAGGAAGATGCCACTCTTGGTATGTACCAGATAGCTGTTAACAAAGCCGATGATGATTTCTGCTGCCTGAGGTTGTGAGCTAAAGGCATCACGGAACCATACCTCGATGTACTTGTTGTAACCAAAGCCACGAGCAATGGCGAAGACAACGGCAAGGATTGGCACGATGGCCAGCAGCGTGTTATAGGTAAGTGCTGCTGCTTGGCTGGTGACACGCTTGGCAGTAAAGAAACGGACGGCGAGGATGAGTTTCTTCATCACCTCGTAGAAGAGGAGTTTCGGACGAAACTCTCCTTCGGTCTTAATCTCCCAAATACCTACTTGGAAGAAACGTATCAGTTGTCCTATCTTGTCCTTTATAGCCATGCGTACTATTAAAAAAGGGAAAGCACTGTCTCTGTAAGCCGGGTTCTGTATCCGCAAAAGCGGTGCTTGCCATTTATCTACCCTGACAGTCGCCTGGCAGGTTTAGCCTTGCGGCTTAGCGTTCTACCCTCCGCCGTATGAGTCCCGGCCGTGTTGCATTACTGCTCAGGCCTTCGTCAACTCGGGCGGGCTACCCTCTGTCGGTCGGTTTACATGAACTTGCAGCTTCCAGATGACACAGCACGACGATCACCCGCCGGCTGGTGGTCTCTTACACCACCTTCTCACCCTTACCTCCAGTAAAACCAGAGGCGGTTGTTTTCTTCTGTCATATCCTGCCGTCGCCGACAGCTTCCATTTTCAGAAGTGGAATGCCCTGTGCTGCCCGGACTTTCCTCTCGCTTTTTGAGCCAGCGGCAAGCCGAGACACTGCTTTCAACCGACAAAGGTACTAAAAAAGTAAAGAATAAAAAAATAAAAGGAGGAAAAACTATACCAACTCTATCACTTCGCTGGGTGTTTTGCGTTTTAGAATATCGAGTTGGAAGTCCTTTCCTGCCACAATGCCACTGGAGCGCAGTATGCTGTCAACTGTTTTACGAGCCAGTTCTGGGTGGTTGTTCTCTTCGCTGAGATGGCACAGCCATACATGGCGCAGGTTGCCGGTAGCATTCTCTACCAATGCTTCACCACACGACTTGTTGCTCAGATGACCGATGGAACTCAGTATGCGATGTTTCAAGTACGCAGGATAGGGACCGCTGCTGAGCATCTCCTCGTCGTGATTAGACTCTATGACCAAATAGTTTGCACTGCTGATGAAAGGCTTGATGTCGGCTGTAATCTCACCTACGTCGGTAATGATGCAGAACGTGACGCCATCGCACTGTATGGAATAGCCTACGCAGTCGCGACTGTCGTGAGGCACGGCAAACGATGTGACAGTAAACGTACCGATATGTATGGTTGCTCCCTTGTCGAAAGTATGCTTGAGCTGTGGCTCGATCTTCTTTGATACACAGTAGTTGTTTACCACGCCCTCATGGACTGCAGAGGTAGTATAAACGGCCAGCTGAAGGTCGTGGCTAAGACTGCCCACAGACTTGACGTGGTCGGCGTGGTCGTGGGTCAGCAGAATATATTTAGGCAGCGACAGACTAAGACCATAGTTGCGAAAATGCTTCTTGAGCGTACGCACACCGATTCCGGCGTCAATGAACAGCCCTTCAGTGTCGTTGAACAGATAATAGCAGTTACCGCTGCTTCCGCTTCCAAAACAAATGAATTTCATATTTTGTAGTACCTTTTTTCTTAAACATATCAGAATGGCATTCCCACAGCAAAGTGGAAAGCATAGTCACGACTGAGACGAGGCTTGATAATAGGGAAGTGCTCGCCTCCGTCTTCCTCGTAGGCTGGGTTGACAGCCTTCATGCCCAGATCGAGCCGTAGAACGAAATAGTCGAAATTAAAACGCAAACCGAGACCATAGCTGACGGCAAGGTCTTCTAATAGGTTCTGTACTTTGAACTGACCTCCTGGCTGGTCAGCATAGTCGCGCAGAGTCCAAATGTTGCCTGCATCGATAAACAGTGCTCCACCGAGTTTCCAGAATAGATGGGCACGATATTCCAGATTGATGTCGAGCTTCATGTCGCCTGTCTGGTTGATGAAGTCGATGTTGCCGTCGCGACGGGCATATTTACCAGGACCCAGCGAACGGACGCTCCAACCACGTACGCTGTTGGCTCCACCAGAAAAGTAACGTTTCTCAAAAGGCAGAATGCTGCTGTTGCCATAAGGATAGGCGATGCCCACACCGAAATGGAAGGCCAGCGTGTTTTCATCGTCAAATACCAGGTAGCGGGTATAGTCGAAATCACCCTTCACATATTGCGCATAGGCGATGTTGAACAGCCTGTACTGGCCAGTCTCGCTATTCTTGCTGGCATTGGTCAGTTTGGAAAACAGAGAAAGCACGTTGCCGGCTGTCTCGATGTTGGCACGAATGGCGTACTGACCATTATTATAGGTATAGCCCAGACCAGACTTCATAATGAATAAATCTTCGTAATTGTAACGCAGGATAGCATTGCGACTGGTGGTATCGTCGAGATAGTCCTGTCGGAAAGTATCACTAATCCAGGGCATGAAGACATAGTTCAGGTCAACAAGGTCGAGCTGGTAACGGTCATGATGGTTGGCGTCCTGCCACTTATAGCGCCAGGCAACAGAAAGTACCCTTCTATGAAACTCTGGGCGGTTCTGCAGGTCATAAAGCAGTGATACCTCACTACTTGCGTTGATGCGCCGACGGAAGTTGCGAGAGATAAATGGTGCTATGAACCGTGGAAACGACAGACGCGCCTGTGCACTGTATTCCTCGAAGTTTTGGTTGGAGTAGCCCTCCAAACCACGGATAGCCTCGAATGCACCTCGAAGTTCCAAACTGAGCATCTCACTGCCATGGAACAGGTTACGGTTCTGGTAGGATAGGGTAACGGCAGCACCCAAGTCACCTGCTGTGTTTGTGCCTTCAGGTTGAAAACTGATGGTACTTGGCTTGTAGGTGCTAAGCTGGATGTCACAGTCGAGAAAGTTGCTGTCAGGCACCTCCGTAAAGTTGATATTGGTATAGCGGATAGCATTTAGCCTGCCGAAGTGGTTATAGGTGTTTTGCAAGTCGCTGGCCGAATAGAGCTCGCCGGGTGTAATGAACGTGTTGTTGCGTAAGACACTGGCGCGCAAAGGAATAGAACGGTCTTCATTTCCACTAAGAAAACGCAGGTTACGGATGTGGTACTGACGGTGCGACATGACTGTGTCTTCGGTTGGTCGGTACGGATGTAGCACCATGGTCATGTTGACCAGATGGTTGCCAATTGTGGAGTCGGCCTGAAAGGAGATGTCAGTCTTATTGAAATGGTAATAGCCGTTGTTGGTCAACAGTTGGGTGATATGCTTTCGCTCCTGGTCGAGCATTTCGACATTGAAACGCTGCGGCTCGAGAGGCACCAGACGTGGGTGGAGAAAACGGCTAATAGCAGTGTCCTGTATGTCGTAGTCCATCTGGTTCAAGAAGTAAGGCTGTTCCGGATGCAAGACGTATATGACATTCTGCTTGTGCTTGCCTGCAGGCTCCGTCAGCACATCGACATGGGCATCGAGGTATCCTTTGTTGAATAGTGCCGAACGCAGGTTGTCAGCAGAGCGGCGTGCAAGAATGGTGTCTATGACAATGGGTTTCCTAACCAGCCCGAACCAGCGAACCTGTTCTCGCTGCAAGACATATGGCTTGAGAGCCTGGGGTGACACATCGTCGTAATTACCATCAGTCACTACCTTGACACGATGGAGCAATACAGCATTCTCAGGAATGTCCTTCATCCCTGAACAGGCTGTCAACAACCCTGCCATGACGATGTATGCCAGACTCCTAAGCTTCATGGCTCAGCCATAAGGAATTGCTTGAAATCGTCAAATTCTTTACTGAGTGGAATACTTTGCTTCTGACCTCGCATAAAAGCTGCAAGACGCTCAGGAATGGCAACTTCGGTACCTATAATCTGTTCTACCGTCTCCTTGAACTTTGCTGGATGAGCCGTCTCACAGAACACACCAATTTCATCATCGTGCAGACCTTCCTTCAAAGCTCGATAGCCACAAGCACCATGAGGATCGAGAATATAGCCGTTATCTGCATAACACTGGCGCATGGTCTCACTAATTTGACTGTCGTTATAGGTACAGCCACTGATTAGTTGAATGATGCGTTCATGAGAATAGTCATAAAGGTCGAGAATACGTGCGAAGTTCGACGGGTCACCTACATCCATAGCATTGGCCAACGTCTGAACTGAAGGCTTGGGATTGTACTGTCCGGTCTGCAAATACTGATAGAACACGTCATTGGAATTGTTGGCTGCAATGAAACGCTTAATGGGCAGTCCCATGGTGTGTCCAAAGAGTGCAGAACAGATATTGCCAAAGTTTCCACTGGGAACACACATCACCAGTTGGTCAGCCAGACCAAGGGCTTTCATACGGGCATAGGCATTAAAATAATAGAATGCCTGGGGAAGGAAACGTGCCACGTTGATGCTATTGGCTGAAGTGAGTTTCATGTGTCGGTTCAACTCCTCGTCCATAAAAGCACTCTTCACCAGACGCTGACAGTCGTCGAATACACCATCTACCTCGATGGCAGTGATGTTACGTCCAAGGGTTGTGAACTGGCTCTCTTGAATATGGCTGACCTTGCCCTTGGGATAGAGTACATATACATGAATGCCCTCAACGCCTAAGAAACCGTTGGCTACGGCAGACCCCGTATCACCACTGGTAGCTACCAGTACATTAATAGTCTGGCCGTCTTTACGATCCTTGATGAAATAACCCAGCAGACGGGCCATGAAACGTGCGCCAACGTCCTTGAAGGCGAGGGTTGGACCATGGAATAGCTCAAGGCTATAGATATTATCTTCTACTCTCACAACAGGGCAGTCGAACGACAGCGTGTCGCATACTATTTTCCTCAATGCTTCGGCATTAACGTCCTCACCGAAGAAGGCTTCAGCAACCCTGCAGGCGATGTCCTGAAATGACAGTTGGTCAATGTTGTCGAAGAATTCTTTTGGCAATGCCTTGATACGCTCAGGCATATAGAGACCACGGTCTTCGGCCAACCCTTTTACCACAGCCTTGCTGAGGTCGGCATGTGGTGCTTTTTTGTTTGTACTATAATAGTTCATTGTTTACTTGATTTTCATAAATTCATTCATAAACTGACGTAAGCGCAGTAAACCATAACCGCCTGATACGCATGATATTTCGTCGTATTGCTGAACGTCGTCTGCAACTATTCCTTTGTGCCAGATGATGAAGGGTACAGGCTCGTTAACATGGATGCGTAATTCCACAGGAGTGGGGTGGTCGGGCAGTACTGCTACACAGACATCCTCATCCATTTGTTCGATGGCTTCTATTATGGGCTTAATGAGTCGTTGGTCCAAGTAGTTGATGGCACGAAGCTTCAGCTCAAGGTCTCCATCATGACCAGCCTCGTCGGTGGCTTCAACATGTACAAACACGAAGTCGTCACGCTGTAGGGCGTCAATAGCTGCTTGTGCCTTTCCCTCGTAATTTGTATTTGCCAGTCCTGTAGCACCTTCTACCTCTATGATGCGCAAGCCGGCATAATGACCGATGCCACGTATAAGGTCAACAGCTGAAATGACAGCCCCGCTCTTTACCTCAGGATACTGGGCAGAGATGGTTTGCATGGATGGACGATATCCACCACTCCAAGGCCATATGCTATTTGCTTGGCGCTCACCACGTTTGGCACGTTCGATGTTGAACGGATGGTTTGCCAGCAGTTCTTGTGATCGTAGGATGAGGTCGTTTAACAGGTTGGCAGTCTCTTGTGGCGACAGTCTTCCTTTTTCTGCCGCGGCAGAACCGCAGCACGTTGTATTCTCAGGCTTTACCAGTAGGGGGCGCCATGGCTCGTTGGGATGGTCGTGGGGTGGGGCACAGACAATATGCTTAGAGCCTCCCTTGATGACGAGCAAATGACGGTACTGTATGCCAGTGATGAATTTCACACGGTCTGAGCCTAAATGCTCGTTCAAATACCTGATAAGGACATCTGCATCGGCAGTCTCAAGGTTTCCACCGTTGTGGGTTATGATTTTCCCATCGGCAAGTGTAATGATATTACAGCGTATGGCCATGTCGTCATCTGCCATTTCGTAGCCAATGCTGGCAGCTTCCAATGGACCACGACCCTCATACACCTGATTAAGGTCGTAACCCAGTATGGCCGTGTTTGCCACCTCGCTGCCTGGTGGGAAACCGTCTGGTACGGTAACGAGACGTCCACAACGTCCTTCATGAGCCAAACGGTCCATGACGGGCTTGTCAGCATATTGCAACAAGGTCTTTCCTCCCAGCCGTTCTACAGCGTGGTCGGCCATACCGTCACCTAATATAATAATGTGTTTCATCTCTTAAATATTTGCTATGCTCATAATGTTGGCAAAGACGCCTGCTGCAGTAACCCCAGCACCAGCACCATAACCCTGTATTTGCATGGGATATTCCTTGTAGCGCTCAGTGGTCAGCAGGACAATATTATTGGAACCGGCAAGATTGTAGAATGGGTGTGACGCATCAACAGCTTGAAGGGCAACACGGGTTTTGCCACCTTCCATCGTGGCAACAAAGCGCCAACGCTTGCCTTCCGACTCCAGCACTTTGCGACGCGACTCGAAATCGGCATCAAGCTCAGGCAGCTTCTTCCAGAAATCTTCAACACTGCCATCGAAGTAACTTTCAGGCACAAACAGATGTTTCTCTACGTCGGTCTGTTCAACCTTGTAGCCTGCTTCACGCGTCAGTATAACCAGCTTGCGTATAACATCTGTACCACTAAGGTCGATACGTGGGTCGGGTTCAGAATAACCTTGTTCTTTTGCCCTGCGTACCGTTTCAGAGAACGACACGTCAGCAGCTATCTCGTTAAAGATAAAGTTCAGCGTTCCACTCAGCACTGCCTCTATCTTCAGTATGCGGTCACCAGAGTTGCGCAAATCGTTGATGGTGCCGATAATTGGCAATCCTGCACCTACATTAGTCTCGAAACGGAAGATGACACCACGTGAGAGTGCCGTTTGTTTCAACCGCATGTAGTTTTCGTAGTCACTTGATGCAGCAATCTTGTTAGCTGCTACAACGGAGATGTTGTGTTCGAGGAACGACTGGTAGAGTGCTGCTACATCCTTCGATGCTGTACAATCCACGAAGACAGAGTTGAAGATGTTCATCGACAGTATGTTCTCACGCAGCTTCTCCGGGGTGCTGGCTTCCGACTGTTTCAGTTCCTCACGATAGTGCTCGAGGTCGAGACCTTCGCGATTGAAGATGGCATTCTTCGAACTGGCTATTCCTACCACATTGAGCTTTAGCCGGGAGCGTTCCTTCAGCTCCTCGTACTGTGAGCGTATCTGCTCAATGAGCATGCTGCCTACTGTTCCTACACCACAGATGAAAAGGTTGAGCACCTTATATTCTGACAGGAAGAACGAGTCGTGCAAAACGTTCAACGACTTACGCAGGAAACGACTGTTGACAACAAATGATATGTTGGTTTCGGAAGCTCCCTGAGCACAGGCGATGACGCTAATACCACTGCGCCCTAAAGTACCAAACAGTTTACCGGCAATGCCTGGTGTGTGTTTCATGTTCTCACCCACAATGGCGATGGTTGCCAGTCCACATTCTGCATGCATGGGGAACATTGCACCTGTTTGTATCTCCTTATAGAACTCCTCGTTCAGCACTTCGACAGCTGCTGTAGCATCCTCGTCGCGAACACCTATTGAAGTAGAGTTCTCTGACGATGCCTGGCTCACCATGAACACGGAGATACCGTTATCTGCCAAGGCTGTAAAGATGCGACGGTTAACGCCTATCACACCAACCATTGACAGACCAGTCACCGTTATCAGTGCTGTTCCGTTGATGCTCGATATGCCCTTGATAGGTTTCTGGTCATCGTCAATCTTGTCCTTGATAAGTGTTCCTGGGTGTTCTGGGTTGAACGTGTTTTTAACACGTATGGGAATGTTTTTGATGCATACAGGATAAATGGTCGGAGGATATATGACCTTCGCGCCAAAGTTGCACAGCTCCATGGCTTCCACATAGCTCAGTTCATTGATGGTATAGGCTGTGTGGATGACACGTGGGTCGGCAGTCATGAAACCATCGACGTCTGTCCATATCTCCAGCACTTCGGCATCCAGTGCAGCTGCTATGATGCTGGCGGTGTAGTCACTACCGCCACGACCCAAATTGGTTGTCTCGCCAGAGTCGCGATCCTTGCTGATAAAGCCTGGTACAACAGCTACTTGGGGTAGTTTGGCAAAGGCCTCACGCACCAGCCGGTAGGTTAGTTCAGAATCCAACGACTGCTTGCCATTCTTTCGTTCTGTCTTGATGAAGTTGCGTGCGTTCATGCGCACACCCCCGTCAATGAGCGATGCCACAATGTTGGAACTAAGGCGTTCACCATAACTGACAATGGCAGCCTGGGTCTTCTCACTCAGGTCGTGAATCAGATAGACACCCGTATAGATGGAACGAAGCTGTTCAAGTAACGGATTAACCTTACCTAACAGCTGTATCCGCTCCAGGGGGTCTAATATAATATGTTCAATCATGTCCTGGTGACGTGCAACGATGGCGTTGTATTCCTGCTCCCACCTGTCGTCGCCACGCAGTGCCAGTTGCGACGTCGCAATAAGCTTGTCAGTAATACCGCCAAGAGCACTCACCACCACAATGACTGGTCCTTGCTGCGATTCCTTCTCTACTATCTGCTTGAGGCAGAGTATGCTGTCAACGCTGCCTACTGACGTGCCGCCAAATTTTAATACTTTCATAATTGTGATGGATGAACTATGAGTTGTGTACTGTGTTCGTCATAGCCTGTTTCACCTTATTGACGTACGCATCGATGACGGCTATAGAGACGATGTTGACCACATCACGAACGCTGGCACCGAAGTCGATGAAGTGGATAGGCTTGTTCAGACCAACCTGAATAGGACCGATAATCTCAACGTCGGAGTTCAGCATTTGCAGCATCTTATAGCTTGAACGTGCAGAAGTAAGGTTGGGGAACACTAATGTGTTCACCGTCTTTCCCTTCAAACGAGTAAACGGATATTGCTCGTCGCGCAGTTCATTGTCAAGAGCAAACGTTACCTGCATCTCGCCATCTATGGGGATGTCGGGGTAAAGCTCATGCAGGCGGTCAACAGCATGACGTACCTTCATGGCACCGTCACTGGTGTTACTGCCAAAGTTAGAATGGCTGATCATGGAAACGACCGGTTTCTCATTGAAGAAACGTACACTCGTTGCTGCCAGTTTGGCAATATCTACCAGTGCTTCTGTGTCTGGGTTTTCATTGACCAGTGTGTCGGCAATGTAAAATGTTCCCTTGGAAGAGTTGATAATGTGCATGGCTGCGAAGTGTTTAAACTCCTTGCGAATGCCAATAACCTCATTGACTACCTTAATGGTGTTGGAGTACTTGGTATAAAGACCAGTAATGAAAGCGTCGGCCTCGCCAGTCTCGACCATCATCATGCCAAAGTAGTTACGTTCAAACATCTTGTCGTTGGCCTCTTGGAACGTATAGCCATCGCGTGCACGCTTCTCTGTTAAAATGCGAGCATAACGCTCACGACGCTCTTGCTCTGAGGGGTGACGCAGGTTGACAATGTCGATGCCTTCTAAATTCAGGTCCAGCTTTTTGGCTAATTTGGCTATTACCTCGTCGTTACCCAGCAGTATAGGCTGGCAGATACCTTCGGCCTTGGCCTGTACAGCAGCTTTGAGCATCGTGGGATGAATAGCCTCGGCAAAGACCACACGTTGTGGGTGAGCGGATGCCGTGGCGTATAGTTTCTGCGTGAGCTTCGTCTCCTGACCAAGCAGCACACTCAGTGAATTCTTGTACTCGTCCCAGTCTTCAATTGTTTTACGTGCTACACCACTGTCGATTGCTGCCTTAGCAACAGCTGCACTCACCTCGGTAATGAGTCGTGGATCGACAGGTTTCGGAATGAAGTATTCACGTCCGAAGGTCAGATTGTTCACCTTATACACGTCGTTCACTACGTCTGGAACAGGTTGTTTAGCCAAATCGGCTATGGCATGCACGGCCGCCAGTTTCATTTCTTCGTTAATGGCTTTTGCGTGAACATCAAGTGCACCACGGAAAATATAGGGGAATCCTATGACGTTGTTAATTTGGTTAGGATAGTCGGTACGGCCGGTTGACATTAGCACGTCGTTGCGGGCATCCATGGCATCCTCATACGAAATCTCAGGAACAGGGTTTGCCAGTGCGAAGATAATGGGGTCTTTGGCCATGGAACGTACCATGTCCTTAGACAGCACATTACCCTTAGAAAGTCCGACGAAGACGTCTGCATTGCGAACAGCCTCCTCTAACGTGTGGATATCACGACGGTCGGTAGCAAAGAAACGCTTTTGTTCGTTGAGGTCCTGACGGTCGCTGCTAATAACGCCCTTGGAGTCCAACATGACGATGTTCTCTTTTCTCACGCCCAAGGCCATGTAGAGTTTTGTACACGATATAGCTGCTGCACCAGCACCATTTACCACTAATCGTACTTTGCTGATATCTTTGCCTATTACTTCCAATGCATTCTTTAGACCGGCAGCCGAGATAATGGCCGTACCATGCTGGTCGTCGTGCATGACAGGAATATCGAGGGTTCGCTTTAGACGTTCCTCAATATAGAAACACTCTGGTGCCTTGATGTCTTCCAGATTAATGCCGCCAAACGTTGGGGCAATCCTTTCGACGGCTTCACAGAACTTCTCGGGGTCTTTCTCATCTACTTCAATGTCAAAAACATCGATGCCGCCATAAATCTTAAATAGCAGACCCTTGCCTTCCATCACGGGTTTGCCACTCAAGGCACCTATGTCTCCTAATCCAAGCACCGCTGTGCCATTGGAAATCACTGCTACCAGGTTACCCTTGTCTGTGTAGCGGTATGCATCGTCAGGCCGTTCCTGTATCTCCAAACAGGGATAGGCGACGCCGGGTGAATACGCCAGCGACAGGTCGGTCTGTGTTCTATAGGCCTTTGTAGGCTTTACTTCAATTTTTCCTGGGCGGCCACTCTCATGATAGGTAAGAGCAGCTTCTTTCGAGATTTTTACCATAATTATCCTTCAGTTTTCGTTGTTAGCTTTTTATTTCAAGGTGCAAAAATAATAAAAATTCAGCACTTACAACGATGATTTATGATTTATTTTTATAATTTTACACCATAATATAATAAAACGAGGTGCCGGAATGCATTATCCGGCACCTCATATCATTAATCCGTCTGGTAGAAACGGACAAGAGAAAACATATTTACTGGTGCTCTTCTCTCAGCAGGTCGTTCACCGTCTTCACTGGGTTGAATGTTGTCAAAGGTACTTCAACAAACACAGTGTTCCAGTCGCTCATGGCACCATTCCATAGACCTGGTAACTCCAAAGCTTTCAACTCTTTACCGTTCTTCGATTTAGAAGAGATGAAGCCCGTGGTCTTATCGACGTACTCTGGCAGGTTGAACGGCTCACCCTTGTAGTCCTTTACTGCACAGACAAGGTCAACGGGGTTGAAGTGTGTACCCTTGGTAAACATCTCCATGTAGGCAGTGTTCGACTTGTCAATCTGCGAGCTTTCCAGAATCTGCAGGCTTACTGTTCCGTCTTGGTTATAGGTGAGGAATGGGCCGCCACCAGGCTCGCCGACATTCTTCACAACACCACAGACGCGCATAGGACGGTTCAGTTTCTTACGCAGGTAAATGACGAGCTCAGCATCCTCCAGCTCCTTGATGTCTGCCTTACGGCAACACAAGTCTTGCTGAACGAAACGTATCATCTCTTCTATCTGCTCATGCGTATATTTGCCGGTATCCAACAAACGCAGATAGTCAAAAGCTTTCTGCTGAAGTGTTACCAGTACACCGGCTATAACCTGTTTCCACTCTACGGTGTCACCCTTCAGACGATCGGGCACTACGTTGTCAATATTCTTCACGAAAATGACATCTGCATCAATCTCGTTCAGGTTCTCTATCAGTGCACCGTGACCACCTGGACGGAACAGCAGACTGCCGTCGTCGTTCCTGAACGGAGTATTGTCAGCATTGGCAGCTACTGTGTCAGTTGATGGCTTTTGTTCGGAGAACGTAATGTCGTATTTGATGCCATACTTCTTGCTATAGCTGTCAGCCTTCTCAGCTACCTTTGCCTTGAACAGCTCCATGTGCTCGTGTGACACCGTGAAGTGTACATGAGCCTCGCCAGCGCTGGCAGCGTAGAGCGCTCCCTCAACTAAGTGCTCCTCCATAGGTGTACGTGCTCCCTCTTCATACTTGTGGAACAGCAATAATCCCTTGGGCAACTGTCCATAGTTTAGACCTTCTTTCTTCAGCATATTAGCAGCCACAGCCTTATAGTTGCCTTCTGCTATGAGGGCTTCTATGTCTTTGCCTTCATTCTTTTGGCATGCAGCATTCAATGCATCATAGAATGCAAACTTCTTGATGTTGTCAAAATAGCGTTTCTCAAAGTCAGTCGTAGGAACATCGTAGGGAGCATCCACAAAGGCAAACATGTCTTTGAACATACGGCTTGCTGCTCCACTGGCAGGTACGAACTTCACCACACGTTTTCCATCGCCCTTATAGGCTTCCCATGCGTTGACATACTGCTTGCGCGACGACTCGTCAGGAGCCATGATGCCACGGCCGATACCTGCTGCAGCTTCTAACTTCAGGAACGGAAATCCCGTCTTGAACTGTTCTAACTGATTCTCTAACTTCTCAGCACTGATGCCTTTCTCTTTGATCTGTTTTAAGTCTTGTTCTGTTAGCATAATATAATTGGTTTTTATAGATTGTATTCTCAACTTGCAAAATTACAACTTTTTTTCAATATAAAAGAACCAAAACAATATTTTTTAGTTTTTCCAACATTTAGTCATTTTGGAGTTCTGGTTTTCTTAAATCGCCATTTTACATTGTTTATTAACATCCGAGACTTCAAATAATAGTTTAAGAATCAATGTGTTTTACCTTGCTTTGTCAGCCTCGTTAATTCCGTTACAAGAACATATCGACTTGAAATAAAAATTATCATATTGGTAAAATTTTGTTCTGACTAATATGTGCGCGAAATACATTTGGTTTAAATTGGCAATACATTTGGTTTAAATTGGCAATACATTTGGTTTAAATTGGCAATACATTTGGTTTAAATTGGCAATACATTTGGTTTAAATTTTGCATTGGTCGAACGAAAAGACAGTAGTCTTTGCGCGGATAAGGTAATCATCTTAGTCTGAACACGAGAATACCCTACGGCGAAGGCATTGACACCATAGGGTGTTCTCACGATCAGACATAGTCATTATTCGACTACTTACCACTGCTGTGGTGGTTAAAATATGATAATTGTCATGCCGACATGGCAAATTTTAAACATTTTCTTTGGTCATGTGCAGAAATATCACTAACTTTGCGGAATTGAAAAAAAACACAATTATTATTTTAAAGTAAATACAAACTAAATTTATGAGTCAGAAAAGAGTCTATCTCTTCGGCAACGGTAAGGCCGAAGGTAATGCGCAGATGCGCGAGCAATTGGGTGGCAAGGGTGCTAACCTTGCTGAAATGAACCTGATTGGAGTACCTGTTCCCCCAGGTTTCACTATCACTACAGACTGCTGTAACGAGTATTATCAAGTTGGACAGCAGAAAATCATGGAGTTGCTCAATGACGACGTGATGGCAGCTGTTAAGCACATTGAAGTGCTCATGAACTCAAAGTTCGGTGACAAGGAGAACCCTCTGCTCGTCAGCGTACGTTCGGGTGCACGTGCTTCTATGCCTGGTATGATGGATACCATCCTTAACCTCGGTCTGAATGACGAGGTGGCTGAAGGAATGGTCAAGAAGACCAACAATCCTCACTTTGTATATGACAGCTATCGCCGTTTTGTTCAGATGTACGGTGACGTGGTGCTCGAAATGAAACCCGTTAACAAAACCGACATCGATCCATTCGAGGAAATCATCGAAAAGGTAAAGGAAGAGCGTGGCGTGAAGCTCGACAAAGACCTCAACGTCGATGAGCTGAAGAAACTGGTGAAGCTCTTCAAGGAAGCTATCAAGGAGCGTACTGGTAAGGACTTCCCCAACGATCCAATCGAGCAGCTCTGGGGTGCTATTTGCGCAGTGTTCCGTTCTTGGATGAACGAGCGTGCCATCCTTTATCGTAAGATGGAAGGAATACCCGACGAGTGGGGAACAGCTGTAAGCGTAATGGCTATGGTATTCGGTAACATGGGCGACACCTCTGCTACTGGTGTATGCTTCAGCCGCGACGCTGCTAATGGTGAAAACATCTTCAACGGTGAGTATCTCGTCAATGCACAGGGTGAGGACGTGGTAGCTGGTATCCGTACACCACAGCAGATTACAAAGGTTGGTTCTCAGCGTTGGGCTGAGCGTGCCGGCATCTCTGAGGAAGAGCGCGCTGCCAAGTATCCTTCTATGGAAGAGGCTATGCCTGAGATCTATAAGGAGCTGGACGGCATCCAGAACAAGCTCGAGGAGCACTATCGTGACATGCAGGATATGGAGTTCACCGTACAGGAAGGCAAACTCTGGTTCCTCCAGACACGTAATGGTAAGCGTACAGGTGCTGCCATGGTGAAGATTGCCATTGACCTGTTGCACGAAGGTAAGATTGACGAGAAAACAGCCATCCTGCGCTGCGAGCCTCAGAAGCTTGACGAGCTGCTGCACCCCGTATTTGACAAGAAGGCTCTTACAGCAGCAAAGGTTATCGCACAGGGTCTGCCTGCCAGCCCAGGTGCTGCCTGTGGTCAGATTGTATTCCACGCAGACGATGCACAGGAGTGGCATAAGAATGGTCACAAGGTAGTGCTCGTTCGTATCGAGACTTCTCCTGAAGACCTTGCAGGTATGTCTGCTGCAGAGGGTATCCTCACTGCACGTGGTGGTATGACATCTCACGCTGCCGTTGTTGCCCGTGGTATGGGTAAGTGCTGCGTATCAGGTGTTGGCGCATTGAACGTTAGCTATCTGAATAAGACCGTTGAGATTGACGGCGTAACCTATAAGGAGGGTGACTATATCTCTCTGAATGGTTCTACCGGTCAGGTTTATGCTGGCGAGGTACCAACAAAGGCTGCCGAGCTGAGTGGTGACTTCAAGGAACTGATGGACCTCTGCGACAAATATACCAAGTTGCAGGTACGTACCAATGCTGATACTCCAGAGGATGCACAGCGTGCACGTGAGTTCGGTGCCAAGGGTATTGGTCTGACACGTACAGAGCACATGTTCTTCGACGGTAAGAAGATAGTGGCTATGCGTGAGATGATTCTCGCTGACAGCGCTGCCGGACGCGAGAAGGCTCTGGCTAAGCTGCTGCCCTATCAGAAGGCTGACTTCAAGGGTATCCTGAAGGCTATGGACGGCCTGCCCGTGAACATCCGCCTGCTCGATCCTCCTCTCC
>Ga0247610_10003253_pt1 | contig 17986 bp, 14 predicted proteins | sample 174DNAGHGhighgp2_FD_193483 | JGI IMG/M metagenome (GOLD analysis project Ga0247610, IMG submission 193483) | Sheep rumen microbial communities from Palmerston North, Manawatu-Wanganui, New Zealand - 1742 DNA GHGhigh gp2 | ecosystem: Host-associated > Mammals > Digestive system > Stomach > Rumen... | reverse complement strand
ATTAATGCTTATGGCACTCTTTTCTATGTTTGCCAACGCCCAGCAGATATCGTATATCAAGGCCGACGGGGCTTGGTATCAGGTGTATGATGAGGCTGGGAAGAAGGTCACCACGCTGTCGAAAAGTTCAATTGGAGAAGTGGTCGGCTGGGGCAGTGATTTCTTCGTGGCTGTAGATGGGGCTTGGGTGAAGACCTACGACATCAATGGCAAGAAGATCTGCACACTTTCAAAGCAGACTGTAGGAGAGGTCATCGGCGTGGCCGGCAATACGTTTACCAGCCGCCAAAGCGCTTGGATATACATCTGGAACAAAGAGGGCAAGAAACTACAAACAAGGTCAGCGTAATGAATATCACCGATTTCAACGACCTTACTTTGGCAGTAAACCGTGTTCGTAATCTCACTTTTCTTTGTCTCTGAGGTCGGTTGACAGGGTTACGATTTGGCAACCTAACTCTTGCCGCAATCTTCCCAGATTTGCGTAGAGCCTTCCTACCGCCTTACTTCGTTTTTCCTCGAAATGCCTTTGTCTATGCACTTTGTTGCGTTAATTCTCCAAAATTGCTTTTCCAAGTCAGGCTTTTTTCGTAACTTTGCAAGCTCAATATCAATGTACGCACATGAATGAATATATCGAGATAAAAGGTGCAAGGGTGAACAACTTGAAGAATGTGAGCCTGAAGATTCCACGAAACAAGTTGATTGCCATAACTGGCGTTAGTGGCAGCGGCAAGTCGTCACTGGCGTTTGACACGTTATATGCTGAAGGCCAACGCCGTTATGTAGAGAGCCTTAGCAGTTATGCCCGACAGTTTTTAGGGCGGATGAATAAGCCTGAATGTGACTACATCAGAGGCATTCCGCCAGCCATTGCCATTGAGCAGAAAGTCATTGCACGCAACCCTCGTTCTACAGTAGGAACGTCAACAGAGATTTACGACTATCTTCGTATGCTCTATGCGCGCATAGGCCGTACTTATTCGCCTGTATCGGGCCAAGAGGTAAAGAAACATTCCACTGAAGACATTGTGCGTTGCATTCAGCAATACCAGAAAGGAACCAAGTTTGTCGTCATGGCTCCCATACACGTTGCAGAAGGCCGCACGATGGAGAAACAGTTACAGACTTACGTTCAGAATGGATATGTAAGAATTTTTGTAAATAACGAGTTCTATCGCATAGAAGATTATCTCAACACTCATCATGACGACCTCGACGATTCCATCAACCTTGTCATCGACAGGCTTTCTGTTGATGATGCAAAAGATGTCATTTCACGTCTGATTGACTCTTCTGAGACTGCTTTCTATGAAGGTCAGGGAGAACTGCGGCTCATGTTCCTACCTTCGAACATCACGTATGACTTCTCCATGCGATTCGAAGCCGACAACATACAGTTTGAAGAACCCAGTGACTTGATGTTCTCGTTCAACTCACCCATAGGCGCATGTCCTGAGTGTCAAGGATTTGGTAAGATTATTGGTATTGATGAGCATTTAGTCATCCCCAATACCACGCTGTCTGTGTATGACGGTTGCGTGGTTTGCTGGCATGGTGAGAAGATGGGCATGTGGAAGGACGAATTCTGTCGTCGTGCCGTTAAAGACGATTTCCCCATTTTCGAGCCATACATGAACCTGACCCAAGAGCAGAAAGACTGGTTGTGGCATGGTCTGCCAAGCGACAAACACAGAGACAAGTACGACCGTGTATCGATTGATGACTTTTTCCAAATGGTCAAAGAAAATCAGTATAAGATTCAGTACCGTGTAATGCTGGCTCGCTATAGAGGCAAGACCACCTGTCCCACCTGTCATGGCACGCGGCTGAAGAAAGAAGCCGACTACGTAAAGATTGGTGGTCGGAGCATTACTGACCTGGTACAGATGCCTATTATAAGACTGAAAGAATGGTTCGAGCGGCTGGAGCTTACAGAACAGGAACAGGAAATAGGCAAACGACTGCTGACAGAAATCAAATCACGTCTGCAGTTTCTTCTGGATGTGGGTCTGGGCTATCTCACTTTGAACCGTATGTCAAACACCTTGTCTGGTGGAGAGAGTCAACGCATCAATCTTGCAACATCCTTGGGCAGTTCACTCGTTGGATCACTATACATTCTGGATGAACCGAGTATTGGTTTGCACTCACGCGACACTAACCGTCTCATCAAGGTATTGAAAGAGCTTCAGGCTTTGGGCAATACAGTCATCGTAGTAGAGCACGATGAGGAAATCATGCGAGCAGCCGACTACCTTATCGACGTTGGCCCAGACGCTGGCCGACTGGGTGGAGAAATCGTCTATGCAGGTACAATAACACAAGACCACCTCGAAGGAGAGGGTTATACGCTGAAATACTTGAATGGCCTGGAAAAGATTGACGTACCCAAGAGCCGTCGTAAGTGGAACATGAGCATCACCGTGAAAGGTGCCCGTATGAACAACCTGAAAGGCATAGACGTGAAGATTCCCCTCAACATACTGACTGTCGTCACAGGAGTCAGTGGCAGTGGAAAGTCATCACTCATCAAAGGCATACTCTACCCTGCCCTGAAACGTGGCATGGGTGAAGTCTTCGATGCACCTGGAGAGTACAGGGGTTTGGAAGGTGACATGAAAAGTATCAAGCATGTAGAATTTGTCGATCAGAACCCTATAGGCAAGTCAACACGTTCCAACCCGGCCACTTACGTCAAGGCATACGATGCCATCAGAGACCTGTTTGCCGAACAGCCACTATCACAGCAGATGGGTTTCACCAGCCAGTATTTCTCATTCAATACCGACGGAGGGCGTTGTGAGGAGTGTAAGGGTGCCGGCACCATTACCGTGGAGATGCAGTTTATGGCCGACCTTGTACTGGAGTGTGATGCCTGCCATGGTCACCGTTTCAAGAAAGACATCCTTGATGTCAGGTTCCATGAGAAAAACATCGACGATGTACTGAACATGACCATATCCGAGGCGATAGAGTTTTTCAGTGAGTACAAGCAAAAGACCATCGTCTCACGCTTGAAGACATTGGAAGACGTAGGTTTGGGATACATCAAGTTAGGACAGAACTCCAGCTCACTCTCTGGTGGTGAAAACCAGCGCGTAAAACTGGCTTACTATATAGGACAGGAGAAGCAGGAACCTACCCTATTCATCTTTGATGAGCCTACTACAGGACTTCATTTCCACGATATCAAGAAGCTTCTTCATTCGTTTGATGCACTCATAGAGCGTGGACATTCTATACTTATTATTGAGCACAATCTGGAGATTATCAAGTGTGCCGACTATGTCATAGACTTAGGCCCCGACGGAGGTGACAAAGGTGGTGAACTGGTAGTTGCAGGTACCCCCGAAGAAATCATCAAATGCAAGGAAAGTTTGACAGGCAAATACCTAAAGGACAAGCTGAACGTTAAAAAAACGTAAAACAACTCCCAAACCTCCAATCAGCAACCCTATTTATGAAATAAAATACTTACCTTTGCAGCCGCAAAAAGAAAAAGCGATCTTTGAGAAAGGCCGATATGGCTCAGTTGGTAGAGCAACGCATTCGTAATGCGTGGGTCGCCGGTTCGAGTCCGGCTATCGGCTCAGATTAATTGAGGATTGAGAATTGACAATTGACAATTATGATTGCTTCATAAAGATGGAGAAACCGTTTTTCACCCATTATACAAGGACATGGCACGGTTATCATAATTCGCAATTATCAATTCTCAATTATTAATTTTTCGCAGCACTGCGGTAATAGCTCAGTTGGTAGAGCATTGGCTTCCCAAGCCGAGGGTCGCGGGTTCGAGTCCCGTTTACCGCTCAAGTGAAGACAGAACGATTTTATTAATAAACATAAAGTCTAACATTGTTAAATTATTAAACACTTAAAAAAATTATGTCAGAATTAACAAAGAACGTCCAGCCATTACAGGACTTCAACTGGGATGAGTTCGAAAATGGCACAGTGGCAAACGTCAGCAAGGAAGAACTTGACAAGGCGTACGACGAAACCCTCAACAAGGTCAGCGAGCATCAGGTAGTTGATGGTAAGGTGATTTCTGTTGACAAGAAAGAGGTAGTCGTCAACATTGGTTACAAGAGCGATGGTATCATCCCCGCCAGCGAATTCCGCTACAACCCCGACCTGAAGCCAGGTGATGTTGTAGAGGTTTATGTAGAGAATGCAGAAGACAAGAAAGGTCAGCTCATTCTTTCTCACAAGAAGGCCCGTCTGAGCAAGAGCTGGGACCGTGTCAATGCAGCATTGGACAACGAGGAAGTTATCCAGGGTTACATCAAGTGCCGCACCAAGGGTGGTATGATTGTTGACGTATTCGGTATCGAGGCATTCCTGCCTGGCAGCCAGATTGACGTTCACCCCATACGCGACTACGATCAGTTCGTAGGCAAGACCATGGAATTCAAGATTGTGAAGATCAATCAGGAGTTCCGCAACGTTGTTGTTTCGCACAAAGCACTCATTGAGGCTGAGCTCGAAGCACAGAAGAAAGAAATCATCGGCAAGCTGGAGAAGGGTCAGATTCTCGAAGGTACCGTTAAGAACATCACTTCTTACGGTGTATTCGTTGACCTCGGCGGTGTTGACGGACTCATCCATATCACAGACCTGTCTTGGGGACGTGTTGACGATCCTCACAAGGTGGTTGAACTCGACCAGAAGATTAATGTTGTTATCCTCGACTTCGACGACGAGAAGAAGCGTATCGCTCTCGGTCTGAAGCAGCTCACTCCACACCCATGGGAGGCTCTCGATGCTAACCTGAAGGTTGGTGACCACGTTAAGGGTAAGGTAGTCGTTATTGCTGACTACGGTGCATTCGTAGAGGTACAGCCAGGCGTTGAGGGACTGATTCACGTCAGCGAGATGTCTTGGAGCCAGCACCTGCGTAGCGCTCAGGAGTTCCTGAAGGTTGGTGACGAGGTAGAGGCAGTCATCCTGACTCTCGACCGTGACGAGCGTAAGATGTCACTCGGCATCAAGCAGCTGAAGGAAGACCCATGGGAGGCTATCGAAGTGAAGTATCCTGTTGGTTCGAAGCACACTGCAAAGGTTCGCAACTTCACTAACTTCGGCGTATTCGTAGAGCTGGAGGAAGGTGTTGACGGACTTATCCACATCAGCGACCTCTCATGGACCAAGAAGGTTAAGCATCCTTCAGAGTTCACTCAGGTAGGTGCCGACATCGATGTTATCGTACTCGACATTGACAAGGAGAACCGTCGTCTCTCTCTCGGTCACAAGCAGCTCGAGGACAATCCTTGGGATGTATTCGAGGAGAAATACACCGTTGGTTCTATCCACGAGGGTAAGATTACTGAACTCCTGGAGAAGGGTGCAGTAGTAGCTCTTGAGGACGGTGTTGAAGGTTTCGCTACTCCTAAGCATCTTGTTAAGGAAGACGGCACACAGGCAGCAGCTGGTGAGACCCTTCCATTCAAGGTTATTGAGTTCAACAAGGACAGCAAGCGTATCATTCTCTCTCACAGCCGCACCTTCGAGGATGCACAGCGTGAGGAGAAGAAGGCTGCAGCTCCTAAGAAGCCACGTGCTAAGAAGGACGAGGCTCCAAAGATTGAGAACGTTGCAGCAAGCACCTCTCTGGGTGACATCGACGTACTCGCTGAGCTGAAAGCAAAGATGGAGCAGGGTGAGTAATTTCCCCCTCATCACATACCCAAAAGCCGCATTTCCTTTGAGGAATGCGGCTTTTTTTATAAGCTTTAATTGCTTATCCCACAATGAGGACAGCGGTCACATTACTTTTAACGCCGTATTAACTTCGCCAGAAGCAAATTGCCGACTGTTGGCACGAAGAAGAGAAGTATGAAAATAAAGTAGTTCACATTATTATAGGTTGTGTGGTAACGACTGGCCAACAGCAAAAGCTCTCGGTAACAAAGGTTGAATGCATTGACCATCGGCATGGCGTAATGCTGGCAAATCCATAAGAATCCTGCAACATAAACAAGACCATAGACAACAGCCAACGCCATAAACAACGAACTGTGCGCTGGCTCTGATGGTGACCAGCAACATCATGCTTGTAATAATAAACTTCTTCATAACTCACTCTAATTATTGTTAATTTTTTAAGTTTCGGAAGTTCCTGACTACTAACATGCAAAATTTAAACCAAATGTATTCCCAATTTAAACCAAATGTATTCCCAATTTAAACCAAATGTATTGCCAATTTAAACCAAATGTATTTCAGACCGTAATGATTCTGGCGGATTATTAAAAGAATCAGCTGTATAATTTCATGATAATGAAGTTTTCTGTGCATTTACCGCCTCAAAATTTGTAAGTATAGAAAATAATTCCTATCTTTGCACCTGAACTAACCTATCAATATCAAGTCTATGGAGATACAGAATATCCAATCCACGATACAGGTTTGTTCTTTCGAGGAATTAAGCCAGGAAGAACAGCATATTATTGAAATGGCCATTGAAGGGACTAATCGTAGCTACACCCCCTACTCTCATTTTCATGTAGGTGCGGGTGTGTTGCTCAATAACGGTAAGGAGTTTATTGGCTGCAACCAGGAGAATGCAGCCTTTCCTGCAGGTTTGTGTGCAGAGCGTACTGCATTGTTTTCTGCTGGTGCGCAATACCCTGACGAGCCAGTGAAGGTATTGGCTATTGCAGCACGTGGAACGGATGGCGAACTGACTGAGGAGCCTGTATCGCCCTGTGGCACTTGTCGTCAGGTTATCATTGAGACGGAGACACGTTTCAACCAACAGGTAATCATTCTTCTATATGGTAAACAAAAGATCTACCGTATGGAAGGTATCCGCCAGCTGATGCCATTGTCGTTTACTGAGTTCTAAGTACGGCTTCCCTCTCGTCATTCATAGCAACCGAAACCTGCACTCTCTGTGTTAGGCTTCAGATGGAAGTCATATACCAGGTTGTCTTCATCTATCAAGACGAAGTCATCCTTCTCTGCTTTATGATAGGCTTCTTCCGGCACTTTCTCCACCCCATCATATAAGCCGAAAAGCACGTCTTCTTCATAACCTCCAATGAGCAGTTTCTCAATGTTATGCGTCGTTCCCTCGCCTAAGAACAAAGGAATGTCACGAAAATCAAAAGGATAATATTGTGCCAACGTACAATAAGAAAGCTTGACGCTTCCACCTTTGTTTGTAAAAAGGCTACCCTTGGCATTGGACAGCAGACAATGGTCGAGCACTACCTCTGCATCAATCGCCTCGATGCCATTACCTTTATTATTATGCACCACGCTACGTGTTAGCATGAGCGACGAGCCTGCAGCTGCCGTGATAGCATTACAGGCAGAGTGAACGTCGCTGTCGGTCATGGTCAGCCGACCATTCTCCTGCACCTCAATGCCTTTCCACTGACCACTGATATGGTCATACGGCAAATACACGAACATATCGTCCAGACGGTCACCACGCATGGTTACCTGTTCTGCCTCCAACGCTCCACCTATCACCATATGGGCATCTTCATGAAAATAAAGCGTCGTACCTTTCAGGCGAAGGGTTGCACCGGCAGCAACAGTCAACGTACCAGTCACCAGAATGGGCTTGTCTGTCGTTACTTCTTCGTCTGTTGTCACTGTCTTGTTGTCCCATCGTTCTCCATCCCACGCCCATGCACGGAACTTTACCAGCTGTTCTTCTCCACTTTCCAGTTTGATGACCAGTTGCTCGTCGATGGGCTTAGGGTCTTTCTGGTTTGCTACAGGTGCCGTCATTTCTACAAATACCAGCAGGCTGTCGTCACCCAGCACTTCCACCCCACCAATGTTAGGATTAAGATACTCACCATCCACGTTTACACGAAAGCCTTGCGTACCGTCTGCCAGTCGCACATCAGTCAATCTGAGTGCCTCACTGTTACGGTTACGAAGCCAGAAGGTATAGGTGGCCGACGACCGTCCACTGAAGACTGTATCCATTTTCAGTGTATCGTCAGGCAGTGTCAATATGTGGCTACGACTTGTGGTGAACTGTTCATCGTCAGCACATGCCACACAGAGTATTATTGCCAAGAAATAAAAAATCCGTTTCATCATACATTGACAAAACGGATTTTTCTTTGATTTATTGTCTGTTACTTGCCGAAATAGCGCTTCAACAGTCCTGCAAAGCCTGCACCATGGCGTGCTTCGTCCTTGGCAGCCTCGTGCACCATGTCGTGAATGGCATCAAAGCCCATTGCCTTCGCACGTTTTGCAAGTTCGAACTTATCAGCGCATGCACCTTCTTCAGCAGCAGCACGCTTCTCCAGGTTGGTCTTTGTGTCGAAGACTACCTCACCCAGCAGCTCTGCAAACTGTGCAGCATGAACAGCCTCCTCCATGCCATAACGCTTGAAAGCCTCAGCAATTTCAGGATATCCCTCACGGTCAGCCTGACGGGCCATAGCCAGATACATGCCTACCTCGCCACACTCACCACGATAGTTGTTACGTAACTCTTCTATCATGTCCTCAGGAACACCCTCAATCTTTCCATCGCCCAGACGATGAACGGTAGCGTAGGTCACGTCACCTGTCTCCTTCAGTTCCGAGAACTTTGATGCAGGAGCCTTACATATTGGACACTTCTCAGGAGCAGCATCGCCTTCGTAGATATATCCACAAACAGCGCAAATAAACTTTTTCTTCATGTTCGTATTTGTTTAGTTGTTAATAAAATGTTTTATTGTCTGCAAATATACGCATAAAATCCGAATTACACAAACTTCTTGCGTAATTTAAACATTGTCTATTTATGCTTTTTCCTCAAACCCAAACTGACAGCAAACATGATAGCGCCTACAATGGCCATGACAAACCCTATGAGAGCAGGAATAAAAAGGAAGGCACCAGCAATATTGAAGCCAATACTCCCTTCTCGTGTGGGAGGAGCATAAAGCTCAAGACTGTCGCTCAGCTCTTCCAAGGCCAGGCTGTCACCTCTTTGTTCTGCCTCGTCCATCATGTTACAGATGTCTGCATAGCGTGCTTGTTTCACACTGTCGGCATAATAGGCTTCCTCCTTCTCTTGCCACTGGGCATATTGTTCACGGTTACGGTCCATCACCGATTCCGAGTAAAACATGCCAATGACGCTGAACACTAAAATGCCCAGGCCTATAATGCCGATAATGGCACCCGAGACGGCCATACAGCCTATTTTCTTACTGCTCATGGTGTTACTGGTCAGTACGATATTTCTTCAGCAACGGTATTTCTTCGCACAATGCGTCAGCCAGCAGTCCTGCCACAACTTTCGCACCATATTCATTATAGTGGGTATTATCCCGTCTGCCGTCTGGCAATGCAGGATGCTCGCCTGGCTTATACCACATGTGCAACTTCTTCGATTCCTCCACGCCCAGGCACTGCTCAAGGTCGTGTGTTATCTTATTGGCATCAATGAAGTAAGCATTCATCCTACTTGCTACGTCACGTGGAGCCACAGCATACATGCCATGGGTATCAACCAGTGAGTCGCCTTCTACCTGCTGTGCACCATCGGCAAACGTGGTGTTACGCAGCGCCTCGTCGTCAGCATTGGCAGGAGCTTTTTGATAGAAATTACGTCGCACCACAGCATTCATCACAACGGGTATTCCTCCACGCTCACGTGCCTCACGAATATATTTCGCAAGGTTATAGTCGAACGTAGAACCTGGCTCTGTATGACGTGCCGGCTGGTCTTTCTCGTCGTTGTGTCCGAACTGGATGATGACATAGTCACCAGGCTTGATTAGTTCAAGCACCTTGTTCCATCGTCCTTCGTCAATGAAACTCTTGCTTGAGCGTCCGTTGACGGCATGGTTATCTATCACCACATAATCCTGGTCGAAGTACTGTTGCAGCATCATGCCCCACCCTCTTTCTGGTGTCCCTTTCGACAGGTCTTTCTTGGCGGCCGTCGAGTCGCCGATAATGAAAATGGTGGTCACCTTGTCCGTCTTCATGGAGGTAAGCACGAACAATGTGAGCATTGCAATGAGGATTCGTTTCATAGCAGTTTGTATTTATATTCGTGACAAAGATACGACTAATTTTTGATTCCTGCAAGTTTTTTACGATTGAAAATCGCAAAATCAGGAGGGTTCTTGTTATCATTTTATAGAATGAATATTTTGTAATAAGGTACAATTTCTAAAGAGCCGTGTGTCAATCGAGCCTTAACACTTTATCTCAATCAGTTAATAATAAAGACTTTACCTCTTTTCTTTTGTGTCAATCTCCTTCCGGCTATTGCATACATGTAAATAATATGCTATCTTTGCAGCGATGTTTCAAGCCACAGGTGCATAACCATCTGTCAAATAACAAATACAAAATACAATGAAGTATTATTTCAGTCTTTTACTTGCCTTATTAGCGACAAGTGTTATGCAAGCGCAATCTATTCATGAGTTACGTGACTCCATGGTTGCAGGTAACCTGAACTGTCAGGTTGATTTGGCCCTTCACTATTTAAAGGGGGACAGTGTTGAACAAAATGAAGAAGAGGCTATTCGGCTTATTCGTGATGCTGCTGACCGTGGCAACCGCTACGGACAGTTCTGGTTAGGCATGTGTTATGAGTCAGGTTCTGGCGTAGAGCAGAATGAGCAAGAAGCATTACGCTGGTTTCAACAATCAGCCGACAAGGGTAATCCAATGGCTGAGTGCCTTATGGGACAAGCATATTACTCGGGCGAAGGAGTGGAACAAGACACGGAGAAGGCTGTTGACTACTTCAAACGCTCAGCTAATAGCGGATACTCTTTAGGTCAAATGATGCTTGCCTATTGCTATGAGAATGGTGACGGTGTCGAGCGTGACCTGCAGAAAGCCTTTCAGTTATACAAGCTGTCTGCTGAAAAAGGTAATTATGAAGCACAGATGGATCTTGCTGCCTACTATTTTAACGGATGGGGGTTGGACTCCCCAGACAAAGAAGAGGCAGTGCGGCTACTGAAAGCAATTGAGGACAGTTCCCAAAAAGAAGTTGCCAAAAGCTATTTAGAGTCCATTGAACATAACGACACGATAAGTGCCTATGCTTTTCAGTTTTATTACATCCCCAGCCTTCTTTGGGCTTACGAAAAGGGAAATCTGAAACATCTCAGTTTGTATGACACTATGGCTTGGCAGCTTCATCTGGGTCGTCAATTCATCAGTTGCTACGATTGGGATTGGAAAGATGTCATTCCGAGTGGGCACCTGTTTCGTGATTCTGTAGAAGTAATCGTCTATCGACTGCCAGAGCCTCAAGACCCACCGTTATGCCTTTACACGGCAGCAGTCATTGACCAGAAGGAGGGCAAATGTTTTTACTATACGCTTGAAAAGACGATCAATATGTCCGAAGACCAAGATCCTAAACAAGATTGGATGTTCTGCGGTGTCAACCAGGAAGGAACACACCTGAATTTCGGTTTCTATGACCTGCCGCTTGACGAAGAGAGTTTCGTTAAACGCGTTGTTAGGCAGATGAATTCTGACGAACGTCCATCAGCATCCACAAAAATAAGGTGACTATCAAGAGACAGTCACCTTATTGATTAATTCATCGATGGTGAGCATCTGCTGCTCACCTGTATCCATGTTCTTCAGTGTCAGCTTCTTCTCGTTCATTTCGTTCTCACCTGCCAGCACTACGTATGGTATCTGTTTTGCATTGGCATAAGACATCTGCTTCTTCATCTTAGCAGCGTCAGGATAGATTTCAGCACGAATGCCACGCGTGCGTACCATATTTAAATAAGGCAGGCAGTAAGCCGTCTCCTTCTCGCCGAAATTGATGAACAGCACTTGTGTGCCGTTGACGCTTTCCTTTGGATAGAGGTCCAACTGGTTGAGCACGTCATATATACGGTCGGCACCGAATGAGATACCAACTCCCGACAGCCCTGGCATGCCAAAGATGCCGGTCAGGTTGTCGTAACGTCCACCTCCAGTGATGCTTCCTATTTGTACATCCAAGGCTTTCACCTCAAAGATGGCACCTGTGTAATAGTTAAGGCCACGTGCCAGTGTCAGGTCGAATTCTAATGGAGAATGGAAAATGGAGAATGGAGTATTATGATTACCACTAAGTGTATCAAAGATAAATCTCAGCTCCTCTACGCCTTTCAGACCTGTCTCACTGTCTTTCAGCACGTTACTGATGGTTTGCAGCTTCTCCTCGTTGGTGCCTGTCAGCGAAATGATGGGCTGAAGTTTCTCTATCTGTTCCTCTGTCAGCCCGTCCTCGCGCAACTCGGCATTCACATTGTCCAATCCTATCTTATCCAGTTTGTCAATAGCCACGGTAATGTCAACAATCTTGTCGGCAGCACCAATGACTTCAGCGATACCAGTGAGTATCTTACGGTTGTTGATTTTGATTGCCACACGGATGCCGAAGCGTTTGAACACTTCATCGACTATCTGCATCAGCTCTACCTCGTTGAGCAATGAGTCAGAGCCGACAACATCGGCATCGCACTGGTAGAACTCACGATAACGGCCTTTTTGTGGACGGTCGGCACGCCAAACAGGCTGTATTTGGAAACGTTTGAAGGGCAGTTGCAATTCTTCACGGTGCATGACCACATAGCGGGCAAAGGGCACTGTGAGGTCGTAACGCAATCCTTTCTCACAGAGTTTTGCAGCGATGTGGTTTGAGGTTTGAGATTTGAGATTTGAGATTTCCTCATCCGAGAACTTCTGCAGGAAGTCGCCGGAGTTGAGCACCTTGAACAGCAGTTTGTCACCTTCTTCGCCATATTTTCCCATGAGTGTCTGCAGGGTTTCCATGGCAGGTGTTTCAATCTGCTGGAATCCATAGAGTGCATACACCTCACGTATGGTGTTGAAAATATAATTGCGCTTGGCCATCTCTATTGGGCCGAAGTCGCGTGTTCCTTTGGGAATACTGGGTTTCATATTTAATGTTTAATCTTATCGTATTATCGTCTGAGCACGATCAGGACCGATGCTGATGATACATATAGGTGTCTCCAACTGCTTCTCCAGGAAGTCGATGTAGTTCTTGAAGGCAGAGGGGAACTCTGCTTCGCTCGTCAGTTGGGTCATGTCTGTCTTCCAACCGGGCTGTTCCTCATAGACAGGTTCTATGCCTTCCTCAATGTTGTAAGGGAAGTAGTCTATCTGCTGACCGTTCTGCTTATATGCCACACAGGCCTTGATGGTCTCGAAACCGTCAAGCACGTCGCTCTTCATCATGATGAGCTTTGTCACACCATTCACCATGATGGCATACTTCAGGGCTACCAGGTCAATCCATCCACAACGGCGCTCACGTCCTGTCACTGCACCATACTCGTGTCCCAAGTCACGAATCTTCTTACCTGTCTCGTCAAATAGCTCTGTAGGGAATGGTCCTGCTCCCACACGTGTGCAGTAGGCTTTCATGATGCCATAGACATCGCCAATCTTATTCGGGCCAATGCCCAAACCTGTACATGCTCCTGCGCAGATGGTGTTCGAAGAGGTGACGAAAGGATAGCTACCGAAATCTACGTCGAGCATCGTACCCTGAGCACCCTCGCACAGTATGCTCTTGCCAGCCTTCAGGATGCCATTGATTTCATGCTCGGAATCGACAATGGGGAACTGTCGCAGATATTCCACGCCTTCCAGCCATTTCTTCTCCACCTCGGTGATGTCGTAGTCGAAGTTCATCGACTTCAGTATCTGCTCATGGCGTGCTTTGGCAGCAGCATATTTTTCCTCGAAACCATCCAGGATGTCACCCACGCGCAAACCGTTACGGCTGACTTTGTCGGTATAGGTAGGACCAATGCCCTTGCCTGTAGTGCCTACTTTGTTCTTACCCTTCTGGGCCTCGTAGGCAGCGTCGAGCACACGGTGCGTCGGCATGATAAGATGGGCTTTCTTCGATATGTGCAGACGGCTGCGCAGCTCGTGTCCACTGGCTTCCAGTGCCTTGGCTTCTTCCATGAAGAGGTCGGGAGCCAACACCACGCCATTGCCGATGATATTTACCTTCCCACCTTGAAAGATTCCTGACGGGATGCTGCGAAGTACATACTTCTGTCCTTCAAACTCGAGCGTATGACCCGCATTGGGACCACCCTGGAAACGGGCTATCACATCGTAATGAGGAGTCAGCACATCGACTACCTTGCCTTTTCCTTCATCTCCCCACTGGAGACCAAGCAGGACATCTACTTTTCCTTGATTCATCATGATCTTTGTCTTCGTTTTTATATTGTTGATTTCTTTTGTTGTCTCTTCTGGCGCGTTATCTTGGCTTGGCATGTGCTGCATATTCCATAGATATAAAGCGCAAAACCGTCCTTATGAAAACGCTTCAGTCGTTGTTTATTAATGGTTTTTGTTATCTCTGCCGATTTTATTTCTGTCACCTTGCCACACATCGTACACACCTGGTGGCTATGGCCGTTGTTGTCGTAACATGCCTCGTAGCGAGTGGTGCCCTGAAAGCGATGGCGCACCACCAGACGCAATTCGAGAAAAAGCTTCAGTGTGTTGTAGAGTGTTGCCCTACTGACAGGGAACTTGTCTTCTTCGCTCAGTTTCTCGCCCAGTTCGTCGAGGGTGAAATGACCATTCATGTCATACACCGCTTCTAATATGGCATAACGTTCCGGTGTCTTGCGACGATTATTCAATTCAAGATAATTCGTCAGTATCTGACTAACCGTATCCTTCACATTCTGCTTCATTCTTTTGTATTGGTCATTTAGAAACCATGCAAAGGTACGACAAATTATTCATAATACAAACATTATTATTTATAAAAAATCTAAATGGAGAGTCTTCATGGCCGATTTTGCCATACGCTCATATACTAAACCTAATGCAGAAAAACGTACCACACTCTGCATGGCAGCCTTCCTGACGGCTAACGACTGGCCTTGCAGTGCTGTCACGGCTTGATCCAGAAACTCGTTGATGCCTCGCTCGTTAGGCTCCTGACCATTCATGAACAGGCGTGCCAGCACCAGGAATCCGCACAACTGCTCCAACTCTTTCTCCGACGCCATCCACTGGTAGGCTTTCTGCGGGGCAAAGGGCAGGTGCTGAAAAAGGTTGAACGACGCTTGTTCTGCCAACTCCTGCGAAGGCATTTGTTCCATCCAGATGTCAACCACCTCGGGCAGCATCTGCTCCGCAGGCATCAGCATCGTTGCCAGTATCTTGCATTCCCTTACATCTTCTTTCCACAAGGCAATGGCGAGGTGATAGAGCCCCCTCCCATCCTCCCCCGAAGGGGGGAGGCGTTTTATCTCCTCTGCCTTTTCACGCAGACGAGGCAGCGTAGCACCCCAATTCAACTTATAGTGGGCACCTTTCTCGCGCATCGACTGTGCCACCGCACCGTCCATCATCTGGCGGAACGACTGTTTGATTTCCTTTACCCTCTCTTCTATCATATCACTATAAACAACTATACTCCCTACTATACCGAAGCATCTGCTCAGCATAGCCCTCGGTATAGTCAACCTCAACATCAGTTATTTCACCCTCGCCATCAAGCACAGGCTTCATCCTGGGGTTCAAGAAACCTTTATAGGGAGCCAGGTTCAGACGCTCGTAACGGCTGAGCACCTCCTCGTGCAGCTCTTTATCTACGCTGACGGCATAGCGTTCTACCAACTGGCGCGCTGCTTCCAAATCGCCTTCGCTCTTAATGCGCTGAATCTCTGCCAGCAACTGGGCAAACAGCCCTCTAAGCGCCTCGTAATCGCTAATGTGCACGTAGGTCTTACCTTCGCGCCTGATCAGCTCAACAACCTTTCCTTCGCCTTTCTCCAAACACCAGTGTGCTATGAGCGCACGATTGCGCATGTGCGCCTCCTCTATCTGGTGACCAGGCTTGATACGAACGAGCTGAGTCATCAGCCCATTCATCAAGTAGGTATAATACTGCGATTTATACGCCTCCATGTCAGGTGTGAGCCCTAACTCCACCAGCTTCGGATCGGCTATATAGTAAAGGCCGAAAAGGTCGGCACGCGCCTCTTCTATGGCATTGCCATACGATTTCAGCGCATCAGGATCAGTGCCTGGCAACAGCTGTCCGCTGCCATGCCCCAGACATTCATGCAGGTCGGTATGCAGGTCGTCGCACACATCGCCATACTTCCTGATCATCGCTAACGTTGCCTCGTCAATGACAAACTCCTCCTGAAACCCGTTACCACGGGCAGCACGGTTGTAAGCTTCTGTCAGATTGCCTATGGTGACACTCTTCGAACCATACTCGGCCCTTATCCAGTCGGCATTGGGCAGATTAATGCCAATGGCTGTCGATGGATACTCATCGCCTCCCAGCATGGCGGCACAAATGACGTTGGCCGTCACACCCTTCACTACGGGTTTACGGAAACGGGGGTCAACAGGCGAGTGATCCTCAAACCACTGCGCATTCTGACTGATGGTTTGCGTACGCTTCGTAGCCTCCAGGTCCTTGTATTCCACCAGTCCTTCCCATGAGGCTTTCAGGCACATCGGATCACCATAGACCTCGATAAACCCATTAATAAAATCCACCTGACCTTCAAGTTCTTGCACCCATTCGATGCAGTAATCGTCGAATGTCTGCGGATTACCTGTCTCGTAGTATTTTATCAACAGGTCTATCACCTTACGCTGACGGTCGTTCTCGCACACCGTCTGTGCCTTACGCAGCCAATAAATGATGTGCTTTATGGTTTCCCCATAGCGTCCACCAAGGCTCCACACCTCCTCCGTCAACTGCCCGTTGCGCTTCACCAGTCGTGAATTCAATGGGTGGCGTCTCTCCTCACCTCCTTTGGGGAGGGGCTGGGGATAGGCTTTATAATACTCCTCCACCTCCTGTTGCGTCACACCTTCATAGAAGTTGCAGGCAGAAGTCATGACGAGGTCTTCGCCATTGGCTTTGTTCACGCGCTTGGGCATATAAGCAGGATCGAAGATGACCCGTTCCAGTTCCTCACTCAACTCACCTAATCCAGCAGCCTTCATGCACTGACGAAGGAAATCAGGAGTAAAGCCTGGCACAAACTTCTCGCAGCCATAGTGGTGATATATACCGTTGGAAAACCATACCCTTTTCAGATATTCGCCCATAGCTTCCCACTCCTCTACCCTACCTTTGGGGGGCGTTAGAGGTAGGCTCTTCTCTAACAACCTGCGTATTTCGAGATTGTAACGCCCAAACTGGTCGAACGTGATGTCCCTGCCCCACAGAGTAGCTTCCGACAGGTAGTAAATGTATTTCTTCTGTTGGAGGGTTAATTCTTCAAAACCATTTAACCGATAGCGTAGCAGTTGCACATCGGCAAACCGCTCGTTGGTACTATATTCAAATGCTATATCCATCATGATAGCTTATGATTGTTTACTGTTAATTTAAAGTTTAGACTATTATCATATACAAATTGGCTTTCGAAACTTCAAAAAAAGTTTTGCAAATATACAAATAATTTCCCAAACTACCAAACGAATGTGACAAGAAACTTCAATGTTCAATCTTCATAACATAGTATTCAGAATAAAATATTACCAATATGCCGCCTGTTCAGTGCAAAGAATGTTAAATATTGCTATTTTTTAAGATTTATCGAACGAAAAGAAACGAAAAGAACGGAAAGTCATATTGGACCGTCCCGTTAGTTGTATCTTTGCAGGAAAAAAGATTCTTGCTTTGCAAGCGACCAGAGGTCGAGCGGAACATTGAAGGTGACGAGTGACGAGGTGACAGCAAAAACAATAAAAAACCTTCCTGCGTACGTACGCACGTACGTACGCATAATACTTTTACTAATTCTCTTGTCACCATGTCACCTTGTCACCCTATAGAGATTAAAGATTAAAAATTAAAAATAACAGATGACGGATGACGGATATGACAGTAAAAACAAGAAAGACCTTCCTGCGTACGTGCGCATGTACGTACGCAGGAAAGTCTTTTATAAATTATCCGTCATATCCGTCATCCGTCACCTTAGAAGATTAAAGATTA
>Ga0247610_10003252_pt1 | contig 17986 bp, 15 predicted proteins | sample 174DNAGHGhighgp2_FD_193483 | JGI IMG/M metagenome (GOLD analysis project Ga0247610, IMG submission 193483) | Sheep rumen microbial communities from Palmerston North, Manawatu-Wanganui, New Zealand - 1742 DNA GHGhigh gp2 | ecosystem: Host-associated > Mammals > Digestive system > Stomach > Rumen... | reverse complement strand
GATTCACGGCCGTACGGTTCCAGTCACCAAAGAGAAAGGCCTCCGACCACTCATCGTTGTATTTCACGGTGTAAATGATTTCAGCGGTTGAAGTCGAGGGAAACTTATAACCGTCAGTGCTACCGTAGTAGGCCTTGATAAGCGTCTCAGCCAGGTCAGCCTGGTTGAAAACCGGAAGAGAACGGGAAGCCCCGTCTGAGAGACCCATCCAGTAGAACGTGCCGATACCTGCTATCTTCGTCTGTTTAACAAGATAGTCCATCGCATAGAGAGCAACCTTTCGATTAGTATTGTAATAGTCGATATTAGAGGGCCATGTGGTGAATGTAGCATATTCTCCGATAATCACAGGAGCCCTGTTCAGCAGATTCGACTTGATGTTGCTGATCAGGTTGTCGATTTCCCTTTTGGCATTGGTTTCGTTCTGCCAGTTAGGATAGCTGTGCAGTTGGAAAATGATATGCCCTGACGTTTCCGGCAGTTCCAGTGCCTTCATCGCATTAGGAGCACTGCTGGCCGAGTAGGTATTGACAATCAGGTTGCGCAGTTTGTTGTTGCCGCCCGTATTACGCACGGTTGATACAAAACTCTTGGCATATTTATTAATAGCATCATAGCCATCCTGAGCAGCAGGCTCGTTCCATCGGTTATTGTCGTCGAGCATCTCATTATAGGCTTCAAAGAGCAATTTCTGGTCATAGTCCCTGAATTCATTGCCAATCTGCCGCCACAAGGATTCGAACTTTGCCTTGTTACTGTTGTAGGTCTTCGTGCTGGCGTGCAGCCATTGAGAGCCGTCGCCCGTGTCATGATGGACATTCACGATGCAGTACATACCCTGATTGATGACATAGTCCACGATTTCATGCACACGCTTCATCCATGCCTCATCCACCTTGCCATCGGCATCCATGTGGTTGTACCATGTGACGGGGACACGGATAGCGCTGAAACCGGCTTCCTTCATCATCTTCATAAGTTCCGGTCTGGTTTGGGGCTGTCCCCAGTAAGTCTCAGATTCCAGTCCCTGTGCACTTCCACTGCAGGCATCGAGCGTGTTACCCAAGTTCCAACCCACGCCCATATTCTTTACGGCATCCTTAGCCGTCTCAAAATCAGCTGCCCCTGCATGGAAGGATCCCATAAGAAGCAGGCCCGTTAATACAGTTAATAATTTTTTCATACTCAACATTATTTTGATTATAGTTATAATTCTATTAAACAGCGGCAAGGTGGTTGCGCACGGGGTTAGCATACATTGTCAGGATACGCTCACGGAGGAAAGCCTCATCCTTATGATCAAGGGTTATCTTGGCGAGTTGGCCAGAGAGGTAGGCCTCGAAGCGCTGTTTGTCAGCAGCGGTATAATGGCTGCTGTTTGTCTGATTGCCCTGAAGCTCATCGAGGGCGATGTAGTTACAGGGGAAGAGTTCATAGCCACGATGTATCTCATGATCCATCCGCTCGGCGAGAGCCTTATAGTAGTCAGTCTTGGGAAGGTCTTTCAGTTCGTCGATCCAGGTATTGACGGGTGCAGCCGTACGATAGACCACGCGACCCTTGTAGCCGAAGATGCCCGTCTTCATATTGTCGAGGTCGTCCTGACGGGATTTCTTGAAGGCAGGGTTATCACGCTTCTGTTGGAACTCCTGTGCCTTAAGATAGTCACAGGGGTCATATTCGTAGCTGATGGTGAGCGGGACAATGTTCAATTCTTTGAGGGCGCCACCCATCGCCAGCATCTTCAGCACGGCATCCTGAGTCCGGTCGTTGGAATCCTTCGCCCTACCCTCTCGCTGGGCAATCCAGATATTCTCCTTCTTTTGGGTGACAGCGAAGTGGATATAGCGGCTCATGAGCTGCGAAGCGGCGAGCGTCTCACGGAGCGAGAGGCCTCGACGTACGGTGAAGGCTTTGTTCATCCGCACGAGCCGTTTGATCCAGGGGTATATAAGCAGGTTATCGCCGATACCGATCTCTACTGTTGTGGGATAACCTGATTCTACGAGTTTCACATCAAGGAAGGCGGAGTCGAGCACGATATCACGATGGTTGGAGATGAACGTATATCGCTCACGTTTGTCGTAAGCAGCAATCTGTGCATCATCAAACCTACAACCATCGGTATGCTTACGGATAATGTAGTTGACAACAGGCTTCATAAAGCGTTTCTGGAAGTCGAGCGGTGTTTTGACACCTTTGAAGGCCAGACGCAACATCCCGTTGCGGACAGATTTGGGCAGCCAGGGGGCGAAGCCTTTCATCACGACATTGAACTGGCGGTCGTTCAAAAGGTCTTCGAACGCCTGCTGCATCTCCTCTGCCTCGTAGGGGCGGATTTCACTGAACTCCTCTGGTATTCTCATCAGCCTATCTGGTTTTCGACAATGTCGGAAAGTACATCTGCCATTTTCAGACCGGCAGCAGCCACCTGTTGGGGGATGAAACTGGTAGCCGTCATGCCAGGCGTGGTATTCACTTCGAGCATCGAAACCTTACCCTCCTTCGACACGATATAGTCGATGCGGATGATACCGTTGCAGTGGAGGATGTCGTAGATATGCGAGGTGATCTTCGACACACGCTCGGCTACCTCAGGGGCGATTCGGGCAGGCGTAATCTCCTGCACCTGGCCGTTGTACTTGGCATCGTAGTCGAAGAACTCATTCGATGTCACCACCTCGGTAATAGGGAATACAACGGTTTTCTCACGGGTCTTATAGATACCTTGCGTGATCTCCGTTCCTTCGAGCAGCGACTCTACCATGACCTCGGGACTCTCCATGATAGCCTTACGGATGGCAGGTGCCAACTGGTCCTTACACTTCACCTTCGACACGCCGAAACTACTACCGTCGGCAGCAGGCTTGACAAAGCATGGCATGCCGATGCGCTCCTCAATCTCATCATCACTTACCAGTTCCTCGTACCCCTTGCGAATCAACAACGAGTCGGCCACACTCACGCCAAAGCCACGCAGATAATTGTTCAGCACGAACTTGTCGAAGGTCAGCGCCTCTACCAACAGGCTGCTAGTGGAATAAGGCATACCGATCAGGTCGAAATAGCCCTGCAGTTTACCATTCTCGCCTGGTGTCCCGTGAATTGTGATATAAGCATAATCGAAATGGCGTTTCTGCCCGTTCTCAATGAACGAGAAGTCATTGAGGTCGATTCTGGCCGTTGTAGCATCCGACAACTCCACATGCCAGTCCGTCGCCTTGATATCAACGATATAGACATTGTAGCGCTCCTTGTCGAAGAAGGAGTAGAGGCCCTGTGCCGAGCGCAGGGATACATCGTGTTCCGATGAGTCGCCACCACATACGATGGCAATGGTTTTTTTGTTCATTGTTCTATTTTGCTATTTGTATATTTTCTCCATTTATCGATGAGGGCAGCCATATCCTTAGGCCACTCAGAGGTGAAGTCCATCTGCTGTCCTGTCGTAGGGTGTACGAATCCCAAAGTCCTGGCGTGCAACACCTGTCGCGGACAGAGTTTAAAGCAGTTCTGGATATAGGCCTTATAGCTGGCTGTGCGCTCCCCGCGTCGGATTTCACACCCGCCATAGCGTTCATCGCAGAACAAGGGATGTCCGATATGTTTCATGTGGGCACGGATCTGATGCGTACGACCCGTCTCAAGCACACATTCCACCAGCGTGACATAGCCATAGCGTTCCATCACCCGGTAATGCGTCACAGCCGGCTTGCCAATCTCTGAATCAGGAGGAAAGACCTCCATCCGCAGCCGATCCTTCGGGTCACGCCCAATGTTGCCCTCTATTCTCCCCTCGTCTTCCACAAAGTTACCCCATACCAAAGCATTGTAGCTGCGGTGTGTGGTCTTGTTGAAAAACTGTTTGCCCAACGAGGTCTTGGCATCGGGGGTCTTGGCGATTACCAGCAGGCCGCTGGTATCCTTGTCGATGCGATGTACGAGTCCCACCTCCGGGTCGTTCGGATCGTAGGTTTCAAGATCCTTCAGATGCCAGGCAATGGCATTGACGAGTGTCCCGTGAAAGTTGCCACATCCTGGATGCACCACCATACCTGCCGGCTTATTGATGACCATCAGCTGGTCGTCCTCATAGACCACCTCCAAAGGGATATCCTCGGGCTCGATGGTGGTATCATAGTGCGGACGGTCGAGCATCAGGGTGATGACATCGCCCGCGCGTACCTTATAATTACTTTTTACGGGATTTCCATTCACATGAATGAAACCGGCATCAGCCGCTTTCTGAATTCTATTTCGGCTGGAATGCGGCTGGTGTTCAGCCAGGAACTTATCAATGCGAACAGACACCTGACCCTTATCCACCTCGATACGGAAGTGCTCATACAACGTTTCGCCGTTACCTGCCGCTTCTTCAACTTCGAGCAGTTCGGCTTCATCAAGTTCGATGTCGTCCATTACCTCACTCACTGTTCTGTAGCCTCTTTTACTTCCTCAAAGTCGTCTCTTTCCTGATAGGTGCCGCTACCCAGTTCGGCTTCGTCCTCTCCGCCCAGACGATATTCGGGCTCAATATAATCCAGATCTATTTCGTCGGAATCATATTCGCCACTGCCGATCATCAATGTCAATGGCAAATCGATTGAAACCATATCACCAGCTGACACACGACGGCCACGGCACAAGATGCCATACACCCAGTCTTTCTCGCCAGCCACCTGTTTCGGCGGCAGCAGTTTGAAACCCATCGCAGCCAATTTGGCTTCCGCCTCACGGAAACTACTATTATCCACCAGGTCGGGGATGGCGAAAGAGGGCGACGACGGTGAGTTGACCGTCACGTAAATGGTGTGTCCGGACTTCACCAGCGTACCAGGCCCCGGATTCTGCGCCAACACACAATTGGCGGGCAGTTTCTTGTTGTAGCCCGAGTCGGCCACCATGATATTCAGGCCATCTTCGAGTATCAGGGTTCTGGCATTCGTAAACGTCATGCCCTCAATCTTGGGCACCTTGATGCCTTCGCCATGATGGGTATACCACTCAAGGCCGTACTTGACGCCCAAGCAAAGGGCGACTATGACAAGCGCCATCGCCAGGAGATTGCCCAAGAGATAGACGTTCACAAACTTACCAATGAAATCCTTTGTCTTCATGGCTGCAAAGTTACGAATAAACGAATGAAAAACCAAAGCAAAAGCACAAAAAAAATAAAAAGAAGCAAGGAATAACCTCAACTTCTTTCTATTTTTGCATCATTTTCTGCGAAAAGGGGAAATTACTTTCCGTGATTCTCGTCAGAAACCGTTAACTTCTTACGACCTTTGGCGCGACGTGCAGCCAAAACGCGGCGACCATTCTTGGTGGCCATTCTCTCACGGAAGCCGTGCTTGTTTACGCGACGGCGATTGTGCGGCTGAAATGTTCTCTTCATTGCTTTTTTACTATTTATTTGTTACTTTTTCAACGATTTGGGGTGCAAAAGTACTCATTTCTTTTGAATTACGCAAGTTTATCGTTAAATTTTTCACTTTTCACTCTTCACTTTTCACTTTTTTTCGTACCTTTGCACCCGAAAACGATAAAAAAGTAACATTTTTAGGTATATGATTAATTCACAAGACATTAAAAAAGGTACCGCCATTCGCATGGACGGTAGCATTTGGGTTTGCATCGATTTCCAGCATCGCAAACCAGGTAAGGGTAACACGATTATGATCATCAAGGTCAAGAACGTTTCTGACGGCCGCGTGCTGGAGCGCCGTTTCAATATCGGTGAGAAACTCGAGGATGTTGTCATCGAGCGTCGTCCCTATCAGTATCTCTATGAGGACCAGAGCGGTCGTATCTTCATGAACCAGGAGACTTTCGAGCAGATTCCCATCGACAACGAACTCGTGATTGGTCATGAGTATATGAAGGAGAGTGATATCGTGGAGGTTGTCAGCGACACCACCGACGGCACAATCCTCTATGCTGAGATGCCTGTAAAGACCAACCTCCGTGTTGTTCACTCTGAGCCCGGCATCAAGGGTGATACGGCTACCAACACGCTGAAGCCTGCCACACTGGAGACTGGTGTTGAGGTGCGTGTGCCCCTCTTCATCAACGAAGGCGACCTGATTCAGGTTGACACCCGCGACGGTAGCTATCTGAACCGCGTGAAAGAGTAAATGAAATACTCGATCATCGTCCCTGTATACAATCGTCCAGACGAAGTGGACGAACTACTCGAAAGCCTATCTAATCAAACACTGAAGGACTTCGAGGTTATCGTTGTGGAGGATGGTTCGGTAAAACCCTGCAAGGATGTTTGCGACAAATACGCAGACATCCTTGCTTTGCATTATCATACCAAGGAGAACAGCGGCCCCGGACAGAGCCGCAACTACGGTGCAGAGCGGGCCAAAGGCGAATGGCTGATTATACTCGATTCCGATGTAGTCTTACCTGAAGGCTATCTCGCCGCCACCGATTCAGCCATCATACATCAGACATCAGACATCGTTGCTTTCGGCGGCCCCGATGCCGCTCACCCCTCATTTACACCTGTGCAGAAGGCCATCTCCTATTCGATGACGTCTTTCTTTACCACAGGCGGCATCCGAGGTGGAAAGGCCAAGCTCGACAAGTTCTATCCCCGCTCTTTCAATATGGGTGTCCGACGGGATGTCTATCTGCAATTAGGCGGTTTTTCGAAGATGCGCTTTGGCGAGGATATTGATTTTTCCTACCGCATTGTCGAGGCAGGTTATCGTCCGCAACTTTTCCCCGATGCCTGGGTCTGGCACAAGCGTCGCACGGACTTCCGCAAGTTCTTCCGTCAGGTGTATAACAGCGGCATCGCCCGCATCAATCTGATGAAAAGGCATCCGGGAACTCTGAAACTCGTCCATCTGTTGCCCACAGTCTTTACGCTCGGTGTAATTGGCCTCCTGCTGATTTTCTCATGGGGCGCGTCCTTATATATTGAAGGTGAGATACTGGACGCTTACGGACTCCGTCCTACTGACAACATGCACCAAGGTGTAGGCTTCACACTGTGCGTGTTATCTCTGCTGCCAATCCTTTTCTATTCACTCATCATCTTCATCGATTCCAGCATCCGCAACCGCAGCCTCTGGGTAGGGCTGCTTTCCATCCCGGCGGCCTTTGTCCAACTGATGGGATATGGGTTAGGGTTCATCGAATCGTGGTGGAAACGATGTATATTGAAGAGAGACGAATTCCAGGCTTTCGAACGAACATTCTACAAATAAACACATTCACTCATTTAAAACTTAAATCAATATGGAAAAACTCAACATCAATCAATGGGCAAAGGAAGACCGCCCGCGCGAAAAAATGGCAGACCTCGGTACTGAAGCGCTGAGCAACGCCGAGTTACTGGCCATCCTGATTGGTTCGGGCTCCACTGACGAGAGTGCCGTCGAACTGATGAAGCACGTACTCGCTGATTGCAACAACAATCTGAATACCCTCGGGAAGAAGGCCATTCATGACCTGACGAAGTACAAAGGTATCGGGGAGGCGAAGGCCATCACCATCCTTGCAGCCTGTGAACTGGGCAAGCGTCGTCAGGCAGAAAGTCCTGAGGAACGTCCCGACCTCAGCACCGCCACCAAGATCTACCGTCACATGCACCACCTAATGCAGGACCTCGATGTCGAAGAATTCTGGGTCTTACTGATGAACCAACATTACCGGCTCATCAAGAAAGTAAAGATCTCGCATGGCGGTATCACCGAAACGGCCGTTGACATCCGCATCATCTTCAAGGAGGCAGTCCTCGCCAATGCAACCATTCTAGCTGTGTGTCACAACCATCCTTCAGGAAACCTGAGTCCCAGTCGTGCCGACGAAGAACTGACCAAAAGCATCCAGAAAGCCTGCGAACTCATGCGCATCTATTTCATGGACCATGTCATCGTGACCGACGGCCAGTATTATTCCTTCCACGAGTTAGGCAAATGCTGACGGCATCTACCTGACGGCTATCTTCTGACCATTGTGGATATAGACTCCAGACTTGGAAGGGCTCGAAAGATACCGAACGCCATCAATGGTGTACCAACTATCGGAAGACGTGCGATCGGCAGAAATCTGACTGAGACCTGATCCGCCACCGGAATAGTTCTTCAACTCATAGAGAGCTGGCAGGGCACGGCCGGTATCGTTGTCGAAGAGGCCGGCATTATACCATCCTGTAGCAAGGGAGCCTGTACATCCCTTGGCATTCGCTTCGGCATACCACCAACACAAGCCGTTCACCTGCTGATGCTTCTGCAGTATGGTAATCAGGTCGGCTGTGTATTTCCGCTGACCTTCTGGCGAATAAGGGTAAGTCTTTGAATAATCATACGTCGTACCTGGTACAGCCCATTTCGAAGGATAGCCTGTTTCGACTAATTGAATCTGCTTCTCAGGAAAATTGGTTTCCAGTTGTGTCAGTCCCTTGTCAAGGTTAGAGAGCACCCCTTTGAAATAGGGATAATAAGACACACCGATGATGTCGTAGTCGATCCCGTTCTGCAGGATGCGTTTGAAAAAGGCAACGTCGAGCGTAGGATTGTTGGCACACTGTTCCGTATGGATGATAATTTTCGCTTGTGGGCAAACTTTCCGACAAGCCTCTCCCGCCGCTTTCAGCATCTGTGAGAAATTGTCCCAGTGCTTGTCAGTATAGCCTTTCCAGTCGGCAGTCGCCTCCAGATGGCCGCCCAACTCATCCCAATCCTTGAACTTACCATTCTGAACAAACCCCCATAGCATACCGAAACTGATCTCGTTGCCCGTCTGAATCAGATCGGGCGTAGCTCCAGCTTCCACCAGCTCCTGCAGACATTCCTCCGTATACTGTCTAAGGGTCTGCGAAGGATACCAACTATAGACATTCCATGCCTCGGGAATCGTCTGCTGGCCCGGATCGGCCCAAGTATCACTATAATGGAAGTCGAGCATGAAGTTGAGACCGACATCCTTAATGCGCTTGCCCAGTTTCTTCACATACGCCAAATCCTGGCAGACAGCCTTATCTGCCCCTGTTGGATTCACGAAGAGTCTGACGCGAACCGTATTCCATCCCTGCTCTTTCAGGAAGGCAAGCACGTCTGTGATGGCTTTCCCATCCTTATCAAGATACGTAGCACCCTGTTCCTCATACTTGGGCAACATAGAGAGGTCGCCACCGACATAACGGGGTTGCTGGGCCGACACCTGCAGGGCTATCGTCAGCAACAATGCCATGAACAAATACTTAGATTTCATCTGATTGTCTTTTAGTTTGTTACACAATCGGCAGGGAGATGCCGCAGATTTTCTGATAGACATCAAGGGCATAGACGTCGGTCATACCACTAATATAGTCGATGACGGCCATGAGGCGCGTCTCTAAGTCGGGAGAATCAATGTCGTACTGACTACTGACGCGACAGATGAGCTGTTTGGAATAGAAACGGTCGGGATGGTGTGCTGCCTCGATGAAATGCTCCATCAGCGTTGCCATGATCTTATAACCCGACAGTTCCACATCGAGGACAGGACGACTCTTGTAGATACGCTTGACAGAAAGTTTGGCACAATGTTTGTAAGCCTCACAAGGCAGTGGGGCGATATGGTCGATAAGCGCACCTTCGAAGGTACCATTAAGAAAATCGTCCTCATGCTCCACAAACACTTTCACACATTCATTTTCCAACAAGCCAATAACGCAGGCCCGCATATAAACAATCTTTTCATTGTCGTCGGTCAGTCCCTCGTCAAGGATACGCTGCTGAATCTTCTCACGTGTTGTATCATCGAAGAAACTAAGTAGCAATTCGGCTGTTTCTTCATATGAAAGAATTTTAAGTTTATGTGCATCTTCAAGGTCCATGATTTCATAGCAGATATCATCGGCAGCCTCCACCAAATAGACAAGGGGATGACGGGTATATCTCAATGGCTCACCAGGCTCGGACAGACAAATTATGCCCAATTCATCGGCAATTCTTCTAAAATGATCACGTTCTGTGTTAAAGAAGCCGAACTTTCCCTTCTTACTGGAAGCAGAGGAGGAAAAAGGGTATTTTACGATGCTCGCCAACATAGAATAAGTCATGACAAATCCGCCCACTCTTCTACCCTTGAACTGATGGGTGAGCAGACGGAAGGCATTGGCATTACCCTCAAAGTGGGTGATGTCGTCCCAGAACTGATGACTGACCTCACGCTGCAGGTCACTGCCAGGGCCTTCGGTGAAGTAGGTCTGGATGGCCTTTTCACCACTATGGCCAAAGGGCGGATTACCCATGTCATGGGCCAGACAGGCCGTGGCCACGATCTGTCCGATCTCCGAGAAGAGCGTATTCGCCAATTCCGGATGTCGGATAGTCAATTTATTCGCCACGTCATTACCCAACGACATGCCGACACTGGCCACCTCGAGGGAATGGGTCAGACGGTTGTGTACAAACACGCTTCCCGGCAATGGAAAGACCTGTGTCTTGTTCTGAAGACGACGGAAAGGTGCAGAGAAAATCAGGCGGTCATAGTCGCGCTTGAACTCTGTCCGATCGTCATGGCGCTCGGGGTGTTTATGCTCCTGTCCGAGACGCTTGTTGGATATCAATTGCTGCCAATTCATCATAACTTGGGCACAAAGATACGCTTTTTTTAGGCAAAAGAACAAAAGAAACATAAAAAAAATTATGTTTTTATATCATTTGTCACAAAAATATTGTACCTTTGCACATTATTTATTGAGTTTTCGAAAACATGTTGACGATAAAAGTAGTAAACAAAGGACATCAACCACTGCCGCAATATGCCACCAGTCAGAGTGCTGGCATGGACCTGAGGGCTAATCTTGACGAAGCCGTTACGCTGAAACCTCTGGAGCGTCGTCTGATTCCAACGGGGCTTCACATCTCCCTGCCAGCCGGCTATGAGGCACAGGTTCGTCCACGTAGTGGACTGGCCCTAAAAAAGGGTATTACAGTTCTGAATTCACCGGGTACGATCGATGCCGACTATCGTGGTGAGATCGGTGTGGTGCTGATTAATCTCTCGCAGGAAGATTTTGTTGTAGAGGATGGCGAGCGCATTGCCCAGATGGTGATCGCACGGCACGAACAGGCTGATTTTGAGGCCGTTGAGGTACTCGACGAGACGGATCGTGGCGAGGGAGGATATGGCCATACGGGCGTAAAATGAAGGCGCTGCGCTAATTAATAGTGAAGAGTGAATAGTGAAGAGTGAATAGTGAAGAGTGAATAGTGAAAATGTCTAAGAAAAAAGACCATATGAGATTGATGCGGAAATTGGTGATGGCAAGAGTAATCTCTTACCTCTTACCTCTCACCTCTTACCTCTTCTTGTCTCTCACTTCTTACCTCATCCTTTCCTGTGGCACGGCGCAGAAACCGGTGGCCCAAGCCGTTCAGGCTCCCATCATTCAACCGCTGTCTGCAGAACAGCAGCGGAAATACGACCAGTTCTTCCTGGATGCTATTCTAGAACGTGAAAAAGGCAATTCAGATGCCGCCTTCGACCTGCTGCGCCATTGCCTTGACATCAATCCGAATGCCTCTGAAGCCCATTATTTCCTGGCTCAGTATTACAGTTTCCTCGATGCAGACTCCCTCTCGCTGACACATTTCAAGCGAGCCGCCGAGTTGAATCCTGATAACGAGACCTACATGGAGACACTGGTTCAGGTATACATCCGCCAAAAAGACTATAAGACGGCAATCAGTGTTGTAGAGCGCCTCTACGACCGCAATAAAGACAGGCTGGATCTTCTGGAAATGCTATTCTCACTCTATCAGCAGGTGAAGGATTATCCCAATGCCATTTCCGTTTTGGAACGTATTGAGAATATCGACGGAAAGAGTGAACGTCTGTCGATGGCCAAAAGTGAGTGCTATTTACAAATGGGCAACCAGAAGGCAGCCATTGCGGAAATAGCAGAACTGGCCAAGCAATATCCCAACGATCTGAACTATCAAGGTCTCTACGGAGATATGCTGATGATGAATGGTGAGGAGCAACAAGCACTGGAGGTGTTTGAGAAAGTGCTGACAGAAGAGCCTGACAACAGCCGCGTCCTGATGGCCCTGCGCAACTATTACCAGGCTAAAGAAGACCACCATTCGGCCGACTCTCTGTTGGAGCGTCTGCTATTGAGCCGTGATACTCAGCAGGAAAACAAGATCTATCTGATCCGTCAGGAGATTATGGCCAGCGAGGCCAACGGAGGTGACAGCACGAAGGTGCTGTCGCTCTTCAGGAAGATGAACGCCATGCAGCCCGATGCGGACATATCGATCCTTCAGGCCTCCTATATGGATCTGAAGAAGATGCCGAAGGACAGTATCAACCCTGTCTTAGAACACGTGCTCGACATTGCACCGGACAATGCCGCCGCCCGGCTCCAACTGGTAGCCAATGCCTGGGAGACAGAAGACATGGATCGTATCGTGGACCTCTGTCAGGCTGCCCGTCAGTATAATCCTGACGAGATGGCCTTTTATTATTACCAAGGCATCGCCTACTACAAACAGGAAAAACTCGACGAGGCTCTGTCAGCTTTTCAGAATGGCATTGGCGTGATTAATGAAAACAGCAATCCGCGTATTGTTTCTGATTTCTATGCCGTCATGGGCGATATCCTCCATCAGAAAGGATTGGCGGCAGAAGCCTATGCCGCCTATGACTCCTGTCTGCAGTGGAAAGACGACAACATCGGTTGCCTGAACAACTATGCCTATTATCTGAGCGAGGAGGGCGTCCAGCTTGACAAGGCCGAACAGATGAGTTACAAGACCATCAAGGCCGAGCCGAAAAACGCCACTTACCTCGATACCTATGCCTGGATATTATTCATGCAGCAGCGCTATAGCGAAGCCCGCATATACATCGACCAAGCCTTGCAGAATAAGGATGACTCCGTTGATAACTCGGTTATTCTGGAACATGCAGGTGACATCTATTCTTTCTGTCAGCAGCCAGACCAAGCATTGGTCTACTGGCAGGATGCTCTGAAGACAGCGCCTGAGAATCAGGTTCTAATTCGAAAAATCAAACTTAAAAAATACATAAAGTAATGAAAGCAACTGGTATTTTAAAAATTGCAGCGCTGGTAATGCCGCTAATTTTGAGTTCGTGTGCCTCTAAGAAAAAGGCCGTAGTTGAAAACAAGCCATTGACCACTGAACAGTTGGCCACAAAGGGTTTCATCGGCAAAGTGCAGGAGAATGCCCTTACCCAGAAGTTCATCACCTCAAAGGTAAAGTTCTCTGTTGAAACAGGTGCCCAGAAACTGACACTTACCGGCAACCTGAAGATGAAGCGTGACGACTGTATTCGTCTGCAGCTGATGGCCTTTGGTTTCGTGGAGGCAGGACGTATTGAACTGACGCCCGACTATATCCTGATTATGGACCGCATCAACAAGCAGTACTTGAAAGCGCCCTACGTACAGGTGGACTTCATGCGCAACAATGGTTTGAACTTCAACACCATGCAGGCCCTCTTCTGGAATGAGTTGTCGAAACCGGCCAAATACAGCATCAACAAGGATGCTACGCCTATAGACACAGCTCAGTACACGATGATTGAGAGCGGTGACGACATGGTGATCAACCTGGAGGCAGGCAAGATCCAGTACAGTTGGTTAGCCGGCAAGTCTGACGGTCAGATCCGCATGGCCAACATGCTGTACAAGGACAAGATCAACAACACCACTTCTCAACTGAACTGGGACTATGAGGAGTTTGACGTGGTCAACAGCAAGAAGTTCCCCAAGAAATCAGTGATCACCGTGACAGCCCCGAATAAGGAGGTGAAGCTCGGTATGACACTCAACTATATCAAGCACGATACTGATTGGGAGACCCGTACAGAGGTATCAAACAAATACCGTGAGGTGACGATCGACGAGATTCTGAACCGCTTCATGTCTCTGTAGCCTCTGATGAACCGTCTTTTCACCCTGCTACTCTGTTTGTGCATGGTGATGGTTGTTCCTGCTCAGCAGAAGAAAAACACTTCTGCCAAGCGAAAGACAACCACCACTAAAACCGTTGTCACCAAGAAGAATCAGAAAACCCGGAATACTCAGAGCGCTCAGAAAACCAAGAAAACTCAGAAGACAACCACGGCCAAACAACCCGCTGTCACCGTGCAGAGTCTGAAGAACGAGCGCCAGAAGATCCAGAAACAGATTCAAGAACAGAAACGGAAGCTTGCAGAAAACGAGCGTAATGTCAAGCAGCGACTGCAGAACCTGATGGTCATCAATAACGAGATCAACGACAAGCGTAAAACGATTGACACGATCCGTCACGACATCGGCAGGCTTGATAACAATATTGACGAGCTAAACAAGCACATCCAAGTGCTGGAGCAAGAACTTGATACACGTAAGCAGCGTTTTATGAAGTCGTTGCGTTACATGAACAGGAACCGGAATATCGAGAATCGCCTGATGTTCATCTTCAGTGCCAACAATTTCTCTCAAATGTACCGACGTTTGCGTTTCGTACGTGAATATGCCGTCTACCAGCGCGCCCAGGGTGAAGCAGTAGAAGCCATGAAGAATGAGGTTGGCAAGGCTGCTGACGAACTGTCTGCTACCAAGCGCCAGAAAAACGACCTACTCTACCGTGGCGAACAGGAAAAGAAAGCACTGGAAGGAAAACAGCAGGAACAGCAGAATGTTGTCACTTCCCTGCAGAAGCAACAAAAAGAGATACAAAGTATTATCAGTCAGCAACAGAAGAAAGATGCTGAGCTCAATGCCCGTATCGACAAGATGATTGCTGAGGAGATTGCCCGTGCCAAGGCTCGTGCTGAGGCAGAACGCAAGAAGAAAGCTGCAGAGGAAGCTGCCAGGAAACGTGCTGAAGAACTGGCTCGTAAGAAAGCTGCTGCAGAAGCTGCCGCCCGTGAGAACGCCCGTCGTATCGCAGAGGCCAAAGCCCGTGAAGAGAAAGCCAAGGCGGAGGCCCGTGCCGCTGCCCGTAAGAGTGCAGAAGAGAAGCGCAAAGCCGAAGAGGCTGCCCGAAAAGCAGAACTTGCCCGAAAGGAAGAAGAACGGAAAGCTGCTGCAGAGGCCAAGGCCCGCGAGAAAGACCTCGCAGAAGAAAAGCGCAAAGTCAAGGAAGAAAACGACTGGACGGTCTCTACCGAGGATCGTAAGTTGGGAGGCAGTTTCGAGAGTAACCGTGGCCGTTTGCCCATGCCACTGACAGGCGGTTATAAGATTGTGAATCGTTTTGGCCAGTATGCCGTTGATGGTGTCAAAGGTAATATCACGCTCGATAACAAAGGTATCAAGATCAAAGGTCAGCCAGGCGCCTATGCCCGTAGCATCTTCGACGGTAAGGTGAGCGCGGTCTTCAGTTATGATGGCGCTATGGTGGTCATCATCTCACACGGTACCTATCTCACCGTCTACACCAATCTGGCTGCCGTCAGTGTCATAAACGGCCAGAGAGTGACCGCACGCCAGACACTTGGCAGAATCGGAGGTGACGGTATCATGCAATTCCAGCTCCGTCGCGGCAATACAGCGCTGAATCCGATGGCATGGCTGGGGAAGTGAAGAATGAATAATGAAAAATGAATAGTGGTAAGATATGGAGTTGAGAGATTACACAAACGATGCCGTCGAACTGCTCAAGGCACTGATTGCGACACCTTCGGTGAGCAGGGACGAGACCAATGCTGCCAATCTGATGGGCCGGTACCTCGACCGTTGGGGTCTACCCTATGGCAGGGAAGGCAACAATCTGTGGGTTGGATGCCAAGATTGGGACAACAATCGGCCTACTGTCATGCTCAATGCACATCTGGATACCGTCAAGCCCGTTGCGACATGGACACGTGAACCCTATAATCCCACCATCGAAGGAGACCAGCTTTACGGTTTGGGCTCTAATGACTGTGGTGGCGGCCTGGTATCGTTGCTGCAGGCCTACCGTATCTTACTTCACAAACCACGCAGCTACAATCTGCTCTGGGTGGCCTCAGCCGAGGAAGAAGTATCGGGCCAGGACGGTTTCACCCGCGTACGCCCCCACTTACCCAATATTGACGTGGCAATTGTCGGAGAACCGACAGGTATGCAGCCAGCCATCGCCGAAAAAGGTCTGATGGTCATCGACGGCTATGCAGATGGCGTCAGTGGTCATGCTGCACGCGAGGAAGGTGTGAATGCCATCTATGAGGCACTCGACGACCTCGTCTTCCTGCGCGACTACCGTTTCCGGAAGGTCAGTCCGTTGTTGGGCCCTACAAAGATGACGGTCACCGTTGTGGAAGCAGGCACACAGCATAATGTGATTCCCGACCATTTGCATTTCGTTATCGATGTGCGCACAAACGAATTCTACCAAAATGAGTTCCTTTTTGAGTTCCTGCGTAAGAAGATGCAGAAGTGCCGCCTTGAGGCGCGCTCCTTCCGCCTTCATTCGTCGAGCATCCCGGAGACCCATCCTTTGGTGCAACGCTGTATCGCCATGGGCATGAAGCCCTTTGGTTCACCAACACTCAGCGACCAGGCCCTCATGTCATTCCCCTCTTTCAAATTAGGTCCTGGCGACTCAGCACGCAGTCATTCTGCCGACGAGTTCATCCGCATCTCAGAGATTGAACATGCCATCCAAACATATGTCCAGTTATTGGAGAATTATTAAAGTATCAAAAACAAAGTATATATGCAGACAAACAGTCATTTATCACGGTTGATTCACGATCAGGCCAAGAAATATGGTGATCGCGAGGCACTGATATATAGAGCATTCGGCAGCAAGGAATGGCAGTCAATCTCCTGGAATCAGTTCTCCGATATGGTAAAGAAGGTGTCGAATGCGATGCTGAACCTTGGTGTGAAGGTGCAGGAAAATATAGGTGTTTTCTCGCAGAATTCCGTGCAATACTTGTTTTGTGACTTCGGTGCATGGGGAATCCGTGCTGTCACCATCCCCTTCTACGCCACCAGCAGTGAGCAGCAGATCCAGTTCATGGTGAGCGATGCCAAAGTGCGTTTCCTCTTTGTCGGTGAACAGGAGCAATACGACAAGGCACGCCGCGTGGTTTCCATGTGCCAGACCTTAGAGCGCATCATTGTCTTTGACCGTAATGTGCGCATCTCCACCCACGACCCCAATGCGATGTACTTCGATGACTTCCTGAAACTGGGCGAGAACTATCCGCGACAGACGGAAGTGGAAGCCTTGCAAGCACAGGCATCGATGGATGACATTGCCAATATCCTATATACCTCTGGCACGACAGGCGACTCCAAAGGTGTTATCCTCACCTGCGGACAATATCATGCGGCTTTCGAGGCCAATCACAAGTGCGTGCCTGTAGGCGAAGACGACCGTGTACTGAACTTCCTGCCCTTCACCCATATCTTCGAGAAGGGCTGGAAGATACTTTGTCTGACGGAAGGTGCCAAGTTGATCGTGAACACCTATCCCCTGGAGGTGCAGCAGTCGATGAAGGAGACGCATCCCACATGTATGTCGTCAGTGCCCCGTTTCTGGGAAAAGGTCTACATGGGTGTTCTCGAACAGATTGAGAAGGCCAGTGCCCCCAAGCGAAAACTCTTCCAACATGCCCTCAGCGTTGGTAAGAAACACAACATAGATTATCTCTCGAAAGGCAAGCGTCCACCTTTGGCCCTGCATTTCGAGTACGAGATGCTCAACAAGACCGTCTTCTCCCTGGTTCGTAAGGAATTAGGTTTGGAGAATGCCCACTTCTTCCCCACAGCTGGTGCGACGGTCAATCCGAAGGTGGAGGAATTCGTTCATTCCATCGGCATTAATATGGTGGTAGGCTATGGTCTGACGGAGAGTCTGGCCACAGTAAGTTGTAACCATCTGGGAGAGCCCTTCACCGTGGGTGGTGTCGGTATCCCCATCGAGGGCATCGACATCAAGATCAGCGACGAAGGCGAGGTGCTGTTGAAGGGTCCGACGATTACCATCGGCTACTATAACCGTGATGACCTGACGAAGGCAGCCTTCACCGA
>Ga0247610_10003250_pt1 | contig 17995 bp, 11 predicted proteins | sample 174DNAGHGhighgp2_FD_193483 | JGI IMG/M metagenome (GOLD analysis project Ga0247610, IMG submission 193483) | Sheep rumen microbial communities from Palmerston North, Manawatu-Wanganui, New Zealand - 1742 DNA GHGhigh gp2 | ecosystem: Host-associated > Mammals > Digestive system > Stomach > Rumen... | reverse complement strand
GAGATATAGCCCACCAGCGCTATCACAATCGAGATGGCACACGCCATCACATATTTATTGATAAATATATTATTCTTCATACGGAAGCAAATTTATCACTTATCACTTTTCACTTCCTCCGGGAAGAGCACTTTCTGCCCCTCCGTCACATTGTTGGCACCAGTGGTCACGATCCGGTCGCCCACATTCAAACCACTGGTTATGATGAAGTCCTTACCGTTACCAGTATCTGCTGTTGTCACGTCAATAGCGGTAGCCGTACTGTCGGCCTTTACCTTATAGACCAATGCCTTGTCCTGAAGGCGTATCACAGCATTCTGTGGAATGACGATGAGATCTTTCTCATCGAATTTTATCACGACAGTACCCTGTATGCCAGAATACAGATGGCCTTCGGGATTGGGGAACGACACCTTAAGGGTGAGCGAACCGGTAGCGGCATTCACGACACCCGTCATGCTATGAACACGACCCTTGTGGGGATACTCCGTACCATTCTTCATGATAAACGTTGCATCGGGCAGGTTGGCAAGATATTTCTCTTTATCGGCTAACTTCATGCCTTCCTGCACCATCGCCTCGATGATGGACTCCGTGAGTGAAATCTCGGCATCCATCGTCGTATTGCCACTCAGCAAGGTCAGCTGCATGCCAGGCGAAACCTGATCACCAGCACGCACGGGAATCTCACCGATAATACCGGATACGGAAGCCGTGATGGTGCAGAAACCGAGATTCACCCGCGCACGGTTCACCTGAGCACGGGCCTGGGCCACCGAAGCCTGGGCCTGCTTGTAGGAGTTCTCGGAGTTGTTCAGCATATAGCTGCTCACGATTCTCTTCTCAAACAGGTTCTTGTTTGACTCATACTCCAGCTTCGCAGAGTTCTCTTGTGCCAAGGCTGCCTGCAGATTAGCCTGTGCTGCCTCCAGATCGAGCTGGGCATTACGGGAGTCGATCACGAAGAGCGTCTGTCCCCTCTTCACCTGCTGACCTTCGGTCACGCAAATCTTTATCAACTGGCCACCGACCTGTGGCGTTACCGTTACATCGTTCTGACCTTTCATCCTGGCACTGAACTTATACGGGAGTTCAATGTCTGATTTCGTCACTGTCATTGTTTCGAACGACGACTGCGTCTCCTTAGGCATGTCTATACCGCATGAAGTCAAACCACCGACCAACATGCCGGACATCACAGCCCAAACCAAAGCATTTTTCTTTCTCATTTCGTTTTTAGTTTAGTAAATATGAATATTTGGCTACAAAGATACATCTTTTTTGGTTTATTCACATTACTAGGGACTTAAAATTTGTTAAATCACAACAAACAAATAGGGGCTGACACTGTCGTGCCAGCCCCCATTATTTAATTTTAACGCTACTTAGCCGTCGGAGCATTGTCGCAACGGGCCGTGTAGAACTGGCGGAAATCGCTGTACTTGTAATAGGGGAAATTGTTTGTAGGAACAGGCAGTGTGGCCTCCTCGCCATTCAACAGGCACTTCACGAGAACATCGTCACCCTGCTTCTTGCTACGATAGAAAATCAGCTGGAGGTTGCTGGCCTTGCAAGTCTCCCAGTTCTGATAGCAGTTCTTCACCTCAAAGGGATCCTCGGGGTCGAGGTCGGCACCGTTCAGACCCATCAGCACGGTCAGAGGGCCTAATACCGTGTCGTGGCCGAAGCGCAGGTCAGCAATGCGGTCGTTACTACCGTCGAGTTTGGCATCGGCCTTCCTGATGATATCCTGCAGGACAGGCACCGTCTGCCATTGCGGACCGAACACCCAGGAATAAGAGCCCAGATTGTCGCGCTCCCACTCGGCTGCAATCTCCTCGTCGGTGATAATGCCCTCCATCATACCTTCGTGACCTATGCTGGGCAGCGAGGTATAGAGGTTGATCATATTGCTTGAGATATGATGCAGCGTGCCTGGCAGACCCTCGGTATTAGTGAACAAGCGCTTGATGATTTTATCTCGCAGCACCTCGTCGATCTTAAGCTTATCGCGGTTCTTCTCGTAACGGGGTTTGACGTTGCGGGCATAATTATGCTTGACGGGATTCTGGCCATCAGTAGGTACCACACCATCGAGCGTGAAGCGTGACGACTGCTCGCGGATCTCAATCTTCGGATTGCACTGCACCAGTTCCTGGCAGAAACCTGCCATACTGATGACGCAACGACCCTGCAACGACGAGATAGCCAGCACATTGCCACCATTCTTAAACACCTCAGGGAAGGAGTTGTACATCTTACGGGCGATGTTCTGATGCTGCTGCCAACCCACTTCGGAGAGTTCGCTCACACCATTTCTCAACTCCTCGCTACAAGCCGTGTATTTCTCGTAGAAGGCCTCGCCAGCGGGTGTCAGCTGATGGTTCTTGTGGGCACGGGTCAACAGGGTATCGACCTCACGATAGAGTGTCGCATTCCAATAGTAACGCGACCCGTGACGGCCGTAATGACTGATGTAGAACGGTGTGTAGCCCTTGGGGGCTGCCGTCATTTTGTAATCGACCACCTGATAGGGATAATCGGTTCCGTAGGCTTTCCTCGGATCAGCCTTCAACTGGTCGGTTGCGGATAAACGCTGTCCCCAGGCCATTGTCGCCGTGAGGAGGAAAAGTAGCATCGTGGCTACTGAAAGAATGGTTCTCTTCATAAGTGTTGGTAATTAAATTAGTTGGTGAAATAAATTCGTTTTACGCGATTTGAGACGCCTGTCAGGATCTCATAGGGGATGGTGTCGGTGATATCGCTAAGCACGGTGACGGGCAGGTGTTCTCCGAAGATCTCCACCTGGTCGCCCTCATGACAGTCGATACCCGTCACGTCGATCATCGCCACATCCATACAGATATTGCCCACATATTCAGCCTTCTGACCGTTTACCATACAATAGCAGTGGCGGTTGCCCAAATGACGGTTCAGACCATCGGCATAACCGATAGGGATGGCAGCGATTACGGAATCACGCTCTATTTTTCCCTTACGACTGTAGCCAACGGTATCACCTGCTGGCACATGACGCATCTGGAGAATAGTGGTCTTCAGCGTGGAAACTGTCGAGAGGATGCGGTTGTCGCGGGGATCGACGCCATAGAGGCCCAGTCCGAGACGGCACATGTCCATCTGGCGCTCAGGGAAGTGCTCAATCCCTGCGGAGTTATCCATGTGGCGAAGGATCTTATGACTGAAGGCTGCCTGAAGTTTCTTGCTGCCAGCATCGAACTTCGCGAACTGCTCGGCTGAGAAGGCGTCGAAATCGTCGCTGTCGGAACCCACGAAATGCGAGAACACCGAGCGCGGGATGATGGCATTTTGGTGCTTCAGGCGGTCGATGAGCTCATCCATATCAAGTTCGGGATCGAATCCCAGACGGTGCATACCCGTATCGAGCTTGATATGTACGGGCCAGCCAGTGATACCTTCTTTGCGGGCAGCACGGATGAGAGCGTCGAGCAGACGGAAGCTATACACCTCAGGCTCGAGGTCGTAGTCGAACATGGTCTTGAAGGCGGTCATCTCGGGATTCATGATCATGATATTGGCGGTGATGCCAGCCTTACGGAGCGTAACACCCTCATCGGCCACAGCCACCGCGAGATAATCGACATGGTGGTCCTGCAATGTCTTTGCAATCTCCACAGCACCGGCCCCATAGCCGTCGGCCTTGATCATGCAGACCATCTTCGTCTCGGGCTTCAGGAATGAACGGTAGTAGTTCAGGTTCTCCACCACCGCATTGAGATTCACCTCGAGAATCGTTTCGTGCACCTTCTGCTCCAACTGCTCCGTAATCTGATCGAAGCCGAAGTTACGGGCCCCCTTCAGCAAGATGAGTTCATTGCGCAGGCCTGTGAAGACCTCGCTAGAAAGGAAATGCTGCACATCGGCATAAAAGAACTTCTCGTTGATGCGGATTCTGTCTGCCTGGGAAGACAGTTCCGGCCCGATACCAATAAACTTCTCCACACCACGCTTCACACAGAGGTCGCTCACTTGCGCATAAAGAGCCTCAGGTGAGGAGCCCGACTGAAAGATATCACTCAAAATGAGGGTTGGTTTGAGGGGCACATTACGACGCTGCATAAAATCAAGGGCGATATCGAGGGAGTTGATATCCGAATTGTATGAGTCGTTGATAAGGATACAGCCGCGCTGACCTTGTTTCACCTCCAGTCGCATAGCGACAGGTTCGAGTTTTGGCATGCGTTCTGTTATCTGTCCCGGAGTGAGTCCAAGATACAGGGCTACAGCCGCACAAGTAATGGAATCCTCAACAGAAGCCTCGTCAATGAAAGGTATCTCAAAAGTATGTTCCTCGTTCTGCCAGACGTAAGTAATCACGGTCATGGCATCTTGCATCTGTACGCCTGACACAAAAAGGGCTGCTTGCGCATCGCACTGTGACCAAGAGATTTTCTCACCCTGGTAGTTCATTCTGCGGATGCAGCGGCTGACAACATCATTATCAGAACAATAGACCATTGCCTGGGTGTCGTGCATCAGTTCCAGTTTCTCCATACACTTCTCCTCCATCGAACGGAAGTTCTCCTGATGGGCACTGCCCAAGCAGGTGAGTACACCAATGGTAGGTTGGATGATATCTCTTAATGCCAGCATCTCACCAGGCTGACTGATGCCGGCCTCGAAGATACCTACCTCTGTCTGCTCGTTGAGGAGCCATACGGAGAGAGGCACTCCGATCTGGGAATTATAGCTACGGGGAGAACGGACAATCTTCTGTGAAGGCAGGAGCAGCTGGTAGAGCCATTCCTTGACCATTGTCTTACCGTTGGAGCCTGTGATACCCACCACAGGCACGTCAAATTCATCGCGATGACGCTCTGCAAGTCGCTGAAGGGCGGCCAACGTATGGGGGACACGCAGGAAGTTAGCCTCTGGGTATCGGGATTCGAAATGCTCAGGCACTTGTTCGACCACGAAATGACACACCCCACGACGATAGAGGTCGTCGATATAGCGATGACCATCATTACGCTGGGTCTTCAATGCAAAGAACAGGGTTTCCTCAGGGAAACAGAGGCTACGGCTATCTGTCAGCAGCCAACTGATATCGCCTTGATGTCTACCATAGCGACGGGCTCCGATAAGTGTCGCCACTTTCTCTATCGAATATTTCATGACTGACGTTTTTTTATTCTAAAGTGCAAAGTTAGGATATTTTTCCGACAATGCCACTACTTTTAACATTGTTTTATTCATCAGAGCCTTGTAATCCTCAGAATCAGGATCAAACGGTTTGTGATTCAGCACAGCTTTCAATGGAGCCCACTCAGCGAGAAAAGCCTTAGCCTCATCGCTCAGATAGACTTCTGACAAACGTTGCCAGATATATTCCACCGTCTGATCGGAGGGGTGCAGCATATCGGGGGCATAGAAGCGGTAGTCGCGGAGTTCATCGTTAATAATTTCATAGGCAGGGAAATAATTCAGATGACTCGACGTATTCTGATCTTTCATCACCTTTTCAATAGCGAGAAGCAAGGTCGACTTCGAGAGCTGAGAACCATGATAGCCGTATTTGCGATAGCGGATAGGACTGACGGTCAAAACAATATGCATCCCGGGATTCATCTCACGGAGCAAACCAATTGCCTTTGTCAGATAATCTGCACACGCATCCACTGAGAGTTCTTCTTCTGTAAAAAGCGACTGCGGACGCTTCTGGCAATTATCAACGATTTCGCCCGTCTCCTTCAAACGATAGACATGATTTGTACCAAGGGTCAGGAAAGCGGTTTGGGGTGTATTCTCTTTCCAATTTTCAATCGTGTGGAGGATGGAAGCGGGGTTGTACATCACACCAAAGGGATTAACCACAGCCCGGAACTTCTCTTCCTGAAAGCGGTGGCCAATCTCGGTGGCAAAGCAAGAACCCACGAAGAGCATCTCTTCACAAAGGCCGATTCTAAACCCTGGATCCGGTATGTCAACAATCGTCCTGAACTCCATCAACTACGGCTGATTTGTAATCCTTTCGTAGAGAGAGTCATCTCCACAAAACGAGCGTTCTTATTTTGGCGATGCTCTCCTAAAATCTGTTTGATACGTGCTGCGGCTTCAGGATCCTTAGCTATCATATAAAGATAGCCACCACCACCGGCACCAGGAAGCTTATAGCCCAGACAGAGATCATCGATCAAACTAGTGAGCTGGGCTACTTGCGGGGGATTTGTACCATTATCGAGCATCTGGTTCTGCTGCCAGGTCTTTCTGACAAGCTGTCCCATCAGCAGGAAATCGTTACGCTGAATAGCCTCATACATCTCCATCGTATGCGCTTTCATCTCACGCAGCATATTCAGCTCTTCATGATGGTTAAGGAACATCCGACGTACGATCTCCGCCAAGATACGCTTCGCTGTGCGGGTGATGCCCGTATAATATAATAGGTGACAAGCCCGATATTCAGGCTGTGTCCATAAGTCGTTGGGGAGCCAGCGCACCTGCGGACTCTGATCAAAGCCCCTACCCGTCTGCAACAGCTTCACGCCCCCCAAGACACCTCCGAACTGATCCTGCCAGCCACCGCCAGTGGTGAGCATCTGTTCCAGCATCAGCGTACGACAACCAATCTCGTTCTTATCCCAGCCCAGTCCGCAGAAGTCGTTCAGAGCACCTAACACCGTCGATGCAAGAATGCTCGATGTACCCAGTCCGCTACCAGCAGGAATCGCTGAGAGCAGGGTCAGTTCGATACCGGCACCGAAGGCTTCAAGTTGAGAACGGAGAGTGGAAAGGCTACGGGTAGGCGCGTCAGCGGGAATGAATGAAGCGTTGTTTCCGAAGCCAGCGAGCACAAGAGCAGCTTTTGGAATGGAGAACGGCGAACCGACATGCATGAAGTCCATGAGCTGTTCGTTTGTCTCTATCACCTCCACAGCACCGAGGTCGATACTACGCAACACGATACGTGGTTCTTTCGATGGTTTGACGTAGGCCTGCAAAGGCGGCTGACCATTCAGTTCGATGGCGAAGTTTATCACATTACCACCCTCCATCAGACAATAAGGCGGGGTATCCGTCCATCCACCAGCAATATCAATTCTTACAGGCGAACGACCCCAGACAATCTGATCGTCAGCCACACAGAGGGACGGCTGCTGCTGATCAGCAGCAGCATGATTACACAGCCCCTGGCGTAATAAGGAGAAAGCCTTTTCGCTATCACCGAGGAACATCGCATTGTGGATGCGCGTCATCAGCGGAGCATCTTCGCCAAGGGGCTCTGGCAGAGGAATCTGTTCCTTCTGGAAAGTCTCAGCAGCATCGGCCAGGTCAAGCTGATAGAACACACTGTGTCGCCAGTTTCTGGCCATAGCGAGCCAATTTTCCTTACGATACTGTCGCCGCTGGTCAAACAACCGTCGTAGGTTAGCACGTTCCGCCACTTCATTGCTGTTCAGAGGTTCATCGATTCGATACCGACGCACCTCGTAGTCTTTCTCACCCACAGGTACGACATCGATGCAGTCACCTGGTTCAAGACGCATCTCCCAGTCGTTCTCTGGCACGCCTGTAATCACATGGTCGTGCGTCAGATGCCAATGGGGTCCTACAAAGCTATTCTCTATCCAAATATTCGCATTCTCCTCCGTAAAGGGGACTTTTACGAGAGAGTTCTGTACGAAGATCGAGGGATGCGGTTTGCGGTCGATATGCATAATCTCGCGCTGGTCGTTTACGAGGTTCTGTAAGCGCAGCGTTGAAGCAATCATCTCACGCGATGTACCGAAGTGGTAGAATTCGCCTCCCGCCAATGGCAGGATGGCAACCTTTAGCGAGGAAATCTCATCATCAGGCTTTGAGGGATCTGTGCCCAAGGCGCATCCGAACTCAGAGTAAAGATCATATTCCTTGAAATCATTCGGATTGCTCGGTGTATTCAGATCTCCCGGATTACGCAGACTCCTCTTCATCAGCAGCGCGACGGCTTTGTCGCTGAGCAGCCACACACCAATATCTGTCAAATAGAAATGATCCTTCTGTAATTCTGCGAGCGTCTGCACCGACGGTTTCTGAAGCATCTGCTTGAGCACCGACGGTGTACGGCGATCGCTGACGAACACCCCGTGATTCTTCGCCACAGAGGCATCGAGCCAAAGGCCATAACATACCACATCGGCATCGGGAACTGGTTGCAGGGGCTGAGTGGCACGGATGAGCACATCACCACTCACCACCATCGTATGCAACCGTTCGGGGGCTGCCATCATCATTTTCTCATATAAGGGCAGTTGCACACTCATCAGGTCCTGCGAGAGTTTCTGTCCCCGTTCCCATCGGAACACGGGCAATGGCATGAGGACCTTACCCGAGACTGCATAGCTGGGCAGACGTTTGCTCTGACCGCCAGCATGAATCAGGATCCGTTTCTCCTTCGCAAGCCACGCTTCAAACGCCTGACTCCCGACTTCTGACTCCTGACTCCTATAAGCCTCCTGCAGCAGCCACGCCGTACCGCCACCACTGCCCAGACGATGTCCTACAGGATCACACGTACAGAAATACGTGTCGCGACTGAGTCCGGTCACGTCATGGAAAGCATCCACCAGATTCGGAGGTAATGACAGCAGTTTTTTCATTGTTTCCTACGACGATATTCCATGAAAGCAGCGCCCAACACAACGAGAATCAGAATGACATACGAGATATAAGCGATGGTCTCTGTGGTATTCACTGACTTCGGTTTGAAGGTCAGCACCACATCGTGCTTGCCAGGCTTCACGTTCAGGGCGCGGAGGATATAATTCACACGACCCAGTTCTGCAGGCTGTCCGTCAATGGTTGCCGTCCATCCGGGATAATAGATCTCGGAGAAGACCACGACACCTCCTTTACCGGAATTAACCTCGTAGGAGAGTTCATTGGGCTCGTAGGTCTTGATCGTCACGATACTCACGCTATCCTGCTCCACAGCATCGCCAAGTTGTGTCTTGAACTTCGCATCAGCCACAGCTTCATGACGCAGATTGAGTTTTCTGATAGCGTCAATCTCCTCATTGGCATTCGCTGCATACTGGATCTTATCCACAAACCAGGCATTGCCGTAAGTATAGGGGTTCTGCAAAGGTACTGTCTGACCACCCTGCAAGGGGAAGATCATATACTTCGTGTTCAGCATATTGAGCACGGGCCAGATGCTGTCGCCATTGATCTTTGTCATATCACCGCCAGCCTCGGAGACAGCCCCGAATATCTGCTGCATCTCAGGCGAGATATACTGTTCAATCATCTCCTGATAGCGGCGCAGCTTGGCAGCGTGATAGCCACCGATACTCTTATGATAGTATGAAGTCTCATTCTCATTGAAGGTGTTCGATGCGAGATTCAGCACACGGTAGTCGAGACTCTTGTCGTGCAGGATCTGTTCGTCGGTCTGTGTCATCTGCTGCGGAGCCTCGCGCTCGCTCTTCGGCACGAACATATCATCATTGAGGTAACGCTTGTTCACCGTCCAGAGATCCACGAGACAGATCACAAGAATGATGCCCACAGCATACTCTTTCTTCAGTTTACCGTAAACAAATGCCAACAGGATACCCGTTCCCACCAAAATGATATAGAACGAACGCAGGGCATCGCTGGTAAACATTGCCTGGCGCATCTCTGTAAGATTTGCCATAATCGGCCTCAGATGTTCTGCGGGAAGTCCCTGCAGCGCCTGCATCTCACTCGTCGAAATAAAGCTATCGAAGAACGCAGAGGGCATCACTGAGAACAACAAGGCTACAACACCCGTCAGACAGAAACTGACAAGAACATACTTCATTCTCGGTTTGATCTGCTCAGGCTCTTCCAGGAATTTCTTCAATCCCAGCATCGCCAGCAGAGGAATCGTAAATTCTGCAATCACCAGAATCGACGCCACTGTACGGAACTTGGCGTACATCGGCACATAGTCGAGGAAGAAATCGGTAAATCCCATGAAGTTCTTTCCCCACGACAGCAGGATCGACAGAATCGTCGCAGCCAGCAGCGCCCACTTTATCGGACCCTTCACAATAAACAGTCCGAGGATAAAGAGCATCAGCACGAAGGCGCCTACATATACCGGACCACTCGTTCCTGGCTGTTCTCCCCAGTACTGACCTATCTGATTGTAGATCTCCATATAGTTCGGATCGGCCTTGGCCATCGCCGTCTCATTCATACTCAGGGGCACTGAGGCACCACCCTTCGTATTCGGCACCAACAGCGTCCACGTCTCACCGATGCCATAACTCCACTGTGTGATGTAGTCGCGCTCCAGACCGCTATTGGTCTGATTGGCAGCATTCTGTTTCACCAGCTCGCTCTTGCCACGCATCGACTCCTGACTGTACTGCCAGGTATGATAGAGGTTCGACAGGTTCATACACAAGCCGAGGATACCGGCTGCCAGCGTAACTCCTGTAGCCTTTGCAAACCGCATGAGTTGTTTCTCCCGGATGGCTTCCACGAGCCACGCGATGATCAGGAAGAGGATGATAAACGCATAGTAATACGTCATCTGCACGTGGTTGGCATTAATCTCGAAGGCGGTAAAGATAGCCGTTACCACAAAGCCCCACAGGTATTTCCCGCGATAGGCCAGTACGATACCCGCAATCAGCGGTGGCAGATAGGCCAGCGCCCATACCTTCCAGATATGTCCGGCAGCGATGATAATCAGGAAATAAGTGCTGAAAGCCCAGATGATGGAACCCAACGCAGCCAGATGCTGACGAAAATCGAAGGCACGCAACAGAATGTAGAAACCTAAGAGATAGGCGAAGACATACCACACATTCTCGGGCAACCACAGGTGATAGGCGTTGACGGCCTGCGTCAGATTGTCGGTAGAGTGATACGACGGCGCCATCTGGTAAGTAGGCATGCCACCAAACAAGGCATTGGTCCAACGACTACGCTCTCCTGTCTTCTGGAGATACTCAATACCTTCCTGTCCGGCTCCCCTTCCTGCTGAAGCATCATGACGATACAGAATACGTCCCTCGATGTCAGCAGGGAAAAAATAAGCGAAGGCCAGAACGGCAAACAACAGCACTGCCAACACGTCTGGCAGGCACTTTTTTAATAGTGTCATAACTTGCAAGTTTATTATCTGCGTGCAAAATTACAAAAAAACTATGAACTATGAACTATGAATTATGAACTTTTTTGTATCTTTGCAGTCGAAATATGGAAGAAAGTATCATTACCAGCGTCCAGAATGCACGTGTGAAGCACGTTGTGGCCCTGCAACAGAAGTCCTCTCTACGTCGTGAAGAGGGTCTTTTCGTCGTCGAGGGCCAAAGAGAAATTGAACATTGTCAGGCTTGTGGGTATAAGATGGTCGAGGTGTTCAGAAAAGGTAAAAATGTCACACCTCAGGTCTATGAGAAGATGGCTTATCGCGAGAGTACCGAGGGAATCATCGCCATTGTCAGATGCAAGGAGCACAATCTGAGTAATCTGAATATTCAGAGTAACCTCTCGCCTCTCATCATCGTCCTTGAGCGTGTCGAGAAGCCCGGTAACCTGGGCGCGATCCTCCGTACAGCAGAGGCTGCTGGTGTCGATGCCGTCATCGTCTGCGACCCACTGACAGATCTCTACAACCCGAATCTCATCCGTGCCAGCATCGGTGGCGTCTTCAATGTACCCACTGCCGTCTGCACGTCAGAGGAATGCATCGCCTTCCTCAAGTCCAACCACATTAAGATCCTCACGGCACAGTTGCAGGACTCTTACGAGTATTACGACTACGACATGACACAAGCCACCGCCATCGTCATGGGAACGGAGTCTACAGGACTCACCCAGCAATGGCGCGAGGCTGCCGATGCCCATATCCGCATCCCGATGCTGGGACGCCTCGACTCGCTCAATGTCAGTGTCAGCGCAGCCATTCTCATGTATGAGGCCGTACGACAAAGAAAAGTCAAATTGTAAAAGGAAAAATATATGAAAATCGGAATGATTGTAGCAATGGAAAAGGAACTGAAGCAGCTCCGTCCATTATTCTCCGAAGACCAAGTGATCCTGCAGAAGAGCGGTATCGCCACCGTCAACGCAGCCATACAGACAGTAGAGATGATCCGTCAGTACAAACCCGATTGTATCATCTCCAGCGGATGTGCCGGTGGCAATGGTGATGATATCAACCTACAGGATGTGGTGGTGAGTTCCGAGCTCACTTATCATGACGTGTATTGTGGAAAGGCCATCGACGACACCACTGTCTATGGACAAGTGCAGGGTTTACCGGTTCGCTATCAGGCCGACCCCTATCTTCTGGAAAAAGCGAAACTCACGGGTGCCAAACCAGGTCTCATCGTTACTGGCGACTGGTTTGTGGATTCCAAAGAGAAGATGCGCGAGATTGTAGGGCACTTCCCAGATGCAAAAGCCGTCGATATGGAGTCGTGTGCCATCGCACAGGTATGCTATATCTATAAGGTGCCATTCATCTCCTTCCGTCTTATCAGCGACATTCCCCTGCGCGACACCGATGCCTCGCAGTACCATAATTTCTGGGATTCCGTAGCCGAGAAATCATTCCAAACCACCAAGACATTTATCGAATCTCTCTAAATAGTCAAATCATGGAGGTTATTCAAAGTTTCACCATCGATCATACGCAATTGAAACCCGGCATCTATGTCTCACGCGAGGATAAGGGTTTCACTACATTCGATCTGCGCATCACCGAACCCAATAAGGAACCTGCCGTTGCCCCCGCTGCCATGCATAGTCTCGAGCATCTGATGGCCACATGGTTCCGCAACAGCGAAGTGAAGGACGATGTAGTATATGTCGGTCCTATGGGTTGCCTCACTGGCATGTATATCATCATGACAGGCACTTACACCGTCGAGGACATGCGCCAGCTCACCATCGAGTGCATGAAGTGGATACTCACCCAGGACGAAGTTCCTGCGACACGCCCCGAGGCCTGCGGCAACTATCTGCTCCACGATCTCCCGATGTGTAAGTGGGAAAGTGCCCGTTATCTCGACCGTTTGGAGCACGATTTCCACAGCGAGTACACCAAATTGCAGATTATACTCGACGATGGCAAGGTCTTTGCCGATGCATAGGAATCACAAACAATCATATATCAACATGAAATCAAACTATTCTTACCTCAGTTTCGCCTTCGCCTGTCTGCTGACCGTTTCCTGCGGCGGTGAGAAGAAGAAGGCCCCCGACGCAGCCCAATACAAGACAATGGTGGTGGGTCAGAAGGACATGACGCTTACCCGCGAGTACAGTGCCCGCCTCACGGGCCGTCAGATTGTCGAGGTTCGTCCCCAGGTTTCCGGCTGCATCACCCGCATCCTGACAGCCGAAGGTCAGGCCGTGCGCAAAGGACAGACCTTGTTCATCATCGATCAAGTGCCTTATCGCGCTGCCCTCGAGGTCGCTGTAGCTGCCCGTAAGAGTGCGGAGGCACGACTGGCCACGGCGAAGATGAACTACGAAAACGAGTCGCGTCTGCAACAAGGCAACGTGGTAGGCGATGTCTCGGTACAATCCATGCGCAATGCCCTGTCAGAGGCAGAAGCAGCTTTGGCACAAGCGAAGGCCCAGGAGACCAACGCCCGCAACAACCTAAGCTATACTGAAGTGAAGAGTCCTGTCAACGGCATGGCCTCGATGATTCCCTGGCATGTGGGTTCGCTCGTCAGCAGCAACATCAGCGAACCGCTGGTCACCGTGGCCGACGACAGTGAGATGTATGCCTATTTCAGCATCACCGAGAATCAGACGCTCGACCTCATTGCACAATACGGCTCCATCAACGAATTCATCGCCAAGGCTCCAGCTGTTAATCTCCGTCTGAGCAATGGCAAGGACTATGACCAGCCTGGCCGTATCAGTGCCGTCAGCGGCATTGTCGACGGTCAGACAGGTGCTGTCACCCTGCGTGCCACCTTCCCCAACACCAGCCATCTGTTGCACAATGGCGGAAGTGCGACGATTGTCGTCCCCACCCAGCGTTCGCAATGCATTGTTATCCCTCAGGAGGCTACCTATGAACTGCAGAACCGCTCGTTCGTCTACCGCGTCATCAATGGCAAGACGAAAGCCACTGCCATTACGCTCTTTCCCCAGAACAACGGAAAGGAATATATCATCGAAGAAGGTCTGAACGTTGGCGACACCATTATCGCCGAGGGTGCCGGTCTGCTAAAGGATGGTATTGAAGTGAAGGAAGAGGTAAAAGGTAAGAAGTAAGAGGTATGAACGTTAAGACTTTCATAGACAGACCCATACTCGCCGGTGTGATCTCGGTACTGATGGTACTCGTTGGCATCATCGGACTGAGTCAGCTTGCTCTTGAGCAGTTCCCGGAGATAGCGCCCCCTACTGTCCGCATCATGGCCAGCTATACCGGCGCCAATGCCGAGACGGTGCAGAAAAGTGTCGTCGTACCTCTCGAAGAAGCCATCAACGGTGTCGAGGGTATGATGTATATGACCTCCAATGCCTCTAACAACGGTTCCGGCTCCATCGGCATATTCTTCCGTCAGGGTACCGATCCTGACATGGCGATGGTGAACGTGCAGAACCGGGCCGCTACCGTACAAGGCCGTCTGCCCAGCGACGTGGTAAAAAGCGGACTCACTGTGCGCAAGCGACAGACCTCAAACATCAAGCAGATTGCCGTCTACAGTCCTGACAGCACTTTCGACCGTGCCTTCCTGGCCAACTATACGAAGATCAATATCGAGCCGCGCCTGAGCCGTATTCCCGGTGTAGGTGAGGTAAATGTCATGGGCGCCGACTACTCCATGCGCATCTGGCTCGACCCATTGAAGATGGCACGCTACGGCCTCACACCCAGCGACATCACGCAGGTGCTCAACGAACAGAATGTGGAAGTGGCCACAGGAACCCTCGGTGCTGAGAGTTCGAACACCTTCCAATATGTGCTGAAATACCGTGGTCGCTACGAGGATGAACAGGGCTATGAAAACCTTGTGATCCGTTCGCTGCCCAACGGCGATGTACTCCGCATCAAGGATATCGCACGTGTGGAGTTGGGTTCACAGAACTACAACATCATCGCCGAGACCAATGGCTCACCGGGTGTGAATGTCTCCATCAATCAGGTGGCAGGCTCCAATGCCAATGAGATCATCAAACAGATAGACCGTGAGATTGAGGATATCCGCGGGTCGCTGCCGCCAGGCATCGTCATCGAAGATCTGGAATCGAAGAAAGACTTCCTCGACGCCTCTATCGCCAGCGTTGTCGAGACGCTTCTCGAAGCACTGGCTCTGGTCATTCTCGTGGTATTCCTCTTCCTGCAGAGCTGGCGCGCCACCATTATCCCTGCTGTGGCAATTATGGTGTCACTCATTGCTACTCTCGCCGTCATTTATGCCATCGGCTTCTCACTCAACATGCTCACGCTCTTTGCCCTCGTGCTGGTTATCGGCACTGTGGTCGACGATGCCATCGTAGTTGTCGAAGCCGTTCAGGCGAAGCTCGATAGTTCCGATTACTCCGAGACCCCCGAGCATTCTGATAAACTCTCTTATCACGCCACCATCTCTGCGATGCACGGCATCACTTCGGCCCTGGTCACCACCACACTTGTCTTTATGGCGGTCTTCGTGCCTGTCTGTTTCATTGGCGGTGTCACCGGCACCTTCTATACTCAGTTCGGTCTCACCATGGCCATCGCTGTGGGCATCTCCCTCTTCAACGCCCTCACCCTCTCCCCTGCCCTCTGTGCCCTCATCATGCGACCCAACGCAACAGCGACAGAAAAGGCAAAAGGTTTCAAGGCACGCTTCAACAGCGGCTTCAATGCCCTTCTCAACCGCTATAAGCAGGCTGTCTCAGCCGTCATTCCCCGTCGCTGGCTGGCAGCCGCTTTTGTCGTTGTGGCGATTCTCGGTCTCAGCTGGATGATGAAGATCACCAAGACCGGACTCGTTCCCAACGAAGACATGGGTACCGTCTTTATCAACGTCCAGGCCTCCCCAGGTTCCAGTCTCCAACAGACCTACCATATATTAAAAGAGGTGGAAGAGCGTATCAAGGACCTGCCACAACTGCGTATCTACTCGCTCATCGCCGGCAATTCGAACAACTTCGAGCAGTCGTCGTCGAACGGTAATTTCACGCTGAAACTGAAGAAGTGGGGGGAGCGTAAAGGCAAGGGTGACGATGTGCAGAGCGTGGTCGACGAAATCTACCGTCGTACTGCCGACATTGCCAACGCCAAGATACAGGTGAACACGCAGAACATGTTGCCTGGCTTTGGACGTATCAACGGTTTCGAGCTACACGTGCAGGACAAGCATGGTGGCACCGTCAACGAACTGCTCGACCAAACCAATCGTCTCATTGCGGCTCTCAACCAGCGGCCGGAGATCAGTCGCGCCTTCACCAACTTCTCGCTGAAATATCCGCAGTACCGCGTCGAAGTCGATGCTGCCCTCTGCAAACGACGCGGCGTATCACCCAGCGATGTGCTCTCAGCCCTCAGTGGCTATGTCGGCGGCTCCTATGCCTCCAATTTCGTGCGCTTTACCAAGCTCTATCGTGTGATGGTTCAGGCTTCGCCCGAATATCGTCTCGACACCGAGTCGCTCAACAACATCTTCGTGCGCAGTTCTTCAGGTGAGATGTCGCCCATCGGCCAATATCTCACTCTCACGCGCATCTATGGCTCCGAAACCCTCGCCCGCTTCAACCTCTTCCCATCGATTCAAGTGGGAGGAACGGCAGCCGAGGGCTATAGCAGCGGACAGGCTCTCGACGCTATCCGCGAGACAGCAGCCGAGGTGCTGCCCGAGGGTTACGGCTATGAGTTCGGTGGTATGGCTCGCGAGGAAGCCTCGGCACAGAACACCACAGCCCTTGTGTTCATCATCTGCATTGTATTTATCTATCTCATCCTCTGCGGACTCTATGAAAGTCTTTTCATACCGATGGCCGTTATCCTGAGCGTACCCTTCGGACTGGCAGGCTCGTTCATCTTTGCTCACCTCTGGGGACTGGAGAACAATATCTACATGCAGACAGGACTGATCATGCTCATCGGATTGTTGTCGAAGACGGCCATCCTGCTCACGGAATACGCTTCCACGCGTCGTCGTCAGGGTATGGGCATCGTCGAGTCAGCCCTTGATGCGGCCGCCGTCCGATTGCGTCCCATCCTCATGACTTCCATGACTATGGTGTTCGGTCTGTTGCCTTTGGCTCTTGCTACGGGTGTAGGCGCCAACGGTAACCGTTCTCTCGGTGTGGGTGCCATCGGTGGCATGCTCATCGGCACCATCGCCCTATTGTTCATCGTGCCTTGCCTCTTCGTTATCTTCCAATTCATCGAAGAGAAGGTCTTCAAACGGAAATAAAAAATCCCCGCTCGGTTGAGCGGGGATTATTTTAATCTCTCTTAATCGCAGCCTTTTTCCTCTGATCATGGTCAAGAATCGTCTTGCGCATACGCATCGACTTGGGTGTGACCTCGACGAGCTCATCCTGCTTGATATACTCCAGACATTCCTCGAGCGACATGACTGTCTTTGGAATGATACGGGCCTTTTCATCAGTACCTGAAGCACGCACGTTGGTAAGCTGCTTGGCCTTGCAGACATTGATCACGAGGTCGTTGTCATGGACATGCTCGCCAACGACCTGACCAGCATACACATCCTCTCCCGGATCGATGAAGAACTTACCGCGATCCTGCAGTTTGTCGATGGCGTAGGCAAAGGCGTTGCCCGTATCCATAGAGATCATCGAGCCGTTGACGCGACGCTCGATCTCGCCCTTATAAGGTTGGTACTCTTTGAAGCGGTGAGCCATGATAGCTTCTCCCTGAGAGGCAGTGAGTACATTGGTACGCAAGCCGATAATGCCACGCGAGGGGATATCGAACTCGATATTCACGCGCTCGCCCTGATTCTCCATCGAGGTCATTTCACCCTTACGACGCGTGACCATATCGATCATCTTCGAGGCAAACTCTTCG
>Ga0247610_10003249_pt1 | contig 17999 bp, 16 predicted proteins | sample 174DNAGHGhighgp2_FD_193483 | JGI IMG/M metagenome (GOLD analysis project Ga0247610, IMG submission 193483) | Sheep rumen microbial communities from Palmerston North, Manawatu-Wanganui, New Zealand - 1742 DNA GHGhigh gp2 | ecosystem: Host-associated > Mammals > Digestive system > Stomach > Rumen... | reverse complement strand
ACGACCCGGGAAGATAGATAGACGCCGGCACAAATATTCCTCCGTAGCTCAGTCGGTAGTAGCACCTGACTGTTAATCAGGGTGTCACTGGTTCAAGTCCAGTCGGGGGAGCCAGAAATGATCCGTATTTCGTTTGAAATACGGATTTTTTTATTGATTATGGCGGATGAAAAAATCTTACCTGCACTGCGCATCTGTTTTTGATATGGCTTTGTAATTTTTGTACAAAATTCGTAGCAATAAATAGTTACATGACAGTTGAAATTAGATAGAATCGATATTGAAAAGAGAAAATAAATCGGTTATAATTATATATAGTGAATGTTGACCTTATAACTGAAAGGTGTTTTTTATGGGTAACAATGATGTAGTAGTCAAATTGGATTCTAACAGGGATCTGAAAGGGTTTATGGAGTGCATAAACAAACTCCGTGGATCAGTAAAAGCAGTTCAGGGAGATACTATAGTTGATGCGAGAAGTACACTTGGTATCGCTTCCATGATGGTAAACGGTACTTTTAAACTTATGATGGGCGCTGATAACGATAAAGAACTGTTTTCAAAGTGGACGGTATGATAAGTATCATATCAGACTAATAACAATTGTCCCCTGTATGAATGATATGCAGGGGTATTGTTTTTTATAACGCCTGAAGCTGCGTTATTTACTTTTGCGGTATTATGATCAGTACAGCAGGTGTTCTGCGAAATAAAAAAGGCTTTCGGAATAACCGAAAGCCTGAAGCAGGGGTGGTAAGAATCGAACTCACGTCAAAGGTTTTGGAGACCCCTATTCTACCATTGAACCACACCCCTATGTCTTGTGTGTTTTCAACGTTAATTATTATACCACATAATTAATTGTTTGTCAATAGCTTTTTTAAAAAAATTCAAGGAGGAATTAATGTGAAAAAGGATACGATCACCGGGATCGTTGCAGCTGCAATTGTAGGAGGATACTCGCTGCTCGGCTTCTGGACGCAGAAATGGGTCGAACAGAAGCAGAATGCAAAAGATACAGCCGGCAGGGAAGTCGCCGTATCACTGACACAGCCGGTGACATCATGCGTAACTGAAGAGAGCATATCGTCTTCTATGACTACCGTGGTATCATCGGGCGTATCGGTGTCGCAGACAGTATCGCATACTACGGCTTTGTCCGATATATCAACCAGTGTTTCTGAAAGCGTTACTTCTGAAACAGCCACTGAAGCAGAAGTTACAGAGACAGAGCAGCCGGTAACTGAAGCTCCTCATGAAGAGACTGCAGCACCTGAACAGCCGAAACCTGAACCGGAGCCTGAGCCGGAACCTGAACCGGAACCGCAGCCTGAACCCGAACCTGAACCGGAACCTGAGCCGGAACCGGTCCCGGCGATACCGGACTCAGCAACTGAGTTTCAGCGCGAACTTTTCAGACTGGTTAATGAAAGACGAAGTCAGGTGGGTGTAAATCCGCTTCAGTGTACCGATCTCTATAATATAGGTGCAGACAGAAGAGCATCTGAAATCGCAGATGTTTTTGACCACACACGTCCGGACGGACGTGAATGGTATACCATCTTTACTGACATAGGTATTCCGGCCGGATATATGGGTGAAAATATAGCTGCGGGCAGCTCAACACCCGAGGGAGTATTCGAGCAGTGGTGCAATTCTCCTGATCATTATGCAAATATGATAAACGGCAATTACAAATATATTGGCATAGGATACGCAAACAAGCCGGGTACTTCATACCAGCACTACTGGGTACAGCTTTTCGGATAATCGCGGAACAGGATCTGTAATATACTGCAGATCCGCAAACTCCGTTTGTTCGATTCGTATAAATAAAAATCAGCATATCGCGCGATATGCTGATTTTTTTATCAGTGTTTCTTATTCTGTTATTCTGGCTGCAGAACCGTATGCCTTTAACGGTCTGCCGGTCTCGTCGAATACTGTTGTGTACCTTATCATAAACGGTATCCGCTGGCTGGTAAGAGGTATAATACCTTCAATATGTTCGGTACCTGATTCAAGCTGTTTCATCCAGTCGTAGTACATATCTTTATAGTCGGAAGGAAACAGTCCCGATTCGAATACCGGGTCAGGATAATTCTTCACTACCGGAGGAAGACCGAGATTTTTTTGGCAGCGGAAGCACGGCATCATATCTTTCGTTATTATATTGTACTCCCACATGTAAACATCTATCTGTTCAAAAGCACGTTTGAAATTTTCTTCTTCATGCAGAAGTTCATGGTATTTCTTTTCCTGTGTTGTAATGTTTTTTATTCTTGAATAGAACAGATAGTTATCTCCGCTTTTTCCTAACAGCTGGATCGTGCTTCTTATCAGGAGACGTTCTTCGCCGCAGCATTCAGACTTTAAAGTACGCCATGTAATGCACTCTTCCTCCTGACCGGTTTCGATTATACGCTCAAGAGTACTGATATAGACGTCTTTGGCGGTCTCGTCAAAATAGCGCCAGGATTCTGCTGTCATCAGATCGTGTTCGGTCATATTCATGCCTATTTCCTGGAGAAATTTTTTGTTCACGCGGATTATGTCTGCCTTGCCGTTCTTGTACTCAAATACAGCAGCGCCTCCGACGAAATTGTTGAATATAAAGGATTCGGCAGCATCGTTGGTAAGAAAGTCAAATGCTACTTCTGCATTCTCTTCAGTTGAACGCATATGCGTAAGGGCTATTCCTGTGTCGCTGTTCTGAAGAAGTCCCATGTAATCAAGTTCTGAAAGCGGTTTTGAATAATAGAATCCCTGAATGTAGAAACATCCTATGCTTTCAAGAAAATCAGCCTGTTCCGCTGTTTCAACGCCTTCAGCGATAACCGGCAGATTAAGCCAGTTCACCATACGTACAACAGAGCTTAGTATGGTTGTTCCGCGTTTGTTGCTGCTTTTATCCTCGTCAAGGAATTTCATGTCGAGCTTTATTATGTCAAAGTCGATATCTTTCAGAATGTTCAGCGATGAGTAGCCGCTGCCAAAGTCATCCATTTCAACTATATATCCGTAGCAGTGAAGCTTGCGTACTGCTTCATTGATGAATTCGCTGTTTCCGAGAGTTGCGGATTCTGTGATCTCGACACGTATGTATTTTGAAGGGACAGCGTACTGTCTGCGTATATCTTCAAGCTTTTCAATAAAGTCCGGACTGAAAATATCGTAACGTGTGAGATTGATCGATACCGGTACCATGTGTACTTTATTTTCAATACATCTGCTCAGGAACTGACAGACCTTTTCAAACACGTACATATCGAGCTTGGTAATAAAGCCGTTTTTCTCATAAATAGGGATGAAAACACCCGGCGAGATAAGGCCGCGTTCCGGATGACTCCAGCGCACAAGTGCTTCAGCACCGACTATAAGGCCGGTAGTGTGATTGTACTGCGGCTGGTAGTAGACCACGAACTGTTCTTCCCTGAGAGCGGTTTTCATAAGTCCTGAGATCTCCTGCTCAGTCAGCAGGTCGTTCCTCAGTGTTTCCTGATATACTGTGAACTTGCGGGTGTAGCTGCCTTTAATTGATTTCTGGGCGATTATGGCGCGGTCCACTGCACCCTCAGCGTTTACGCATTTGTCCATTACATAGATACCGGCGTTGCACATTACCTCAAGAGAAAGATCAAAATTGGAAACACGTTCAAGAAAATCAGTTATGAAGTCGTTGACCATATCTCTTGAGCATCGGGTATAGAACATGAAACGGTCAGATTCTATACGGCATCCGAATCCGGAATTTCCGATGGTTTTGTTTATAACTTCGGCAACATGTTTTAAAAGCTCGTCGCCTTTTTTTGCTCCGAAAATATCATTGATCATCTTGAAACGTATAACGTCAAGATAAACCACAATGTGCTGTTTTATTTCATTTTCCGAACGCACTGTCATAAGATCATTGAGTTCATCAATAAATGCGGTCTTGGTGAGCAGGCCGGTCAGTTCATCCTTGTCATTCAGAGGATAACGGTTCACAACGCTCATTGAGATCGTTACTGTTTTGTTGAACGGATTTTTAAGAAATATTGTATTGACTTTTTTATAGTCTGAATCTGCTCTCATACTGAGCTCTTCATTGGCCACAGTACGTGATTTGTCGGCTATCAGTGCGTCCAGCGTTTTTCTGAAGATTTTTCCGGATTCAGCGGATGCGATCCCTGTTTCGTCAAGTATATCCCAGAGCGGTCTTTTGTCAAAGTGATCACCGAATATTTCAGCTACTTCATGTGAATAATGAAATATATCTTTATCATAATCATATGTTATGAAGGCATTCCGGTACAGACATTGTTTCTGCGACCTTGGCATCATTATCCCCTCCCTTGCAAGATAATAAACTCATTTTAGTTATTATACCATAAAATTGAGATTAATTCAATCCCAAAATGATCGATTGATATAAAAATATCTTCCGAATATTTGTAAAAAAACACCCTGCGAAAATTTATTCACAGGGTGTCTGTTATTATTTACTGTCTGGTAAGATAAAAGTCAGCGTGTCGTCAGATCTTCTTGTTCAGGTAGGCAAGTGAGAGCGCCATGTTTTCGTACTGAACCGGAATGTCATCAGGCACGGTGAGAGTACATGGTGCAAAGCACCAGATGGCTCTTATACCGTTTTTTATGAAGCGGTCGCATACTTCCTGAGCGCTGTGTGCAGGTACTGCTATAACGCCTATGCGTATATTGTTTTCCCTGCAGAACCCGTCAAGCATATCCATTGAGTAGACAGGCTTTCCGAGATTGCTTGTTTCAGGTGCGGTAACCGCTTTGTCGAAAGCGGCCATTATGTCAAGGCCGTAATCTCTGAAACCGCCGTAGTCAAGCAGCGCACGTCCGAGTTTACCGGCTCCGACAATAACGACATTGCCGTTTTCGTTATGACCGAGAAATTTTTCAAGGACTTCAATAAGTTCTGATATCCTGTAGCCGGTCTTAGGCCTGCCGGCACCGCTTACAGCGCCGAGATCCTTTCTGACCTGAACTTCACCCAGACCGAGTTCCTTTGCAAGGGCAGTAGCAGAAATGTTTTCAGTACTGGGATCTGTATTTTTCAGATACTTTAAATAGACCGGAAGACGGCCCATTGTAGCCCTTGATACCTCAATTTGTTTCATAATTACCACCCGCCGATCTGTTTTATCAGCTGAATTTTGTTATAATGAACTGTGATACGAGTACGATAGAGATAAGTGCGATAGGATAAGCAGCAGCGTAAGCAGAAGCAACGTCATCGGTCTTGGCCACATTGATAAGTGTACCAAGTGCCGGTGTTGATGTCATACCGCCTGTGATACCGCCGAGGTTGTTGAAGAGCGGAAGCTTGATGATGTACTTTGCAATGAAGAAGCCTACGATCATAGGAACGAGTGTCATGATCACACCGTAGAGGAATAATTCCGGCTTGAAGTACTTTACGAATGAAGCGCCGCCAGGGATACCGGCACCGATAAGGAATGCCATGAGACCGAATTCGCGGAAGAGTTCAAGCATTTTCTTTTCAGGCTTCATGCTGAGAGCACCGAAGTGTCCGAAGTGAGCAACAACGAGGGAAGCAAGGAGGCATCCGCCTGTTGTGCCGAGTGAGAATGATGACTTACCCATAGGGATCTTGATGCCGCCTACGAGCATACCGATAACAACTGCGATTGCGAATGCTGCAAGACCGAAGTTGTCTATGTTAAAGAACTTTCTGCCTTCATCCTTTGAAGCGCCTGTGTCAACTGAAGCGATCTTCTTGCGTTCTTCGTCGAGGTTTGCTCTGAGGATCTTAGGAATTACCTGTACGAAGAGTACAACACCTACAACGCCGAAGAGATAAGCGATACCGTGACCAACTGTAACGATGTCTTCCATTTCTGAGATTTTGTCAGCGTTTCCTTCATATACTGAGCTGAGAGTATCCTTGGCTGCTGAGAATGCAGGAGTAGATGTAAGCGCACCGGAAAGGAGACCGACTGCCATTGCAGTGTCGCATCCGAATACCTTGATGCAGAAGATAGTTGTAAGTCCGCCGAGAATGATGATGAGAAGTGAGAGAAGGGCATAGGACTTGAAGTTTTTCTTAAGGCTTGAGAAGAAGTTAGGACCTGCAATGAATCCGACTGATGTAACGAAGAGGATGAGTCCGAGATTTTCAATTATCTTGAAATAGTTCTTTGCAAGTTCTGCTCTTGTACCGAAGTTTTCAGTAACAAGATTTGTTCCGTCTACAGTGAAAACCATAGCACCGATAAGAAGTGCCACGATAAATACACCGGCTGTGCCGAGGGATACGCCCTTGACTGTTACTCGTCCGAGAAGATATCCGAGTCCTGCTACAATGAAAACAACGAGCATCAGGAATCCGATACCGGTAATGGATATTATTCCATCAAAAAAGTTCATTATAAAACCTCCAAAAAATAAAACGTGTAAATATTGCAGCATGAAACTGTACCCCTTAAATCTCATGCTGAGTGTACAGTAAAATTACTGATACGCACTTTGTACGAAATAAGATCGCAGATGCGCTGGATATTGAGCATTATGTCAATATGACATAACACACGGCAAACCCCTGCAAAAGCAGGGGTTTGCTGGTTAAGTGTCTGTGAAAATCACTGGTTTTAATGATCGGTGCAGAAAACGGGACGGAACCCGCTTTGATCCGCAGAAATCCTGTCAGGTGATCTTCCGTTGTTTTAAAGGGAGATTACATTCCCTGCTTGTTTCCGCGGTAGTCAGGGAGTAACTTAGGTGATACAGCGTCTGTCTTGACACCTGCTGCTTCACGTTCTGCATCGAACTTAGCGATGTGGTCAAGTGTGAGCTTGCCTACGTTTACGTTCTTTGCCTTTGCAGCTGCATTTACGCCGGCATTACGGCCGAATACGATAACGTCGAGGAGTGAGTTACCCATAAGACGGTTTGTACCGTGGATACCGCCAACTGCCTCGCCGGCTACGAAGAGGTTTTCAACATTTGTTGTCTGACCGTCAGGAGTGATGTCAAGACCGCCGTTCTGGTAGTGGAGTGTAGGGTAAACGAGGATAGGTTCCTTGCGGATATCGATTCCGTAGCTGCCGAACATACGCATCATAGCAGGGATACGCTTTTCGATAGTACCTTCACCGCCGATGAGTTCGATCATTGGAGTGTCGAGCCATACAGCCTTGCCGCTGCCTGTGTTTACGCCGTTGTTTCTGTCTGAGCATTCACGGATGATGGAAGCTGCAGAAACGTCACGTGTCTCGAGCGGGTGCATGAATACTTCACCGTTTACGTTTACGAGCTTGGCGCCGAGTGAACGAACCTTTTCTGTTACGAGAGCGCCGAAGATCTGCTGAGGGAAAGCAGCACCTGTCGGATGATACTGAAGTGTGTGTGCATAGAGAAGCTTAGCGCCTGCTCTGTAGCCGAGTACGAGGCCGTCAGCTGTTGCACCGTAGTGGTTTGATGTAGGGAAGCCCTGGTAGTGCATACGTCCTGCACCGCCTGTAGCGATGATAACTGTCTTTGCACGTGCAACCATGAGTTCCTTTGTTTCCATGTTCATAAGAACAGCACCTGCTGCATGACCGTTTTCATCGAGGATGAGTTCGATAGCAGATGTGAAGTCAACTACTTCGATACCGAGGTTGATAACTTCGTCACGGAGTGTACGCATGATCTCAGCACCTGAGTAGTCCTTTGCTGCGTGCATTCTCTTGCGTGATGTACCGCCGCCGTGAGTTGTGATCATACGGCCTGTTTCGTCCTTGTCGAATTCAACGCCGAGTTCGTTGAGCCACTTGATAGCGCCAGGAGCGTCACAAACGAGCTTTTCGAGAAGTTCACGCTTAGCCATAAAGTGACCGCCGCCGAATGCATCGATGAAGTGCTGTGCAGGTGAGTCGTTTTCCTTGTCAGCAGCCTGGATGCCGCCTTCTGCCATCATTGTGTTGGCATCGCCCATACGGAGCTTTGTAACGATCATTGTCTTGGCGCCTGCGTTGTGAGCTTCGATAGCAGCTGATGTACCTGCACCGCCGCCGCCGATGATGAGAACGTCAACGTCATACTTTACATCTGAAAGATCGATGTCTGAAGCCTTGATACGGCTGTGAGCCTGGAGTATTTCAACGAGTTCGTGAGGAACTGATTCGCCCTTGTTAGGACCGAACTTGAGTTCTGCGAATTCGCTCTTCTTGTAGTCAGGATGGTAAGCTGCAAGGAGATCATCCTTTTCCTGAGCTGTCATACGTCTTGGTTCCATAGCTGTATTGGCAGCTCTGTTAGCTTCGACCTTCTTTAATGATTCCTGAAATTCTGCTGAATACATTAGTGGTAGCCTCCTTACTTTTCGATTTCTCTGTTGTTGTAGAGTTCCTTGAGTTCTTCTACCGGCTTGCCCATGAGGTTTTCAAGAAGTTCCTTGAAGTCGCCGTTTTCGATCTCTTTAACTCTGTTTTCAAGGTGTTCGCTCTTTGGTGCGAGGTACTTACCGTTGATTCTTCTTGCAAGCATAGCTACCTGTGGATGTGAGATACCTGCAGGACAGCGTGATGAACATACGCCGCACATTACGCAGTCGAATGATTCTTCAGCACAGAGTTCGAATTCGCCTCTCTGAGCGTAAGCGATGTACTGCATAACGTTGAGAGACTGTGTACAGCTCTTTGTACATGCGTTACATCCTACACATGCATATATTTCAGGGTAAAGCTGCATCATTACCTGTTCAGTAGTCTTTACCTTTTCAATGTCGTAAACCTGCTTTACGAGCGGGAAGAAAGGAAGTGTAGCAATGTACATGCCTTCTTCAACCTTTGTCTGACATGCGAGACATGTTCTGAGCTGTGCATCACCCTTGATACGGTAGATAGTAGCACATGCACCGCAGAAACCGTTACGGCATCCGCAGCCGCGAATGAGCTGGTAGCCGGCATATTCCATAGCACGCATGATTGTGAGATGATCCGGAACAGAATACTGTTTGCCGAACAGGTAAATGTTTACCATGTTTTCCATAATATTTAAACTCCTCTCGGTTACTTTTGATTATTAATATTCATCAGGAAGTTCATCAACCTGATCGCATCTGAATACAGGACCGTCCTTGCAGACATACTTTGAACCAATGTTGCAGCGTCCGCACTTGCCGATACCGCACTTCATACGAAGTTCCATTGTTGTGTATACCTGAGTCTTGTCAAAGCCGATCTCCTGAAGACCTGCAAGTGTGAACTTGATCATGATCGGAGGGCCGCAGAGGATGGCTGTCTTGTTTGTGTCGAAGCCGAGTTCCTTAACGTAGTTAGGAACGAAACCTACGTGACCTGTCCATTCAGGCTGTTCACGGTCGATGGTAAGATGTACGTCGATACCGTCATCCTTTACCCATTCGTCGATGATCTCCTTGTAGTCAACGAGGTCTTCCATACTTCTTGAACCGTAAACGATGTCGATCTTGCCGTATCTGTCGCGGTAGTGACGGCAGTAGTTGATTACGGAACGGAGAGGTGCAAGGCCGATACCGCCGGCGATGAAGAGCATATCCTTGCCGACAAATTCTGTGTCAACAGGGAAAGCATTTCCGTAAGGTCCGCGGATAGTGATCTGCTGACCTACTTCCATAGCGTGGAGCCACTGTGTGAGGCATCCGCACTTCTTGATGGAGAATTCCATGAATTCTGTGTTTGTAGGTGATGATGTGATAGAGAACATTGCTTCGCCTACACCAGGGATCGAGAGCATAGCGCACTGACCAGGCTTGTGGTCGAAAGCTTTCTTTCCGTCAGGTGTAACAACGCGGAATGTCTTAACGTCAGGAGTATCTATTCTGATATCTGTTACAACACCGATTACAGGGATGAGTGAATCGTTGATAATAGACATTACTTGTTACCTCCTAACTTCTTCATTACCTTTACTATATTCATGTTGATCGGGCACTTTGCCATGCAGCGGCCGCAGCCAACGCATCCGAAAATGCCTTCGTTGTTTGTCGGATAGTAAACGAGCTTGTGCATGAATCTCTGGCGGAAACGTTCAACCTGTGTAAGACGCGGGTTGCCGTGAGCCATTCTTGTGAAGTCTGAGTACATGCATGAGTCCCAGCATCTGAAACGCTTTACTTCGTGACCTGTGTTGAAGTCCTTGATGTCGTAGCACTGGCATGTAGGGCATACGAATGTACATGTACCGCATCCGAGACATGATTCTGAAAGTGTCTTCCACTCAGGTGCGTTGAAGAATTCGTTTGTCTTGCCGTCGCCGAATGCTGAAGCGTCGAGACCTGCGAGAGGAAGCTTACCGAATACTTCCTTTGTCTGAGCCTTCTGAGCTTCAACTGCAGAAGCGTCAGCGTCTTCTGTGAGAGCATTAAGGCTTTCGAGGAGCTTTGCGCCCTTGTCTGTCTTTGCTTCGAGGTAAACTGCATCAGCTGTTCTGTGGCATTCGATGTCGCCTGCAGGAGCTGTGGCGTCAATGCCGAATGTCTGGCAGAAGCATGTTTCAGCAGGTCTTGTGCAGGCCATGGAAACGATGATGCCGTGGTCACGTCTGTTCTTGTAGAAGTTATCAACAGGATCAGCGAGGAATACTCTGTCGAGAATGTCGAAGCTCTTTACGTCACATGCGCGAACGCCGAAAACAACGAAGTCTTCGTCTTCCTTAACTGTTTCCTTTATTTCGATATTCTTTCCTTCAACCTTGAAGTCAACAAGGTTTTCTGTCTGTGGGAAGAAGAAGTCCTTGGCACTTCTTACTGTGTTGAGAGCCTCTGACATTTTCTTTGTGCCGTCATACTTCTCAAACTTTGCACCTGCTTCTGTGTCAACAGGTATGTAGAGTGCAGACTTTGAAGAGATCTCCGCGAAAAGCTGATCTAATTTATCGAGTGAAATTTTACGCATTCTCTTCACCTCTTTCTACTGCTTCTGAAGGCTCAAGGTCCTCCTTGGTATAGTCAACTATCGGAGCACGGCTGCCGACTTCAGCACCGGCCTGATATTCACCGTAGAAACCGTTGATGTCCTTGATGAACTTACGGTTGAGAAGGTGGAGAGGGATGTTCTGAGGACATACTCTTGAACATTCGCCGCAGTCTGTACATCTGCCCACTACGTGGAATGCACGGATGATGTGGAACATCTTTTCTTCGAATGAATCTGAGATAGCCTTGTTTTCAACGCCTGATGCCGGGTTGTCGAACACACACTTTTCACATGTACATGCAGGGCAGATATTGCGGCATGCATTACATCTGATGCAGCGTGAAAGTTCGTTCTGCCAGAATGCAAAACGTTCATCAGGAGTCATCTTTTCAAGCTTTTCAACTTCATCGAAACGCTTGCTGTCGAGAACTTCTCCTTCTGTGCCGAGGAGTTCGTCGTACGCAGCGTGCTTCTTTGACTTGCAGTTTGCACAGCGTTCAGCAAGTACGTCAGCTCTTTCGAGTGTGATCTTTCCGTCATAGAGTGTATCCACAACTACCTTGCCGTTTTCTTCTGTTACTGAAGAAATTCCGCTTGCGCTTTCCTTTATTTTGCTGTCATCGATCATGCCGTTACACGGAACACCGACAACATAAACCTTTTCACGGTCAAATTTATATTCTGTAAGGAGCTGATTGAAGCTGTATGTGTCACAAGGCTTGAGGAATGCCATTACCTTGCTTTCGCTCTTTTCAGCTTCCTTTTTGATGTATTTTGAGAAGTTTGCACCGCAGAAATCATTCCATACGAATTCGTTTTCGAGTTCTTCCTTTGTTGTGAATACTGCAGGTGTTACGTCATAATCAAATTCACCCTTTTTCCAGCCGATAACGCGGTCAACAGTACCGTCAGCAAGTAACTGGGCTGCCTTTGCTATGAGGTCTTCGCGTTTTATTTCTTGCATCGCAGATCCTCCAGTCTCTTGTTTTCGCCGAGTGAGATAACCTTCTCAACGAAATCATTCATTGTAGCAGCGAACTTTGCACCTTCAGCTGCTGATACCCATTCAACACGTGTACGTTCCTTTTCGATGCCGAGGTAATCGAGCATTGAGAAAAGGAGAGCCATACGGCGGCGTGTATAATAGTTACCTGATGTGTAGTGACAGTCTCCCGGATGACATCCGCAGAGGATAACGCCGTCAGCGCCCTTCTGGAAAGCACGGAGAATGAACATAGGATTTACTCTGCATGAGCATGGAACACGTACGATCTTAACTTCTGCCGGATAGTTGAGTCGGTTGTTACCTGCAAGGTCAGCACCTGCGTAGGAACACCAGTTGCAGCAGAATGCCACGATGAGCGGCTTAAATTCGTTTACTTGCATATTGCGTCTACCTCCGCCATGATCTGTTTATTCATGAAGCCCTTAAGATCCATAGCGCCTGACATACAAGCAACTGTACAGCAGCCGCAGCCCTGACAAACAGCTTCGTTGACAACAGCGATACGACGCATCTTTGTTGTTCTGTCCGGCATTCTGAATTCCTTGTCCTGATATGTGATAGCACCGTAAGGGCATACGTTTGCACATGTTGAACAGCCGTTACACATGTTTTCATCTGAATGAGCAACACACGGGTTACCGGTGAGCTTGTCCTTTGAAAGGAGACCGATTACCTTTGATGCTGCTGCGCCAGCCTGTGATACTGTTTCCGGAATGTCCTTAGGACCCTGGCATGTACCTGAGAGGAATACGCCGGCCGTCGGGCTTTCTACAGGACGGAGCTTCGGATGAGCTTCTGTGAAGAAGTCATTTGTATCCATACTAGCTGTGAGCATTGTAGCGAGAGGACGTGCAGACTTGTCTGGTTCGATCGCAGCAGCGAGAACTACGAGGTCTGCATCTATGTGGAGCTGCTTGTTTGCGAGGAGATCTGAAGCCTGAACCTTGAGTTTCTTGCCTTCAGGAACTACCTTGCCGACCATACCCTTGATGTAGTGAACACCGTAGTCTTCAACGGCACGGCGATAGAACTCGTCAAACGCCTTACCAGGTGTACGAACGTCGATGTAGAATACATAAACGTCAGTATCAGGATACTTGTCGCGAGTAAGCATTGCGTGTTTAGCTGTGTACATACAGCAGATCTTTGAGCAGTATTCCTTGCCTTTTTCAGCACATGAAGAACATCTTGAACCTACGCACTGCACGAATACGATAGTGTGCGGATGTTCGTGGTCTGAAGGACGGAGGAGAGTACCGGCTGTAGGACCGGCTGCGTTCATAAGTCTTTCGAATTCGAGTGAAGTTACTACGTCAGGTGACTGTGAGTAAGCAAATTCATCGAACTTATCCATTGAGATTGGGTTGAAGCCTGTAGCTGCTACGATAGCACCGTACTTTTCTTCAACAAATTCGTCCTTTGCCTGGTAGTCGATAGCACCTGCTGTACAAACCTTTGAACATACACCGCACTTGCCTGTCTTGAGCATTGTGCAGTAGTTCGGGTCGATAGTTGCTACCTTAGGAACTGCCTGTGCAAACGGAATGTAAATTGCGCGGCGGTTGTCCATTCCGAGGTTGAACTCGTTAGGAACCTTCTTCTGAGGACATTTTTCAGTACATGCGCCGCATCCTGTACAGAGGTCTTCCTTAACGTAACGTGCACGTCTCTTGATAGTAACGTCGAAGTTACCAACGAAGCCCTTGATATCTGTTACTTCGCTGTATGAGAAGATTCTGATATTTTCGTTCTGTGCAACTTCAACCATCTTAGGAGTGAGGATACATGCTGCACAGTCGAGTGTAGGGAATGTCTTGTCGAGCTGAGCCATCTTACCGCCGATAGTAGGCTTTGTTTCAACGATGTCAACAGGGAAGCCTGCATCTGCGATGTCGAGAGCTGTCTGGATACCTGCGATACCGCCGCCGATAACGAGGGCACGCTTTGTAACAGGGCTTTCGCCTGGTGTAAGAGGAGCGTTGAGGCTTACCTTAGCAACAGCTGCCTTACCGAGGATGATAGCCTTTTCTGTACCTGTAGGCATATCCTTGTGTACCCATGAACACTGTTCACGGATGTTTGCAATCTCGACCATGTATGAGTTAAGTCCTGCAGCAGCAGCTGTCTTACGGAATGTATTCTCATGCATACGAGGTGAACATGAACAAACTACTATACCTGTAAGCTTGTGTTCTGCGATGGCATTCTTGATGATATCCTGACCTGCCTGTGAACACATGTACTGATAGTCTGTGGAGAAAACAACACCCGGTTCGCTCTTCAGTGCTTCAGCTACTGCTTTAACGTCTACCGTTGCAGCGATGTTTGTGCCGCAGTGACAGACAAATACTCCGATTCTCTGCATGGGATAATTGTTCTCCTTTCTTACTTAGAATATTTTCTCATAGCACTCATGAGAAGCTGCTGAGGAGTTTCATCATCGAGGAGTGCCGGAATGTCATTTGGAGTGAGGTGGTTGGCATCTTTCTGACGGATAGCCATGAGTCTTACTGCTTCAACGATCTTTGCCGGTTCAACGCCGCGAGGACATCTGTCAACACATGCGAAGCATGAAAGACACTTGTAAATTGAATCAGACTTCATGAGAGTTTCAATGTCGCCTGTTTCAACCATGTATACGAACTGATGCGGATGATATTCCATCTCATCGTATGAAGGACATGTACCTGAGCATTTGCCGCAGCGCATGCACTTGAGTGGGTTTACACCGCTCATGCGAAGGATCTGTTCCTTCTGACGTTCTGTCTTATTCAGCATCTGTATCCTCCTTTACGCCGAGTGCAGTGGCAAGAAGTTCAGTAAAGTAAACAACAGGGATTGAGCTTCCGCTCTTTTCAAGGTTGTACTTACAGAGTGGACAGGCAGTAACGATCATTTCAGCACCGTTTGCTGCAGCATTTTCTGATACCTTGTTGCTCTTCTTCTTTGCAGCATCTGCATCTTCGAGTACAGCGTAGCTTCCGCAGCATTCATTTCTGTATGAATAGATGACCGGTTCAGCGCCGAGTGCTCTGATGAAGTTTTCGATTATTGTCGGGTTTTCCGGATCATCGAAACCGAGTACCTTGCCAGGACGGAGGAGCATGCAGCCGTAGTAAGCAGCGATCTTCTTTCCTGTAAGAGGATTCTTTACTGCTTCCTTGAGCTTGTCGAAACCAACTACGTCACGGAGAAGTTCAAGATAGTGATAAACTGTTGTTTCACCGTTGTAAGCTGCTGTCGGTTCCTTGTCCTGTGACATGTAGAGGTTTGCCTTTGCGGCAAAATCTGCATCTGTCTGCATTGCGTGGTTAGTCTGCTTGATAACGTTGTGGCATGCTGAACATACCGTAACAAGAGGCTGTTCTGCGTCTCTTGCAGCAGCAAGAGCGCGGACACTTGAGAGCTTTGATGCTACTTCATCCTTGGCGGAAATGAAGGAAGCACCGCAGCACTGCCAGTTCTCGATCTCACAGAGCTCAACGCCGAGGATCTCGGCGCATCTGCGGGCATAGAAATCAAGATCTTTTGCCTTTGTACGGAGTGTACAGCCAGGGAAATAACTGACTTTCATTGTTTACCTCCAATACTGTAAGGATCAGACCATCTGTTCAGGATGGAATACCTCATCAAATTTTTCCTCTGTAAGGAAGCCGAGTTCTACGCAGGCTTCTTTGAGAGAAATATTGTCTTTATAAGCTTTTTTAGCTGTCTTTGCAGCATTCTCGTATCCGATGTACGGGTTGAGAGCTGTAACGAGCATGAGTGAGTTGTGAAGATTGTGGTGCATCTTTTCCTTGTTTGCTGTGATGCCTACCGCACAGTTCTTGTTGAATGAAAGGATCGCTTCAGCGAGAAGACGTGCAGACTGAAGGAAGTTGTATGCAGCTACAGGCATGAATACGTTGAGTTCAAAGTTGCCCTGTGAAGCAGCGATTGAAACAGCTGTGTCGTTGCCCATTACCTGAACGGCTACCATTGTTACAGCTTCACACTGTGTAGGGTTTACCTTGCCCGGCATGATGGATGAACCAGGTTCGTTTTCAGGAATGTGGATCTCACCGAGACCGTCACGCGGACCTGAAGCGAGCCATCTTACGTCGTTGGCGATCTTCATCATGTCGCATGCTGCTGCCTTGATAGCACCGTGTGCGAATACGAATTCGTCCTTTGAAGTAAGTGAATGGAATTTGTTCGGCGCTGTTGAGAAAGACTTGCCTGTAAGTTCTGAAACCTTTGCTGCAACGAGTGTATCGAATCCCTTAGGAGCGTTAAGACCTGTACCAACTGCTGTACCGCCGAGTGCAAGCTCTGAGAGAGGCTTTACTGACATTTTAAGAAGCTCGACATCTCTTTCGAGGCTTGAACGCCATCCGCTGATCTCCTGGCTGAACTTGATAGGTGTTGCGTCCTGAAGGTGTGTACGTCCGGATTTAACGATGCCTTCGTTTTCAGCTTCGAGCTTTTTAAATGTAGCTATGAGTGTTTCGATCGCTGGAATGAGCTTGTCTTCGATAGCGATAACTGCTGAAATGTGCATAGCAGTCGGGAATGTGTCGTTTGATGACTGGCTCATGTTGATGTCGTCGTTAGGATGAACGAGCTTCTTGCCTGCGATCTGGTTTGCGCGGTTGGCAATAACTTCGTTTGTGTTCATGTTTGACTGTGTGCCTGAGCCTGTCTGCCATACTACGAGAGGAAAGTGGTCGTTGAGTGAACCTGAGATTACTTCGTCACATGCCTGTGTGATGGCTGCGAGCTTTTCATCTGTCATCTTTTCGCTCTTGAGTTCGTGGTTGGCAAGTGCTGCAGCCTTTTTGAGTATACCGAAAGCGTGAGTGATCTCACGAGGCATTGTTTCAATGTCAACGCCGATCTCAAAATTCTCGTGGCTTCTCTGTGTCTGAGCTGCCCAGAGACGGTCTGCAGGAACTTTCATTTCGCCCATAGAATCATGTTCTATACGATATTCCATATTGATTTTACTCCTTAATCAGATGTCAAGATTTTTGATAACTTCCTTAAGAGCTTCTGCACTCTTCTGGAGTTTAGCCTGTTCTTCGTCTGTAAGAGGAACATTTACCTTGCGTACGCCTTCCTTGCCTACGAGGTTGAGTGTGCTTAAGCATACGTCGCTTACACCGTATTCACCGTTCATCATTGTTGAAACAGGAAGTACTGTGTCGATGCCGTGGAGGATTCTCTCACAGATGTGACATACTGAAACAGCGATAGCATAGAATGTAGCACCCTTGCGCTTGATTACCTGAGCGCCTGATGTTCTTACGAATTCTTCAACTTCGTCGTAAACGATCTCGTCCTTGCCGAAGAACTTTGCACATTCGTTCATCGGAACGCCTGCGATGTTTGCAAGAGACCACGGAACGAATGAAGAGTCACCGTGTTCACCGAATACGTAAGCATGAATGTTGTTCTGGCTTACATCGTAGCAGTCGCTGAGCTTTGCACGGAGACGTGAGCTGTCGATCGTTGTGCCTGAACCGATGATGCGGTTTTCAGGAAGACCTGAAAGCTTGCAGAATGTGTAGGTAAGAACGTCGATCGGATTGCTTACGATGATGTAGAATGCATTCGGAGCGCTCTTTACGATTTCAGGAATGATAGACTTTGTGATGTTTACGTTAGTCTGTGCAAGTTCGAGTCTTGACTGGCCCGGCTTTCTTGCGATACCTGAAGTAAGGATAACAATGTCTGAATCCTTGGCGTCATCGTAGCTGCCCTGATAGATGTTGCAAGGACTGCTGAACGGTGTGCCCTGGATGATGTCGAGTGCTTCACCCTCAGCCTTGTCAGTGTTGATGTCGATCAGAACGATCTCTGATGCGATTCCCTGAATTGTGAGTGTGTACGCGATTGTAGAGCCGACAGAACCGGCTCCGATAATAGATATTTTATTCATAGAAAACACCTCTCCTACTTTAACATATTTATTTTAATTATATCACCTTTGTTTTGAATGTGCAATAGATTTTCGGCATATTGGTAATATATATATCGATAAAGGTTAAACTTAATCCTGTAATGTGCATAAACACTAATTTTACAGGGAATCAGAGGACATA
>Ga0247610_10003247_pt1 | contig 18006 bp, 12 predicted proteins | sample 174DNAGHGhighgp2_FD_193483 | JGI IMG/M metagenome (GOLD analysis project Ga0247610, IMG submission 193483) | Sheep rumen microbial communities from Palmerston North, Manawatu-Wanganui, New Zealand - 1742 DNA GHGhigh gp2 | ecosystem: Host-associated > Mammals > Digestive system > Stomach > Rumen... | reverse complement strand
AGTTCCGTGCACCTGGTTCCAGCATCAACTGTGCCTCTGCCATGATAGCACTCAATGCCGCTATGGCCGAAGCGCTCGTATCGTTCAAGAAACGTGTGGATCAGAGAATAGCGGAGATTTCCGGGAACCCGGAATTCGCCGATGGCAAGCACAACCCCACCTACCACGCCATCATCGACGTGCTGCGTCAAGACATCAATACTTGCAAGCCCATCCGTTTCGACGGCAACGGCTACAGCGACGAATGGGTACAGGAAGCCCGGCGCCGTGGGCTCGACACCGAGAAGTCGTGCCCCGTCATCATAGAGCACTACCTCGACCCTGAAACCATCCAGATGTTCGAATCGACCAAGGTCATGAACCGCAAGGAGCTGGCGGCACGCAACGAGGTGAAGTGGGAGATGTATGTGAAGACCGTACAGATAGAAGCGCGTGTGCTGGGCGACCTGGCCATGAACCACATCATTCCCGTCTCCACGCATTATCAGTCACAGCTCATCAAGAATGTGCAGGGAATGAAAGACGTGTTCCCCGCCGACAAAGCCCAGAAGCTCAGCGCCCGCAACATGAACCTCATCGAGGAGATTGCCGTACGCACGGAGCGCATTGAGCAGCTGGTCGAGGAACTCACCGAGGCACGCCGCATAGCCAACCGCATCAGCGACATCCACCAGCGAGCCATTGCCTATCACGACCGTGTCTGTCCGCTCATGCAGGACATCCGCGAACAGGTGGACCACCTCGAGATGATTGTCGAAGACGGGCTGTGGACGCTCCCCAAGTACCGGGAACTGCTGTTTATCAGATAAATAAACATGGTCAAAGCCTCCTTCCACTAACGGCGGAGTTTACCGCCACTAAACTCAAAGTTTACCGCCACTAAAGTCAGACTTTAGTGGCGGTAAACTATATAAGGCAAAAAGCCTGTCGATGCTCAGAAAAGCAATGATCTACCTATGCTTCCTTTATGCTGCCGAAACGTATTTGGGAGAATCGCCATACTTGTTGGGGCCGGGGTTGCTGTCCAGCAGGCAGAACACAATGACCACCAGCGAGACGATACTCCAGAGGGTACCCACAGTACTCATCATGGCCAGGTCGCCCATGTTGTTCTCCAATGCGCCGGTGATGGCCTCCAAATCGCCCGACTGTGCCAAGTCCATGACTTCCTGCATGGCAGGAGAGAAGGCGGTCAACAGCTGGTTGACTATTCCCAGTCCGTAGCTGGCATAGACCCACATGGCACTCTTGCCCGTATCCTGCACACGGCGGACGGTCACTGCCAGGCCAAAGAACATGACGATGATGGCAACAATGGCACTGAGCAGCAAGTTCGCGGTGAAGAACATGCCGATAACCATATTGGCAACCATGACAACAAGCATCCACCACCACAGCTCGGAGCGGCGGCTACGGCCTTTGAAATCGGTGATGCGGCTGGAAGCCAGCTTACAGGCTTCAGAAAAACCCAAAGTGGGAATTTGCTTGAAATTTTCCATACTAATGATGTTTAGATAATTTAATAAGGTTGATAATTTTGGGCACAAAGTTAACGCATTTTAGGGAAACAAACAAATAAAAGGAAGAAAAAGTAGGCAGAATCAGATTTAATTTGTACTTTTGCATGTTGAAAGAAACAATTTAAAGCAAAGAAGTGGGAAAAGGAAAATTAGCAAAATTCGCCGACATGGAGAAATACGAGAACGTGTTCCAGTATCCGTTCTCAACTTACGAGGAGCATCCGTTTACTATGCAAGGACGCTGGTGTAAGGATTTCTTCCACAACAACAACCCCATCGTGCTGGAACTGGGATGCGGCAAGGGTGAATACACGGTAGAACTGGCAAGGCTCTACCCCGACATGAATTTCATTGGTGTCGACATCAAGGGTGCACGCATGTGGACCGGTGCCACCCAGGCGCTGAACGAGCGGCTCACCAATGTGGCCTTCCTGCGTACCAACATCGAGATCATAGACCGTTTCTTCAGCAAGGACGAGGTGCAGGAAATATGGCTCACCTTCTCTGACCCGCAGATGAAGAACCCGAGGAAGAGGCTCACCTCTACCTTTTTCATGAACCGCTACCGCAGGTTCCTCGTGGACAACGGCATCATCCACCTGAAGACCGACTCAAACTTCCTGTTCACCTACACGTCGCTGATGGTGGAACGCAACGCGTTGCCAACCGTCTTCCGTACCGAAGACCTGTACCACGACGAACGGATGGACGAGCAGACACGTAAAATTCTGTCCATTCAGACCTACTATGAGTCCATGTGGATAGCACGGGGGCTGAACATCAAGTACATGAAGTGGCACCTGCCACAACAGGGCACACTCGAAGAACCCGATGTGGAAATAGAACTCGACGAGTACAGGTCCTACCATCGCACGAAACGAAGTTCTTTGGAAAAAGCAAAGTGATAGTTAAAGAAAAAAGCATAAGATTATGAAAAAAAGAATGTTATCCATCGCATTGGCACTGATTCCAATGCTGGCTGTAGCCCAAGAGCCCATGACGGTGAAAGTGGATTCTGCAGGACAGTTGTCTCGCCAGATACCCGACAGCATCATGTTCACCATACCCGAACTCACCGTCAGCGGTCCGCTGAACGGGGCTGACCTGAAGCTCATCGGACAGATGGCCACACGCAACAAAACCGACAAGAAGAAGGAGAACGAATGTCTGCTCACCACCATCAACCTAGCCGATGCCACCATTGTGGAAGACAAGGAGGGAACCAAGACAAAGGCCGACGAGATACCCTCAGGGCTGTTCTCGGGAGCCCAGAACCTGATGAAAGTGGTACTGCCCAACGGCATCATCGCTGTCAGCAAGAACCTGTTCCAGGGCTGCCAGTCACTGGTGGAAGTGACCATTCCCGCAAGCGTGAGCGAGGTGGAAAGCAATGCCTTCAAGGGCTGCACCAGCCTGTCGGCCATCACACTGCCCAACTCGCTGAGGACCATCGGGGCACATGCCTTCAATGACTGCAAGGTACTCACAGCAATCGTCATTCCCGAGTCGGTAACCACCATCGAGTCCTCCGCATTTGAAGGCTGCACAGCACTCGCCTCGGTAACCCTCGACGGAAAGGTTGGCGAACTGGAATCCTCGACATTCATGAACTGCGAGGCGCTGAGTGTCATCACCCTCCCCTCCACCCTGTCGGCCATCGGAACCAATGCATTCAAGAACTGTAAGAGCCTGATCACCATCGACATTTCATCGGTTCGTGAAATAAGTGCTTCAGCCTTTGAGGACTGCTCCAGCCTGAACAGCATCATCACATCGAGCACCGAGAAGATAGGCAACGGAGCCTTCCAGCGCTGCATGAGCCTGAAGCAGGTGGAACTGCCGAAGATCAAGAAACTGGGCAACAATGCCTTCGAGAAGTGCGGCACCCTGGAGACAGCCGTGTTAGGCGGCGGGTTGGACGAAGTGGGCAACGATGCCTTCAAGGACTGTTCGAGCCTGCAGAAAGTAGAACTGTCCAACGGTCTGAAATCACTGGGCAACGAGGCTTTCAGCGGTTGCAAAAGCCTGTCGGACATCACCCTGCCCAAGACGCTGAGCAAGATCAGCAGCAATGCATTCACCGATTGCACAAGCCTGGAGAACATCCTCATACCCAGTCAGGTGAAGTCCATCGGCAGCAATGCCTTCAAGAACTGCAGCAGCCTGCGATCGGTTCAGATAGAGGGATTTGTCACCAAGATAGAGACCGCCACGTTCCGTGGTTGCCAGAACCTCAAGGAGGTCACCATGCCGGTCAGCGTGAAATCCATTGGCTCAGATGCCTTCCGCGAGTGTGCCAACCTGACCGACATCAGCCTGCCCATCTCGCTGACCGAGATCGACAACGATGCCTTCCGCGAGTGTGCTGCTATGCAGAAAATCGTCATTCCGGCGGCAGTCAACTCCATTGGCAGCGATGCTTTCTTCAAGTGCTCGGCACTCACTAGCATCGAGCTGCCTGTGGGACTCAAGAAGATTGGTTCATCGGCATTTGAGAAGTGTGTGGCACTGACCAGCGTCGTCATCAATGCCCCCCTGCCTCCCAAGATGAGCAAGAACACGTTCAAGGGCGTCACGGGAGCCTGCGTGCTCCATGTACCCCGGGGCTGCAAGTTGGGATACCAGCAGGAAAAGATATGGGGACCAGCCTTCTCCCAGATAGAGGAAGTGCAGCTGGTGCCGCTGAAGAGTGAGGGTATTAAGTAATAACGACAAGGAATAATGACACTATATCCGAAACTGATTATAGATGCGCTGGCCACGGTGATGTATGCCGGCACGAAGAAAAGCGTAGTTGAGAGCGGGATGGTAGCCGACACTCCTTCGGTGGCTGCTCCGCAAAAGGAGGGCGAGCCGTGGAACGTGAAGGTGGTGCTGGAATTTCCACGCGACACCGACCCATTCCTGAAATCCACCGTGAAGGCTGCCGAAGCCGCCATTCTCTACCACATCAGGCAACAGAATGCCAATCAGGAAACAATTCCTGTCAACGTAACCATCGAGACGGAATTCAAGACAAAGCCAAGGCCCGAGGTTGGACAGATGCTGCCAGGCGTGAAGAACATCATAGCCGTCAGCAGCGGCAAGGGAGGCGTAGGCAAAAGCACCGTCTCTGCCAACCTGGCCATTGCTTTGGCACGTCTGGGCTACAGGGTGGGACTGCTTGACACCGACATCTTCGGTCCCTCTATGCCCAAGATGTTCCATGTGGAGGACGAGCGTCCCTATGCCGTGAAGAAGGACGGACGCGACCTGATCTGTCCCATCGAGAAATACGGAGTCAAGCTGTTGAGCATCGGTTTCTTCGTCTCCCCCGACACGGCCACGCTGTGGCGCGGAGGCATGGCCACCAGTGCCCTGAAACAGCTCATTGCCGACAGCGACTGGGGAGAGTTGGACTACTTCATCCTCGACACCCCTCCCGGAACCTCCGACATTCACCTCACGCTGCTGCAGACGCTCTCCATCACAGGCGCCATCATCGTATCAACGCCCCAGCAGGTGGCCCTGGCCGATGCCCGAAAAGGCATTGACATGTATCGCAACGACAAGGTCAACGTGCCTATTCTCGGCCTCATCGAGAACATGGCGTGGTTCACACCTGCCGAACTGCCCGGGAACCGCTACTATATTTTTGGGAAAGAGGGGTGCAAGCAGCTGGCTGAGGAGATGAACGTGCCCTTGCTGGCCCAGATACCACTGGTTCAGAGCATCTGCGACAATGGTGATGCCGGCACTCCTGCAGCCCTCAACAGCGATACCGCCACAGGCCTTGCTTTCATCAATCTGGCTCAAGCCGTAGTAACAGTGGTCAACCGCCGCAACAAAGAGCAGCCAAAGACCAAAATCGTCGGAGTGAAGTGATCAAACCACCATAATAGACTCACTAATTGGTACCTTTGCTGTTGATATGAGAAAGATTTGTGTCATCTTGATGCTGTTGACTGCTTTCTGTGGCTGCACAGGCGGCGATCAGTACAGTGAGATGCGTCAGCGTCTTGATGCGCTGAACGAGCGGAACCGAGCCGACTCCGTGCTCACCGCTACGGAACGCGACGAGGCGCAGACCCTCACCGACTACTTCGACAGCCACGGCACTCCCAACGACCAGCTACTGGCTCACTACCTCCTGGGCCGCTGCTACGCTGATATGCACGAGGCTCCCATGGCCCTCCACTGCTATCAGGAGGCCATCAGCCGTGCCAATACAACCTCCGCTGACTGTAATCTGTCTTGCTTGAGTCGTGTCAACGGTCAGGCTGCTGCCATTTTCTATCAGCAGAGCCTCCATCAGCAACAGCTTCAACATCTGCAGCAGGCTGAGCGCTATGCCTAGCAGGCAGGCGACACACTGGCCTCCCTTTTGTTCCGTGCTCATCAGGCTTCTGCCTACGACAACCTCCATCAGCCGGAAACCGCCTTACAGGTCTACGAGGACGCTGCGCGGCTTCTGAAGCAGTATCATTATAATAATGTAGGGGCGGGTTTCTCGGGGGTGATTGCCTATAAGCTATTGTCTCAGGGCGACGTGGAGCGGGCCGCTGACTATCTGCGAGACTACGAGCAACATTCCGGCTTCTTCGATGATGAAGGGAATGTTGAAGCAGGACATGAAATCTACTATTACTGGAAAGGAATGTATCTGATGGAGACCCAACGATTCGAAGCTGCCGAGCAATACCTCCGGAAGGAGCTGCGCACAGGCCTCGACTTCAATAGCCAGAACAGCGGAGCTTACGGGCTGGCGCAGCTCTTCCAGCGTACCCATCGCCCCGACTCTGCCGCCAAGTATATGTCTTACGCCTACGCAATGAACGACTCCCTCTATTCCCTGCAGGCTACGGATGCTGTGGAGCAAGCGCACGCCATGTACGACTATAGCCGCCATCAGGAGCAGGCTCGCCAGGCTCAGGAGCAGGCAGCCCGTCAGCGACTCTTCATGTGGCTCTTGGCTGCCGGTGCCTTTGTACTGCTCATCATGGGCGTGCTGATGTTCTTCTGGCAGCGTTCCCTGCGCCGTCAGGACTCCCTCCGCTTCTCCCAGCAGTTGGCCATATACCGGCAGCGGGAGCAGCGGCGGCAGCAAGTGCAGGAAGGCTGGCACGCCCGTCTGGACGATGAGCCTGTCTTTCGCCAGCTGAATGTGAGGGCGTCTGCCGGTCAGTTGCTCACGCCTGGAGAGTGGGAAGAGGTGGAGGAACTGATGAACAGGCTCTCGCCCCAATTCTGCCAGTTTCTGAAAGCCAACAACCATCTGCTCTCCTCCTACGAGCGACAGGTGTGCATACTCACCAGCCTGTTCATCAAGCCCAAGCCCATCAGCTTCCTCATCGGTGTGGACAATTCCTATATCTCGAAGATGCGCACCGCCATTGTCAAGAGAATCTTTGGTGGCACAAATGGCAAGGAACTTGACAGTCTTTTGACGGAGATCTGCTGGAGGGAAGATCCACCAACACCCCTTAATGTCGATGGAATCGGCAAATAATGAGTTGACAGCTATCTGATTCAATTCTTCTTCAATTCTCTGCGGCAAAAAATCTTGCATGCCTTCGTGTAAATGTCTATCTTTGCAGCAAACTTTTCGGCTGACCGAAAGCAAAGGCGTTCTATAACACCTTGCAGAGGTTAGTATCATCAAGGCCCGAAAGAAAACGTTTTTAATTTGCTATCTTTGTAATAATAATCATCATTCTAAAGAAAACAGCTATGAGAACAAGAATGCTAATCATTGCAGCGTTTTTTGCTGTTGCCTCTCTGCCAGCTTTTTCTGCTGTGGAGTATGACTATCGTGAAACTGGTGGCGGAATAAATCTGCATGCTGTCAATACGGGTGCTCCCCTGATAGCCACCAAAGCATATTCGCGGGCAGAGATCCTGTATAAATATGAGTACACAACACTGGCAGCAGGCAACATGATCACCCAGTTGACCTATAGAGGTTACAACCCAGGGGATTCTTTCACCCGTCATTTCGTGGTATGGATGGAGAATACCCAGCAACGTGACATTCTCGATCAGTATGACCTTACCCCGACTACTTCCATGACTAAGGTGTTCGAAGGTGACTGTACTATACCAAGCGGTGGTACAGCCGAAGACCGTATCCCGCTGCTGAAAATACCGTTTAGTACTCCATTTATGTACAATGGAAATACGAATTCCCTACGGGTTGTCATAGAGAGTACCGGTGAGGCGGCTTCGCAGGATGTATGCTTTGAACACGGAAAAAGCACAAGGCTGTGCTTCAGTGCTGCGGCTGAGGACGGAAATGACAATATGGAATGGGAAAGGGCACAGTTCCCTCTGACCATTCTTACAGTAGCCACGGAAGTTGTCTCTCAGGCAGGACAGGTCATTGATCAGGAAGGGCACCTTGTGTCTGGGGCGAAAGTGCAGATGGAAAGCAACGCTTCGGGATTCCATATTGCATATGAGAATTCCACGGATGATAATGGCAAGTACTCAATCCGTATCGGTGAGGGAGAACGTTACTATAGTGCAAGGGTCAGTGCTCCTGGCCATGCCAGCTACATAGATAACTTCTCGATGCTTGCCAAGAAGAACCCTGTTCGCAATTTCATGCTACGTAACGTCATTTACTACAAGGCAGGACAAAAGGCAACTATCATCATGCCTACGGCTCCGTCTGCCAACTGGGGAAAATACTATAAGATGGATCGTATGGACGGGAATCGGCTGATCTTTGAGCGTGAGCTGTCGCCCAAGGCTAACGTTCCATACGTCATTATCCCGGAGACGGACTTTTCCGTAGATCTCCGTGATTTGGACATGTCTGCAGAACCAGACACGCTTACACTTGCAGGCTGGCTGGACGATAACAACCGATACCGATACCAGATTGACTTTGTCGGCTCCTATTCCAGCAGGAACTTCTTCCCTACAAGTAATGAAATCTGCCTGTTCTTTAACGATGAGGCTGAGAGTGGATGGGAGGAACGAACCAATGGTAACAACATCGTCCGTCATATTCCCCGAATTGGCGCACTTCATGCCTGTCTTGTTATTGACGCAGGCTATGATATTGAAGTAGTATTCTACGACCAAACTGATGGTCTTCCATCTCTTGCAGGTGACACTATCAACAGCTACACTCCCCTCAATGTCTACATAAACGTGGAGAAGATAGACCAAACGGTCGGTGTTCCCCCTGTGCTCAAGACTCCCAAGATGCCCACTGTGTGGATAGAGGGCCGCGAGTTATGTTGTCAGGGTGAGCATCCCGCCTACGTCCTCAGTATTATCGACTGTGCCGGAAACCTTGTCTATACGGCAGAGTTTCCCGAGTCAGCCATGCAGGTCACCCTGCCCACCGAGCCCCTTGAGGGCTTCACCGTTGAATTTGTCGACGGTACTTGGCGTCTCTATGGCCGGCTCGCTCCTGACGGCTACCGACCCATGGTGGTAGATGGCAAGACATGGAAGGGCTATGAAGTGGACCAGCTTACCGGCCAGCGTTATCGGCTTGACTATTTCCTCGATGGCGACACACTCATTGGTGGTAAGAAGTATTTGAGGTGCTTCCGCGATTCTGAGCGCTATCAGGATAAAGCCCCCCGTTATGTTGGTGCATTGTTCGAGGAAGACGGAAAGGTTTATGGCGTATCTTCATTTGTCAGTTCGCCAGGGCTGATGTATGACTTCAATCTACAAGTTGACGACTTCGTCTTTGGGTATATGATAGAAGATCCTAAGAACTTCACCTTTGTTGATAAAAAGAATGTTGGACTAAGAATGGATGAAAGGGGAGAGGAGTATTTCCTAAGTTTCAGGTTGAAGGACATAGAGACTATTCACGATAATAGCAATGCTCAGATGCGCCGTTTTGTCTTCGATATACAAAGGCATAATGTCGTACAAAACACAAGGCCCCGTAGTGAATACGCTTACAATCAAGACAGCGCACAAGGAACTGCGTCTGGTGAAGCAAACCAGACCGTCAATGTTGTAGGCACCCTTTACTGGTCAGAGGGTGTAGGCGTTGAGAACTTCTATCCCTTCAAACCTTGGGAGGATCCATTTAATACACAATACAAATACCAGTTAGAGGAGTGCTATGTGGACCAGAAACTGATGTGGGCTCGCGCTTTCACTACAGGTATAGATCATGTACAATCCTTGTCAGTCCAGAGTAATACGACTGCTATTTTTGACATCTCTGGCCGTCGCCTCCAGGGCGAGCCGCAAAGGAAGGGCATCTATATCCGTGGTGGCAGGAAGTACGTGAAAAAGTGAAAAGGTGAAAAAGTGAAAAGTCAGTTCGCCTTGCCACTCTCGGTTATCCGCTTACGTTCTCTCTGCCGTTCACATCCCTTGTGAACCGAGGAGAGAACGGGGATGAACGAGGTTCAGTTCCTGAGCGGATGCAGTACCGCTGATTCTTTTGCCCTTGCAGGGCGTTTGCTGTGACCTACCCACACCCAGGGCGTTGCCCTGGGCTATAAGCTGGCCGCCCCTACCGGACGTGCTTACGCATTTTTGAATAACGAATTATTTACGAACTATCGGGTCGTTAGCATGTCGATATGGATATGCTAACGAATTTTTTACGAATTTCTCGAGGAAAAGAATATATTATCAATCTGTAATGATTAAAGGAGGCAGAAGGACTGTTCTTTTTCTATTTCATGGATTTTCCATACTTTTGCCTCGGATCTCACATACTCTACCCAAACTTTACCCAAGCTTTACCCAAGCTCTACCCAAGCTCAAAAGGCTGGCATGAGCTTGGGTAGAACGAGAGTACTGCTTTGATAAGGTATGGGTGGAGCGAGGGAACAAGTCTGTTGGGAACAATCAATTACTCGGCTTTCGCAGGTAAGTAACGGCCTGAAAGGCCTTTCAGGCCATTACTCAGCATTGAGGCCATTGACACTCCAAAGGGGCAACAACTTGTGAAAGTCGAGTAACAATGACTCCATCAAAACGAAGTAAGCCGCTATCCTCAGAGCAAGAGGATAACGGCTTACTTGATATACCAGAAAACGGCTTACATTTTCTAAAAAAGAAGGGTGTCCCCCTACCCTTTCCCGATTAATGGTTCTCCTGGAACACAGCCATCCGCTCGTCCAACTGCTGGTACTGATGGTCCTCGATGAAGGAGGTGCAGACGCGAAGGCCTTCCTGCTCGGAACCGCAGGTGATGAGGCAGATGGCCGAAACGCCATAGTACATGAGTTCATGGGCCAGCTGCCCGGAAGTCATACCCGGATAGCCAATGGTAAAATAGAACCCATCGGCAACAGGCTCGTCAAGGTCACGGTCGTAGACAATGATGAAACCATGACGGCAGAATATCTCCTTGAGTTTCTTGGCCCGCTCTCCATAGACAGCCACCTCGCTACGGAAATCGTACGTGCCATCGGCAGCTGCCCGCAACATGGCAGCCAAGGCATACTGTGCCGAATGGCTTGTGCCGCTGCTCAGTGCATAGAGCATGCGGGTGGAGAACACCAGACCGAAGGGCAGACCCTCGTAGCGGGCTGCCAACGACGGGAAATGGCGGTGGAACAGCTGATTGGAAATGCAAACCACGCCAATACGCTCACCGGCATAGCTGAAAGCCTTTGAACCACTGATCAGCAGCATGTAGTTATCAGTATAACGGGCCACGGTGGCCTGATAAGGCGGCTGGAAGGGTGTGGAGAGGTCGCGGCGGAAATCCATGGCGAAATAGGCCAGGTCTTCCATCACCACCACATCGTACTTGGTGGCCAGACGGCCTATCTCCTGCAGTTCCTCCTCACGCAGACAGATCCACGAGGGGTTGTTGGGATTGGAGTAGACAATGGCACAGATGTTCCCCTGTTCAAGATAGCTCTCAACCTTGGGACCCAGCTTGTCGCCCCGATAGCCATAGACATCGAACGTCTTGTATTTCACACCCATCACCTGCAGCTGCATCTTCTGCACAGGGAATCCGGGGTCGATGAAGAGTACCGTGTCCTTCTCGGGACAGCACTGCGAGCAGGTAAGGAACGAGGCAAACGTTCCCTGCATGCTGCCAGTCACCGGCACACAGCCCTCGGCAGCAATATCCACGCCGATAAAGGCCTTGACGAAACGCGATGCCTGTTTCTTCAGCTCTGGCAGTCCCTGAATGTCGGGATAGGAATGGGCTATGCCGTCTTTCAGTGCCTGGATCTGGGCATCCACGCCTACCTGCGCTGCAGGAAGACCGGGAATGCCCATCTCCATCTTGATGAACTCTACACCCGAGGCCTGTTCGGCCTTTGCTGCCACTTGTTTTACCTCACGAATCGTTGCCTTGGCAAAATCCTGGATGCCAAGGTCGGCAATGAGTCCGTCGACAATCTCTTTCTGAATCGGTGTTGCTTTCATTTTCTTCTATTCTGTTTATATATCATCATTTCAGGGGTTTAATGGCAAAGGTGAAGTCCTTCTCACCGTAGCCTAGACGATACTCCTCGCGAGGCCAAGCTCCCCAGGAGTTGACGCAGCCAAGACCGAACTGTCGCTGCTGGACGAACACCTGGGTCTTGCCGGCAGGCACGAGGTCGCCACTGTGATGGCCCCAAGCCTTGTCTTTGTTCACACCGTCGTCGAGCTGGTCCATGGTGTAAGGCATGGCGCTGGCCTCTATCGGTGCATTGCCATAGAACTGCAGTCCCTTGCCATCGGCATCGACAACGCTGAACCATCGTACGTCGGTATGGTTGCCCGACTCCTGCGGACGCACATACTCAAAGTATTCGTCCTGTACCTTATTATTATAGACGCCGATGAACTCACTGCTGTTGCGGTCGATGTAGTTCTCGGCAGGTCCGCGGCCATAGTACTCCACGCGGTCGTACTGCTTAGGCATCTGCAGGGTCATGCCGTAACGGAACATGTCGCTGACCTTGGCTTCCTTGTCGGCAAGGAGGTGCTCACGCACAATGACTTCGCCCTCAGCAGTGAGGGTGTAAGTGAGGGCAAGCTGGGCTTTCTGATCGGGCATGTCGAATTCAACGAGGATAGCATTGCCCGATGCTTCCACCTTCTTCAGCTTCATCTGTGGATTCTTCCACGTCATGAAGCGGCGCTGCAGGCCTGCTCCGTAGTCGTTGTCGGTAGGAGCACGCCAGAACGTTGGCCTGATGCTCTCGCGGAACTGCAGCATGTCCTTGCCATCGACAGTCAGATAGTCAATGAGCCCCGACCACTTGCCGACATAGACGTCGGTACCGCCTGCGGAGAGCTTCACGTAGGTATTGGTCTCTTCCTTGGTCACACTGACTTCCTCGGAGCTCTTCAGCTCGGGGAACTTGTAGGCATTCACACAGAACTGCTGGCGTGCCAGCACCTGTCCCTTGTCGATGAGAGGCTGGGCGTCCTTGGATTTGAACTGGAAGATGACAAATATCTCGTTGTCGCCGTGATGTCCTGTTACCCGTTCGATGGTCTTCTGCAACTGCTCATCGGTAATGAGCTTCCGCTGCTGGGGCTGGATGCCACTGATGTCAATCTTGCCACCATGCCCAAAGGTCATACCTGCCGGACGACCGGGGTTGTCGTGATGATGGCTACCGGCCCCACCTACAAACCATTCCAGCTCGAGGTCGTCGAGTGTCTTGAAGAAGTTCTCGTTGTAGACCTCGAACTTGCCTTCCTTCAGTCCTTTGTCGGTCACCCAGATGTTCTGGTAGTAATAGCCCACCTCGTAGGCATGAGGATTCAGGCGGCGGTCAGGGGCTATCACGCCGTTACAGTTGAAATTGTAGTCCGAGGCAGGATACTTGCCATAGTCGCCACCGTAGGTGAAAATGGTGCGACCCGTAATGGGACTCTTGTCGCGCATACCCTGGTCGACAAAGTCCCAGATGTAGCCGCCCTGGTATTTCGGCTCCTTGCGGATAAGGTCCCAGTACTCCTTGAAACCACCCATCGAGTTGCCCATGGCGTGGGCATATTCGCACTGGATGAGGGGACGGGGGTTGTTGCCCTTGCAATAGCGCTCGCACCAGTTGTAGTCGGCATACATGGGGCAGGTGATGTCGGTGAAACCGCCTTCATAGGGGGCACGCTCGTACTGCACGGGGCGTGTCTTGTCGTAGTCCTTGATCCACTTGTAGCACTTCTCGAAGTTGGGACCGAAGCCAGCCTCATTGCCCAGTGACCAAACGATGATTGAGGGATGGTTCTTGAACGCCCTCACATTGGCCTCGTTGCGCTCCAGGTGCATCTGCTCGAAGTCGGCACGCTTGGCCAGCGTATGTTCGCCGTAGCCCATGCCGTGGCTCTCGATGTTGGCCTCGGCAGTGAGGTAGATGCCGTACTCGTCGCACAGGTCATACCAGCGGGGATCGTCGGGATAGTGGCAGGTACGAACGGCATTGATGTTCAGCTGCTTCATGATCTTGATGTCCTGAATCATGCGCTCCAGAGAGACGATATAGCCACCGTCGGGATCGAGCTCGTGGCGGTCGGCACCCTTGATGAGGATGGGCTGGCCGTTGACCAGCAGCTGTCCGCCCTTGATCTCCACCTTACGGATACCTATACGCTGGCGGATGGATTCCACAAGCTTGTCGCCATCGTAGAGCGAGATGATGGCCGTATAGAGGTTGGGGGTCTCGGCAGTCCACTTCTTGGGATTGGGAATCAGCGCCTCGGCCTCGCCGTTACCGTCGTTCTTAATCTGCAGGGATGTTATCTGTTGGGCTTCCGTGCCGTCAGGAGCCAACAGCCTGACGCCGAACTTCTTGCCTTTGGCCTTAGGAGCTGACAGTTTGATGTTTATCTTACCTGCCTCACCGACAAAGTCAGTTGTGATAGTGATATCCTCGATGTGAGCCTTCGGACGTGCATAGAGATACACCTCGCGGGCAATACCCGTGAAGCGCCAGAAGTCCTGGTCCTCCAGATAACTACCGTCGCACCAGCGCATCACCTGCATGGCGATGAGGTTCTTGCCCTTCTTCAGGTACTTGGTGATGTTGAACTCAGCGGCCATCTTCGAGTCTTCGCTGTAGCCCACGAACTTGCCGTTAACCCAGAGCTTCAGGTTACTGGTGGCAGAACCTACGTGGAAGTAAACCTCCTGTCCGTTCCAGTTGGAGGGAAGCTCGAACTCACGGCGGTAAGAGCCCGTGTAGTTGTTGGTTTCACCGATGAATGGCGGGTTGCTGTTGAAGGTCGTACCCCAGGAGTAGCCGACGTTCTTGTAGATCTTGTCGCCGTAGCCCTCAATCTCGAAGAGTCCGGGCACGGGGAAGTCAACCCACTGGGAGTCGTCGTACTTCAACGAGAAGAAATCCTTCGGGGCAAGGTTGTGGTCCTTCACGAAACAGAAACGCCACTTGCCCTCCATCGAGAGGTAGCGTGAGGACTGTGTCTTGTCATTTGCTTTCGCCTTGTCAGCATCCTCGAAGGCAAAGAAAGCGGCACGACGGGCCTCACGGTTCATTTGGTTCACTGCCGGATTCTTCCATTCCGGTGTTTTCTCACTTGCTGCCTGCATCGGCAACATGGCCGAGAGGGCTAAGGTCAATAATAACAATCTGGTTTTCATAAAATAGAATATTTGATTTTGTTCTTAATTGCATGGGAACGTATCGTCATGACGACACGAAACATCTTTGTACCCCATACGCGTTGGAGCAAAGGGTCAAGCTGGCCGCTGATATCCTCGACGGCCACATCGAGGGCAGAGGCTTCGTACTTGATACAATGGTTACCGAGCCTGATGACACCCTGGGCCTCACAACGGGGCTCCACAGTGGTGAGCAGCATCAGGCGCGAAGGGGCTTTATACTCCTTGAGCTCATAGTCCTCGGTAACGGTAATGCCACGTTTGGCAGCAACGACTGTGCGTTTCCACGAGCTGACGCCTGCATCCCCGGGATAGGCTTTGGCAATGTCGAGACAAAGCGTGCCTGCACGCTGGGCAACAACAGCCGCAGCATACTGTTTCCCGTCTTTCTGATCGTAGCCGTTGACTTGTGGCAGGTTGTGATACTGCGACTGCATGGTCCAGATGTCGTAGCGGTTGTTGCCAAAGGTCTTGTAGGTATATTCCCCCACCCCAACATCAATGAGCAGGGGAGACTGGGAGGCATAGACAACAAACGAACCTACGTCGTTGTGGTTATGGCTCTCGCCGTTGTTGCCCCCTTTCATGGCCACGAAGAAAGAATCCCTGCGGGCTGTCATGATCTGCAGGTCAGGCATCCACACATCCTTCAGGTCGGGCTCTCGCGGTACCTCCTGCATGAACTCCCCGATATGCCTCAGAAACATCAGCTCACGTCCCAAGGTTGGGAAATTGCCACTCTTGTCATAAAGGGATGCCGGGTTCTGCAGTATATTCTTCTGACGCCCCAGATAGGCTCCGAACTGCCTCATGGTCCTGTCGTCGAGCCATCGGCCGAAGGGATAGACAATGTTCACCTGCAGCAGGGTCTTGTTGTCGTGAGCATCGGCAAAATTAACGCAGTAGTCGTTGCCAATATAGGTCTTATAGGCATAGGCTGCCATGTTTCTTATCTTAAGAGAAGGCTCTTTTCCTAACAATGACAACACTTCAAACATAGAGGCAGCAGCACGGTCCCAGTAGCCGGGTCCCTCGTCACATCCGCCATCCTCTGGATAGGCATCAATAAAAGCTTGCATAGCTTTCTCAATCTGATTGACAGCCTGCTGCCGACGGTTGTCATCATGTTCACAGAGCAGCACACAGGTCAGCCAGTTGCTGCATATCCAGGGGTTCCAGTTCATGCCAGCTGTCTTCCACCAGTAGTTGTGCTGAAGGGCTGGCTTCAGGATTCGGCGTTCTATCTCGCGGTCTATACGCTGGCACAGATCTGGTGAGAAGGCATCGAGCTGCGGCTGAAGCATGTACTTTGTCCAGGCAATGAGGCTGGCGGTCTCAGCATTGAACAGGTCCACCTCTTGTGTGTCGGTCAAGGGAATGCGCTTGCCGTAGTGAGCAGGAATACCCCACCAGGTCTCTTCACAGAAACTGCCCAGACCGTTGATGACATCATTCAGGAAACGCCCCTTCCCTTCCATCACCTCGGCCATCACTAAGGCAGCCAACTGACGACGTTTCTCGAAACAGATGCCCTCATAGTTCACGCGGTTGCCGTTGATCTTGTTCTCGGCAAACACCGTCCAAGGCAGCACCGTCCAAGGTTTCCCCAAGAACTTCTCGCCGTAGCCGATGTAGCTCTGACGCATCGTCTCAGGCACTGAGTCACGCCAGAACGGCTCGTTGGCACGAGGCATCGACACCTGTGCCTGCATCCTGAAAGCACACACGACAAACAACAGCAGGAACGCTGCCTTCCACCTTGTCTTCCTCAACTTTTCACACATTACTTCCCACTCTTCAGTTTCCTGTAGTATTCACATGCAGCCAGGAGGAATGCCCCCACACCGAAGTTGGCCTGACTGTTGGCATCGACCTTCTGACCGGGAATGGCACGTTCACCTATGGGCTGCACATAGCCCACCTTGCCATCCTTCTGCAAGGCTGTCTCCGTCAGATACTTCCACGCACGCTCTATCACCGGGTCGAACTCCTGATGGCGCAAGTAACCATGGTTCACCCCCCAGAGCAGGCCATAGCAGAAGAAAGCCGTTCCAGAAGTCTCGGGACCCGGTGCCTGGTGAGGATCCATCATTGAACGGGTCCAGAACCCTTCGGGCTGTTGCAACTGGGCAACAGAATGGGCCATACGGGTGAACTTATGTACAAACCAAGGCTTGCGAACATAATCTTCAGGCATATCCTGCAGGACCTTGGCAAGTCCTGCCAACACCCATCCGTCGCCACGTGCCCAGAAATCTTTCTTGCCAGCCTCGGTCTTGTGCTTAGGATAGATGTATTTGCCATCACGGAAATACAGGCCGGTCTCGGCATCAAGCATGATTGAATCGGAGTAAAGCAGATTGTGATACAGTTTGTCCAGATACTTCCGGTCGCCTGTCAGCTTGTACATCTTGGTCATCACCGGCATCACCATGTACAATGCATCGGCCCACCACCAGTAGTCGTTCACCTGGGAGTCGGCCTCGTAGCCCATCACCTCCTTGGCGCGTGCCACTCTCTCCTCGTTCCGCTGTTTCAGCATATACAGGTCTATATAGGTCTGGAAGCAGATCTGCCAGTCGCCAAAGAGTACATAATCCTGACCCTCACCATAGTTCTTGTACTTCCATTTGGCAGGATCGGTCTCTGTAGCGCCCTTCCACTGGTTGTGTTCCGCCCAACGCTGAGAATACTCCAGCATGGGCTCGTCGGTCAGCAGTTTGTATACCTCCACGTTACCCGTATGGTAAGCAGCATTGTCCCAAAAAGCCCTAACCTCGGCCTTGTTGTTCGTCTGCCAATAGGTATTCACTTTCCTGATTACTTGTTCCACATCGGTTGGGGTCCATCTCCTGGCAGAAACTACCAGCGACACCAACAACAATAACACACAGCATTTCAACTTCATAATCTATCACTTTTTATTCTTTA
>Ga0247610_10003244_pt1 | contig 18026 bp, 18 predicted proteins | sample 174DNAGHGhighgp2_FD_193483 | JGI IMG/M metagenome (GOLD analysis project Ga0247610, IMG submission 193483) | Sheep rumen microbial communities from Palmerston North, Manawatu-Wanganui, New Zealand - 1742 DNA GHGhigh gp2 | ecosystem: Host-associated > Mammals > Digestive system > Stomach > Rumen... | reverse complement strand
TTAATGCACTAACAATCTGGTCACAAACTGCTACGGCTGTGTCGTAGAGCGTGGTATTCTCTTTTGTCATTCCTGACGCTATTTGAGTTACAGCAGTAGCTCCAATATTTCTTAAAGTTCCAGCTCTCATTGAGAACTGAGTATTAAATTTTTCAATTATCACACTGGTGCTGGTTGTAACCATATCAGTAATGCCTCTTGTAAAGCCATCCTTAATATATACAACCATGAATTCGCCAGATGATCTTAGCTTCTGTCCATATGTGGTTATTGATGTACTGATTGTCTGAATATAACTGGCAACCATGTTTTGCAGATTCAGCTTTGTTGCTCCGCCATCAGATAAGTTAATATCATTGATAATATTACCAAGATTTAGCATTTCTTTTACCTTAGCAATGGCATTTTGATAAGACTCATCTGAATCTAAACCGTTTACGTAAATAGCAAACCCATCCATTGCCGCTGTAAAATCTTTTAAGCCTTGACCTATACTGCTCCAATCTCGTTTGCCAAGTAACTGTTCAAAGAAATCACCTTCACGAGGAAGTTTATTAAATTCGGTAATAACCAAATCTGCGATTTCCATAAAACTTTTAGCTTTACTTTGAATAGAGTAGTCGTAATCATGCCATTTTAAGGTACTTACAAACCTATTAATAACGCCAGCAAAATCTGTTAAATCGGTGCCAACAGTGCTCCAACTTTTAGTTCCAGAGAACCAAGTGAAAAAACCACCGCTATCTGGTAAGTTGTTAAATAGATTAATAACCTCTAATGCTACAGACTTAAACGGTTCAACAATGGACATCGCATCCGTAGGCAATGCTGGATAACCATATTTTCGATTACCATCACGCAATGTAACTACTAAACTTGAAATAGCACCAACATAGTTGACTAAATCTTCAGACAGTGTGTCTACATTACCGGCATAATAAGTGCCTTCTAAATCGCCAAAAGCTTTTATTATTTCGCCAATTGTTTTAGCCGCTTCAATCTGAGAAGGCTCTACTTTCTTTAATCCATTAAAGAATGAACCATCATAGTTTAAATTCTTCATGAAAGAGTTAAGTTTAGAACCAACAACCGGTATTCTACCAAGCTTTGAACCGAACCAAGACGAAATATCACTTAATCCGCCTAATAATGTGCCTAAAGAATCCATAAATAATGATGATTTTGAAGCCTCATCTGATGTCATGGATGTCACAAACTGCATGAACGGTTTAATCTTTTCAGCAAAAGCAGATAACGAATCTGCAGCCATTTCTAAGTGCAATGCAAAGGCACTTACTGCTCCGCCAGCTATACCACCGACAAATCCACCGATTAAAGAGCCTATAACATTACCTATTAATCCGGCTACAACAACTGCATTCTCTAACTTGCTTACCATTTCTGGGTCAGAACCTAGTTCTACCATAATAGCAGTCACAAGTGCAACCATTGCTCCAACAACTGCTGTTACAAGCCCAATATTAAATAAGCCAAGTGTTAATGTTGCCGGGTCTATATGGCCTAATAAACCTATAGCTGCCGTAAATAAAAAAAGTTCAGTCATTAAAGCACCTAATGTGCCTACTGCAGCCACCCAATTAGTGTAATCTATTTTAGACAACCACTTGTCATACATGAGCATTAATGCTGCCATTATCAGACCAACACCAACTAACGTTGCTAGTATTTGCAAAGTATTAACCGCTGATACTTTAGATAATGCTATCAATAATCCACTTATTGCAGCTATTAGTACTGTAACAGCTCCAACACCTTTTACTAATTGTTTTGTTGGAAGCTTGCCAAGTAGTGCAACAGCTGCTGCTAATGTAACAATAAGCAACATTAATCCAATAAATGTTCCTATCTTAGCAGTTGCGGTAAATGAGATTCCACCACCCTTAGTGACAATATCTATTAATTTAGTAATTCCAACGACTATTAGCAGAATAAATGTCAATGACGCCAGACCTTTGGCTAGTACTTTTCCTGGCATATAACCTAGAGATTCTATAACATTAAGTATTAATTTCATAGATAATGCCAAAGAAATAAATGCCATTGAACTTAATCCTTGCACTCCGCTAAGAGACTTCATTACTGCGGTCATTAACAACAGCATTGGTAATATCATTGTCAAACCTACAATATTGCCCTGCCAGTCAAAGTCAGAATATTTCTGTATTGTGTCCAATAACATGCTCAACCCTGACGCTAAAGCAATCAACGGTAAAGCACCACCAATAGACACGCCTTTAAGACCGCTCATAAATCTGAACACTGCATACAATACGCCAAAAAGCGACAGTAATCCTAATGGATTGAATTTAACATCTTGTATTTTAACAATAGCGTCAGCAATCATACCTATAGCAACACCAATAGCAACTATAGTTAGTGCTGTTCCTTTAATTGCTCCTTCTGTGGTTCCATGAGTTGCAATAACCATAAAAGTTGCAAGTAAACCTAAAGCGACTAAAACATTGCTTAAGTCATTGAAACCTTTTTGAATCATTTCTGGATCACTTTGCTCAAGTTTGCCTAAAAGCAATACAAGAGCGACCATTTCGCCAACAACGATTCCTATTGTTTTAAGAAGCTCTACTAATCCGGATAATACACTTCCTGCTCCTCCAGTTTCGCCTTTTATCCTAGCTTTAATAGCATCTAATACTCCACTAGCAGACATCATCAGTTTAAAAGCACCAAACATCTCAGCTAATGCCAAAATATTTTTAGTAGCTCCATAAATTGTTTTTACCGAAACTGATACCGTTTGTCCTACAAATTGAGCAATATCATGAATGAGATTTCTAGCCCATTCAATTGCTTTACTAAGTAGGCTTCCACTATCTTTATAAGCTTCAGTAATTGTATTTATTACACTAGTTTTAACAGGGTATATTTTCTTACTAAATAATCCCTGAAGAACTTCAATAAAACCAGATACTGTTCCTTTCTGAATACCACCCATTATTTGGTTATTACTAGAGAACGATTTAAAGAAACCACCAATTGCTCCTACGATTTCGTTCAAAGATGGTAATCTAAAATTCCTAACAGCATCTGAAATATCATAAATAAAACCGGTTAGAACGGCTCCAGCCTTTTGAACAGGCTCGGATGAGACTATACTTCCAAATAATCCAAGAATCGAACTCCCTAAATTATCAAAGAAAGTACCAATTTGTTCTAGTTTTACTCCGGAAATACTGCCAAATATTTTATCGGTTAAACTCTTAAACGCATCTGTAACCTGTTTGAAATATCCTTTTATAGTTTGAACAGTTTTGCTATTAGCTATACTATCCCACCAAGTTTTAGCATTTTTGCTTATATATTGTGTAACTGTTTCAAAACCTTTGGCAAAATCAGAAATATAAGTTCCTATTGTAGAAGCAACCTGCATTATGAACCCTACTACATAAGGCAATACTGTTCTTGCTACAGAATATATGCCACCAACAACTGTTGATAAAATACTAGATACTGTTCTAAATACGCTGAACATCCCTTCGAATGTCTTCGTAATCGCTGATGATTGCTCCTCTGTTAATTTTAAACTCTGTGAGAAATCGAAGAAACGATCTATGAATTTACTAATTCGTTCTGAAATAGAAATTGGAAAAGCATTTTGCCAAGCCTGACCGATAGCTCCTAGCACAGATTTCAAATATCCATAAGTATTAGCTATTGACTCAATCAGTTTTATTCTTCCGCCCTTTTCAAATATCTTAAGCATCGCATCTGACGATAAACCTACCTCGTCCATATTGGCACCGAGATCTTCCAGTGCTTTGCTCATCATTTCGGAAGTTATATAGCCATTCTCAGTAACTTTTTCTAAAGAACCAAATTTGTCGATTAAACCGCTCAAAGTGTATTCGGTTCCTTTATACGTGAAGTTCATGCCTTCCGCGTTTTTAATTAAAGTCTCTTGCAACTTTGATGCGGCAATATCCATTCCAGATAAAGTATCTGTAAATGCTCCCCATTCTTTTTTATGGTTCATAGCGTCAGACAATTCATCTGACAATGCGCTAATAGGAGCCGCAAAAACGTTGTACATTTCCTCAGACAAATCGGTGAACAGAATTCTTGCTTCTTCGTAGTCGCCGAAAATTGTCTTAAAGATATGCATCCACTGAGAGCTAGTTGCGTCAGCTGTTGCACCAACAACATCAGACCAAGTTTTTGCTTGCTGAGCCATTAGCAATGCTTCTTTACCCATACTATTGTATGTGTCAATTAAAGCTGTTGCTTCTAAATCAGTTAAATGAAAATGCTCAGCTACTTTGCTTATATCATCTGCAGTTTTTTCAATGCTATTGCTCTTCATGAACTGATCGATTTCTCTCATTGTTTGAGATGCAGTCAGTTCGACTTTTTCAAGTTCTTCATATCGGCTCTGAACCATTTGAACGGCATTAGCATATGCACCATATTCGTTTAATACTGCCGTTAAAATATCAGTATTAACCCACTTCTCGGACAATGTTTCTCTAAGATTCTGACTGGTTACCGTTTTATCAGTTCCAGCTATAAGATACTCCATTAAGCCTTCTGCATTTTCGCCTTTTTTTATTAAAGCGCCATATGCTTCGCCAACTTCAAGCAACTTGTTTTTAAACGACATAGTTGCCATGTTGGCCAATTCGATAGACTTCCAGTCCATAAGTGTTAAATATCCAGCACCCATTGACTGTGAAAGGTTATACATCGCTCTACTTGCTGTTTGAGCATTTTGACCAGAAATAGCAGCCCAGTTTGCAATACCTTCCATCGCAGAAACAGCATCCTCTAATTTAACACCGGCTGATGTAAACTTACCTACATTACTTACCATGTCAGTAAAACTATATGAAGTTTCATCCGAGAACCATGTTAATTTCTCCAACTGAGCAGTTACTGTTTCAATATCTTTTCCAGTAGCGGCCATGATAGTTTGTACGGCGTTAGTCTCCTCACCATACTTTGTCATACCAGCAGATATCTGATCAATCGACATTGACTTTACTAAATTGATAGCCTGGTCAGTAAGTCTTTCAAATACTCTTGTTGCAATAGCATACATAGCACTAAACTGCATATTTACTTGCTGTATACCATTTTGAGTTTGTTTAAAATTTAGTTTTTCTGAAGCATCTGTTAGGTCCTCAAGACTATCAGTAGCTCCTTTAAAATTTAATTTTGCTTTTAATTTATCCAAAGTTGACATGGTAGTTTTCGTATTTCTCTCGAAATTCGAATTATCAAACTTCATCTCAACTATCTTTTGATCTATAGTTGTGCTCATTTACCAGTCACTTCCTTCCAAGCATCCCTGGCAATCCTATCAAAGATAGGCCTTATAGCTGGATTAATGTAATCCCTACCTTGGACAAATCCACCATTTCTAGTAGCATGGCCATATTGTAGTAATACCGCTATAGGTATACCAGTTTGTACGTTTGAATTGTAAAATGAAATTTTTATTACATCTTTCCCTTTATAAATCTTGTAATACCAGGAAGAAGCGGTTAAACCAGTATCTTTCGGAGTATAGTGTCTTAATGCTTCTACACCTTCTCTGCCATATCTGTTCAAGTCACTGGTTTTAAACGTTTTATCAGCCTTTAACAGAAGTGTGGTTAGGTTTTCAAAGTCACCTTTTTGTGTAAAAGTAATCATACGCTCCTCCTTTCTATGGCTCTATCCTGTAGTATTTAGTTGCTTTCTTCTAGCAGCATTTAAAGCGGTATTTCTTGTCATAAGATCACGCTTACTCATCTTTCTCTTATTACCATTACCGTTATACATATCAAGTACTCGAATCAGCATTAGCAATCTATTAATATGCCATTTTTGGAATTCTATAGGAATATTACGTGAAATCATCCAACAATATACTTGTTCAGACGTTATTGGCTTAGATCTTTTATTTTGCTGATTTTTATCGTCGGCACTTGTTATAGTTGTTGCTGTCATTGGATCGTCCATGTATGAACGAATCTGTTCAAAGTTGGCAGGAGTCAAATATCCATAAACTTCGTCTTTTACATTCTGCGTAATTGTCATACATTTAACGTAGTACAGCAACTCCTCACGAGTTTTGGTATCATTCTTTTTATTAGTTATAAAAGGTTTATGGTATTTTGATTCCCATTTTGAAATTGCCACTAAAGAATGCTCTAATACTAAACTAGCACCATTGAAATAGACGAATTCGTTCTTTCCTTCGTCCCAAAGTTCCTGTTTTGGTATATCAATTCTGAGCATTATTTACACCTTAAATAACTTTAAGCAGCTCTTGATTTGATTTCTCTTTCTGTGCTTCTTCTACCTGCTTTGAAAGTTCAGCAGGAATAATACCATTTATAAAAGCAGCTGCCTTCTTTTCGTCCTGTAAAAGTTCCATGAACAATTCGGAATATGCTTCTGTTTGTTCGAAACTTGTAGACAATTCTTCTGATTTGATGAAACGCTTGCCGTCATCGCTCTTAACACCATATGACTTTAGAATGATCTTCTTAAAAACCTGCATCATAGCTGGAATATCTTTGGTGTTAGCGATACGTCTTACCATTTCGGTTAATCCACCAGTTGTACTCATTTCCATTTCCATTAACTCTGCTTTTGTTAAGTTGAAATAGAAATCTTCGGTTCTGGTTTCGCCATTGTAGTCTGTGTAAGTAATTTTCTTAGTTAACATAATAAAGTTCTCCTTTTCTTTTAATAAAAAAGAGGGACTCTAAGTCGTGATAGAATCCCTCTATAAAATATCTTTTTACTTTAAAGCATCAACTACTGCATCTGGCAGTAATAATGTAGCTTTTGCTGTTTCGCCTTCGCCACCGAATAACTGGGTTTCTAATGCTGTTAACTTAGTAGAATCAACCTTTGTTGAATCGATGATTAAGTGAGCGGTTGGCTTATGATCTTTAACATTAACAGGTGTTGTATCGAAATCCCAAGAGAATGTAATTGCATCTGGGCTGTCGTTAATTGTTTCATAACCCTTTTCTGTTGGTGAAGCAAAACAGTTATAAACTAAGTGAAGCTTATAACCGTGGTCACTGCCATCAACATCGTTACCAATTCTGGTTCTATAAGCTAAACCGAACTGCTTACGTGTCTGCTGACCAATAGTTACACCAGTAGCAATTTCAGCAGAACCATCGCATTCCATAAATTCATCTGGATATGTGTATGCTTCAATTGATCCCTTGAATTCTTCTGCTGACATCAGGTTTAAATATTTAATATTGTCAGCCCATAATGCTGTTGGTTCGCCACCTTCTGGTGATTCATTAACTGCTGTTAAACCGTTCCAAACAACACCTTCTTCGTAACCATTAGTACCCATTACATATAAGACACCATGGTCTACACCTGTTTCGTAAAAACGCTTACCAGTTTCATCCCAAACTAATTTTGGCATAGTTTTGTCCTCCTAATTATCTATAAAAAATTGTAAATACATCGTGATTGAGGTTATCTGCAACATAATGTCTGTCAAATCTAGACATTGGGTATAGAGACAACTTATCTACTACTTCACTATCTGGATCGGGATCAACTACTATTACTTGATAGCTATGATCCTGCAAATAAACTCCATTGTTAGCAAATCGATTATCTATGTCATTTCTAGAATAAACGATTGCTGGGTAATTCATCTTAATATTCTCTGGTGGTTGAAAGTATACATTTCTTGATCCCAAAATATCGCAGAGATCCTCATGAAAAAGGAGTCTGTTATCGACATTAGCCATTGTACAGACCCCCTAACGACATGATTAATCTCGGATACTCAGGTTCAACACTAGTTACCTTCCACTTAGATCCAAGATGAGTTACATACTTGATATGGCCCATATTCTCGATTGCAAATTGGTCGTAAATTACACTAACTTTGACCAAAATATCAACGTCATCATTTACTTTACCACCGTTTTGCCACCGATAACTTTGGCTTATTACATCACCTTTATAGCCAGATTTCTCGACTATTTGAGGTTGCCAAACACCAGGCCTTACTTCAGTGGTTATTTCAAACCCAATTGTCCCGTAATATTTAGCCATTTTGAATTCTAACTAATTATTCACGTTCCTGCTGAATTACGTAGCCTTCTGGAAGTACTTCGTTGTCATTTGGAGTAACTTCAGAAGCAGCCTTCTTCAGAACGATTGCGCTCTTTGGCTTTACTAATGCGCCAGAGCAACGTGTTTCGATTAAGTACTTCTGCTGGTTGTAGTCGATATCGAAGTCATCGAACATATTAACAGCTCCGCCCTTATCAGCGCCTACATAGTAGTCGTTTAAGTTAACGATAACACCATAGAAATCAGCTGGTACGATTTCATCTGGAACTTCAACGATTTCCTTAACTCTTAACTTAGTAGCTAATTCAGCTTCTGTCTTATACAGAGAGTGACCGAAACCGTCTTCTAATAGCAGCATATCAGACAGCATATCAGCACCGATGAACAGAGTTGGTGAACCAGAACCTCTGTAATCCTTACGAGCCTTGATAGCAGCTCTAATCAGGTTCTTAGCTGTTTCATCAGCATCAGCACCTGCTGTAACGTTTGCATAGAATGCATACAGGTTAGCCTGAGTATCCTTTACGATTGGTCTGATGTGCATTTCATCGATCTTGTCGTCTGAAGATGCCTGTCTGCCATCACCGAATAAGAATGCTCTTGCTAATTCCTCATCCAGCATTAATCTCATTTCTCCCTTTAACCAAGCTACTACATCGAAATCAGTAATATCAATTACATCATCTCTGTCTAACTTCTGCTTCTTGTAGATGGTCTGAGGTGTTGTGCTTCTCTTTAACAGAGCGAATACTTCTTCCTTCTTTAATTTACCCTTAATGTAACCTAAAGCTCTTGCTTCATCGCCTGTAATATCAGCGTGCATTGACTTGATTCTTGAGAATGGTGTGTGGTGAACGCCAGCCATTACCTTTCTAACCCAAGTCTGGTCTCTCTGAATCCAATCAGGTGTGTTTGTTACCTGCTTAGCTTCTGGGAATAAGTATTCGATGTTCTCGATACCGTGCTGTAAAAAGCTTTCCTTTAAAGAACCCATACGCTTGCCATCATTGATAATGTCCATCATTTCTGAATGACTTAAAACATCTTCGTTTTCCTTTTCTTCGTTGTCAAATACGTTGTGCTTCATATCTTCGTCTCCTTCATCTTCACCGGCTTCCTTATCTTCCAGAGCAGCGCCGATTAATGCATATACAACATTCTTCTGCTCTTCTGTCAGTTCATCAAATACGTCCTGTACAGTCTTTTCCTTATTTTCAGGCACTTTAGTTTCCTCCTTTGGTTCTTCCTTAACTTCTTTGGCCTCTTCATCAGCGTGACTCAGTTCAAGCGGTTCATTCATGAACAGAACGCTTTCTTCTTCATCGTCCCAATAGTCATCGCTGTGAACCACTTCTATACGAGCACCAGGATTAGCACCAGCAAGAACCAAGCTAACTTCTCTAATTACACCATGAAGAACATTACCTGATCTCTGCTGTAACTGATTAGCATAGATTGATACTGAGGTAACATCTCCGTGCTGAACTAAAGTCTTGGCCTGCTTACCAGGTACTGAATCGTTAAAAATACCATACATATAGACACCATCTTCACGGTTCTCTAAATATGCATGACCTAATGTGTTTAACGGATCATTGTGCTGGTGGTTCCAAACCATAGGAACTTTTTCGCCATCCTGCTGAATAAAGGCATCCTTCATAATTGTTCTGCCATCTGAGCACTTAATATTGTTCTTAGTAGCCCAGCCACAGAAATCATAATTGTGCTTATAATCTTCCATTTTGAATTTTGCCTCCTAAATTTAAACATTGAAACTCGGGAGCTGACTAATAGGTGTGCTAGCAAAGCCTGGTACCTCTCCTCCAGCACCTTCAACTCCTTCTTCGCCCATAGGCATCTGTCCTGCAAGTTGCTGATTAGATTGATTAAGATTCTTGTTTCTAAGCTGGTCAGCATTTGGATCATTGGAAGGCTTTCTTCCAATAATCTGTCTGATTTCGTTACTTGACAGAATTTCATTACGAGTGAATGAGTCTGCGATAGTAGCAATTTCAGTAACTGGTACTAACTTGAATGGATCTCTAAAGAACATTACTGACTGATGCTGTGTTCTAGCAGTCTTAGTCAGGAACTTACGTTTAGCCTCATCTGTAATAGCGGCTACAATTGGTTCAATAGTTCTTGTGTAGTAATTAGTCATAGCTTTATCGTCTGCTGTACCCTTTAATATGTCTTCAGTCATTCCTAGCTGGCTATATAGCATGCTCGTTAAGTACTCGATCTGACTCATTAAATTGTTCTCAACAGGTCGATTAAGCTGTGTAATCTTTTCAGTTCCATCAATGTAAGCAATACCATACTTAGATCCGGTTAATTGGTCTTCAATGGCTTTTCGTCTCTGCTCTGCTTGTTTCTGACGAATATCAGTCTTTACCGTATAAGGTAACTGAATAATCAGATCAAGTTTTGTAGAGCTGCTTTGCTCGTCAATGAAGTCCAATAAATTAAGTTTTCTAATCAATCTTTGCATAGTAGAGTTTGGTTCATTAATTACAGCAAATAATGGATTTTCAATAATACCAACCATCTTTTTTGGAAGAACTAAATCTTCTTTCTGTCCGGTTTTTTCATTGTATACACGAACCTTTACATGCTGTGGGAACCAACCTACAATCTTGCCAGTGCGCATGGTCTTAATATCATATGATGTAGTCATGAATGGGTCACCGACAGTGTCTACTGGTACCACAGCGACACAACCCTCATCCATCATTGACATAACAATATCTTGTACGAAAGCTCGACCGGTTTGGTCTATGTTAGCTTCCAAATTAAAACAACTGTCCATTCCAGAATCAATCACCTCTAAGAATCGGTCTTCGTCATTGGTTTTAACATGATGAATGCTAATGCCAGCAACGTCTAGAGATATACGATTGAATATCGCTGTGACAATTGTCCTTTCATTTCCAATAGAGAATCGCGGTCTATCTGGCCTATAAGAGGTTTGTATTCCATAGTCCTGATAAACATAATCGTCTGTTGGATCCTTATTAAAAAAAGCGTTCCAGGCTTTCTGGAACCGATCTTTTAAGGCCATAATATAACCTCCTTAAAAAGTGTTTATTTAAATCTATCACGTGCTCTGTTAATTACCTGAGTTGCACCATATGACAATAATGCTGATTCAATAGCACTTCTTCCAGCATCAATTGCTACTGCTGTTAAAAATGCTGCTGGGTACATTGACAAATAAGGCGCTGCAATTGCTAATCCTGTAGCAGCACTTAATCCTCCGAACACAGCAGCCGCAGTTTTTGCAGCACGTTTCGAGGTTTCATGCAAAGCATGATTTCTTTCATCCTTTGCTCTTAACTCAGGGTTATTTTTATATCTCTTTTTTCCTTCTTCAGTAAGAGTACCGTCTTCATTCTGGTAACGACGTATACCCCATTTTTGACCTTTTACACCCCAATGGGTTAATTCGTTTGAATAATATACTTCATTCATATTAATACCTCTAGTGCATTGATGGTCTGCCAACAGATCCCTCGTAATGCATAAATATCTTTCCCTGACGAATTGTTCCATCGTTGATTGCAGAAATAGTCTTATTCATTGTATCCATCAAACGCTTGTTGTTTTCAATCTTCTTCTTATAAGCAGCCTGTTTAGAAATATAAGCACTTGCTTTACTAGTAAGTAGTTCACCTTTAGCTCTATATTTATTAGCTTTAGCTCTATACTTATTAGCCTTAACCATATTTTTAGCCGCTTTGTTTTCTGATCTGAACAATCCTGGCTTTGATTTACGTTCAAATTTCAAAGCTTTTCTTTCGAATTTGGCTGCTTTTGCCAGTTTCCTCTGGCCCTTAGCTAACTGCTTCTGTTTACTTGCCTCTTTATTGGCATTTAATTTTCTCTCGAATTTCTCGTTTGCTCTTTCCATTCGAGTAACTCTTTTTGCTAATTGCTCAGGTGTTTTACGAAACCCCCATCTCATACCTAAAACACCATAATGATAAAGTTCATTATTGTTATCCATAAAATCACCTAATTTCTTAACGGGTTAAACGGTAATACCATTTTAGTTTTTTCATTAATTATGTATAAGGTATCAAGCCAACCATTTTTTTGTTTGACCATTTCTTTAGGAACAGCATTTATTATTTTTTGCCCATTGTAATCGCTTATTTTAATGATTGATAAAAATGGCTTCTTTTTTTTAAATAGCTCTATAATCTCATTATCTGTCATATATGAATCCTCTATTTAATTATTTAAGGTCTTACTTATAGTTTTAAAACCTCTATCAGCTGGCTCATAAAATTGTACAAACTGGCAAGCATTATCTGTGAGTTCTAGATTATCGGTTCTTGTAAATGTTATGTCGGTTGCCCAATTTGAAAGAAATTCTATATCATATACTTCTCCACATTGAGTGTCTATGATTGTCATTTTTCCATCATTAACTTCATAAGCCATAGCATGGCCTCCTCCCATAACCCACGTTACAGTAACAATTCCTCGGCAGTCTTCATTACGATATTTTTTTTCTATATTCTTTTGAATATCTTGTGCTTCTTTTGCTCTTACATCATAGTCTGCGTTATAACTTATTGACTGCGATGTAATATTTTCAGTAGGAATCGGATATTCATATGCCAACTGATATACTTCACGTAATTCTCCGTCAACATCGTAATTAGCTGCTACATCGTATCCTCTTCTTCTCATATCATAAGCTAATGCACACGAATAACAGTTCATAGAAGTTGCTGTCGATTCATCAAATGCTTCTTGTGTAGCCCACATCGAATCGATTTCTTCTTCTGTCATTACACTAGTATCTCTATAGTGTATATTGCATTTTGCTACATCGATAGATTTATCAGAAGCTATATCTGTTTTAGGCAATTTATCAAGAGTATCAGCAGTATATAAGTAAGCATTGCTTCTTTTTACTTCTGTATGATCGATTATCGTTCTATCATAGTCAGCGCCTCGTTCGCGCATCTTTTCTATTTCAATGCCAAGGTCAATAACATTTCTAGAATTTAAACGTTTCAAACGATCCGCAATGTATGGAATAAATGCTGGTTTATTATTTTTATCTAATGGCGTTATTGTTTCACTTTTGACTGGCAGTATATGATCGGTAATTTTTGTACGGGTATCGTATTTATCAGCTTGCTGCTTTTCTAAAAAACGTCTATATACAGATACTCCTCTAGTCAAATCGTTTCCAGAGTCTTCATTCTCATTATTACCTAGAAGATTGTTGCCTATATCTATACCTTTTTTATAAATATATTTCCAACCTTTTTCAGTTAATTCTTTGAAAGAATACTTTACATTGCTCCCGCCATAAACACGATCGCCTATTTTGAATTTCTTAAGTATATTTTGAACTGTCTGTTTAATTAATGAAAAATTACCATTTTTTTTCTGTTTAGTAGGCTGTTTATAAGTATATTGCCATTTATTCTTTTTCCATTCTCTAGACAAATACTTATGGTTTTTCTTTGCGATTCCTTTTAAGGGACTTTCTTTTCCTATTAAAGCCATAAAAAATCACCTACTCAAATTTCTTCTTAAGAATTCGCATTACAGCTTTATTCGCGTCATCTATAGCATCATTTACTTTACTGAGTAGAGGCTCGTAAACATCTTGCCATAGAGTCTTTGTGTCCTCTTCTACCTGTTTGTTTACTTTGTCCTCTTCTTCTTTAGGTATATTACTGCCATATTTAGCACGAAGACCTCTCATAAGTTTTTCTTTCTGAGATTGTTTCTCCTGTTCGTACAAATTCTTGTAATATGTTTCATTGTCAGTCTTCTTCTGATTTGTCTCAGTTTCCAACTTATCATAAGCTTCCTTGTATTCTTCTTTTGTAGGACTCTGATCAGCAAGTCTGGCTCGTTCTACTTTAGTATCCCATTTCTGAGAAGAACTAGAAGAACTGGAACTTCTACCGCCTGTACTAACTTTCTTAGAAGCTGCTGCTTCTCCAGCTGCTATCTGTTCAGAATTTAAAGATGATAACTTCTTGTTTTTAGCAGCATAATAAGCAGTTACCCAGGAACTAGTCTTTCCTGTATACATTCCGGGTTTACTATTACCACCAGACCCCTGAGGAGAGGAACCACTTCTCAAAGAAGAAATAGATTTAGCTCCTTCTTTAGCACCTTCTGCCGTTGAGTCATAAATATAACGATACTTTCCGGAGTCGGTTACTATTCTTTTGATATACTTATGGCCTGGTACTTCTCGGCCTTTAAGCGGGCTTTTAATAGCCATAAATATCCCTCCCTATTCAAACGCATCTTTGTTTAACTTATACGCAACATATGCGTCAAGCATTGCTGCAACTGCGTCTATCTTCTGATCGTATCTCTTCTTATACAATTTCCTATTTCCATTGGTATCTTCAAGAGCTATACAGTTGCCCATTGCAAATTCCATCAAGCCTTCATCAAACAGAAGCATTCTCTGTTCTGAAAGTATTTTGATTTCTCCTAATGGAACTGACTCGGTCTTAGAGCCCTGAATGACTTTCTCGACTCCGAATGAGCCATTTTCAAGTTCCCAACGATTTACGAACTCTTTCGCATTGTATGGGTCATAACCGAAGCAACGTACATCATACTGGCACTCGTTAATATGCCTTTCAAGATCGTCGTAAACGTCCATCATGTCCAATACCGTTCCATCAAGAACTACTAAACTTCCTTCTTCAATAAATTCTTCATACTTGACTCGCATAGCCAGCTGTAATTTGTTCAATGTTAGAGAAGTAATATAGTTTCTGGTCTTAACACCGTACTGTCCATTCTTTAATGGGAACAGGAATGTGAATGCACAGAAGTCATCACCCTGAGACAAGTCTGCACCAAGCGAACAAGGCATCTGCCAGAAAGATCTCTTCTTGTGACGCAATGTTTCCTCGTAAGTAAAGAAGTAAGTATAACCTTCCATAGGGATTCCGAATCTCTTTGCAAGAATATCGTTTCTACTTGAAGGAACTTTCTCTGCTCTTTCGACTTCTTTCTGGTAAGTCTCGTAACTTACAATCTTTCCAATATTAGGATTTGCCTTAATCCACATGTCTGGGTTACCAACTTCGTCAATTGAGTCGAGTCGATACCACCAGATTGAAATGTGGTCAGCCTGGTATTCGCCTTTTAGGATGCTTTCCAGTTCCATTTTGATTGAGTCACCTGCTCCGTTTCGAATGGTACCTTCCGAACTAGCAGCGATGATTACATAGTCTGCTAATTTACTTGCACCTTGCTCTAAAGCACCTATGACATCTTCTCTAATGTCACCAGACAACCATTCATCTACTGTTGAGACCTTTACCTGTAAGCCCTGAAGCTTCGGTATACTCATTGTTCTGATTTCAAGTAGTGAGCCAGTTAAGAAGTTCTGTATACCCATTTTAGTTGACGCTAATTTTGTTCTATCTTTTTTAGACCCTGTTGTATTTTGCAAAGAACCCTCTGTTAAAAACTTAAACAATGGTCCTCTTGCTCTTGTTATAGCCGTTCTAAACGGTGACATTACCTCTTCTGCCTGCTTCATTGTTGGAGCAGTCGTTACCTGGTGAGTCGTTGAAGTGTCAATGTTCAAGAAATAGGATTGTATCGTAGAAAGATACATCGATTTTGCAGCACCTCTTGCTATTATTAGATACTGCTTGTTTACCAAACGACGTTTGATCTTCTTTTGAACATAGTGGCCTCCTATTCCCTCTTTATTAGGTACGTACACACTACGCTCCTCAAAGTAATACCATCCGAATAATTGCTCTGCCCACAACTTAAAAGACGGTAGCAATGTCAAGTCTGTACCGTCAGTCAGTGTAAGTTCGTTCTCGCAATATCTTATGTAGCCATCAATGGCCTCATCGTCATAGTAGTACCTTGGATTTCGTATAAGAGAATCTATTCGATTCATCTCTTGTGAGATCTTCTCGTTTACCGGAAGATGACCACTTAGAACGGCATCTCTAAATTCTTTGTAGTACTTAGGTACTGCTACATTAGACAATGCCATTTTGATTTTCTCCTTTACTTCTTATCGTCTTTCTTCTGATTGTCGTTTCCCTTAGGAACGTCAAGTATTGCTCTAAGCTGTTTTTCCATCCAGTCTCTTCCTACATTTGTCATAGCACCAGTAAATGCTGCTGATGTAGACTTTTTAAAACTGTTCCAGAATTTCTCACCCTTGGAAATAGCCTTAGGATTCAGCTTAGCGTATTCTTCTCTGGCCTTCAAATAATCATTCTCGATTTTAAGACGATTAGTTTTCTCTTTTAATTCATCGTCAGTATACTTACCTAAATCGTAAGTTCTAACGACTTTAGTTTGCTTTCTTTTTGCGGCTTCACGTGCTTCTTTCATCGCTTTTCTATCTTCGATCATTGCTTCGATTTTTGCTTTTCTCTCAGCACGCTTAACTGCTTTCTCTTTTTCTTTCTTTCTTTTAATTTTGACTCTCTCTTGCTTCTTTAACTGAGCCTGTCTTCTAGCTTTTCCTAAAGGAGTAAGAGATCCATCTTCATACTGGTAAAGACGCTGCCCCCACTTCATGCCTTCTACACCATGATGGTATAATTCGCCATAGTATTTCATCGTCTTTCCTCCGATTACTCCTCATCTGGATCCACAGTGACATTCAGTCGCCATTCGAGTTCACTAATAAGTTCTTTGTAAGCTTGAGCGACTGTTCCACTTGTCGGTGGATCGAAAATCATTTTTACTTTTAGGAAGATGTAAGACTTTACGTTGTGAAGCAATTCAGGATTTGAGTTGTCACCTAGTAAATCTTCCCAGGTTTCGCCAGTTCCTGTAATTGCAAATCCACTTGTAGGTCCTACACCGAGTTGGCGTAAAACGGCCAGCACTGAATTGATATGCATGATGATATCGCTGTCAAAGCCGTCAATGTTGCCAGCACCTAAAAGACTTTTAATATCTGTTAATATGCTTTTATCCATTTCAGTACCTCCTAAAATTTCTTCCAAGGACTTGTATCATTCCTTGTACGTTCTGTCATTCCATACTTTTTAATAGCATCACTATTACCATAGTGTATTGCTTCGTGGACACTGTATGAAACGCATACTAAATTATCCATGTCTAATAAAAGAGGATTCCTACTTATGAAATCCTCGACATTCATTGGATTTATATGATGCACATAGACTGGTCCTTGAATAGTATAAGGTTCAAGTCCCATCTCGCATCCATTATCTCTTACTATTACTTTACGTCTTACTTCTCGCCATTCAGGAGAGCCATAAAACTCCTGATTCCATTCTCGATGGCCTCCAAAGGTAGTATCTCCGACAATTCCGGTCAAGTCCAAATAGTCGAATCTCTCTTTAAGCGTCGGCAGCTTTGAAAGTTCGCTATAGGTCTTCATCTGAATTATCAACCATGCTACCAGAGTATGAACGCATTGCTCGAAGAGCATTACTATACAGCTCTTCTACTCTCTTGGCCGATTGCAAAGCCTCGGTCTTGGCTTTTAAAAGCTCATTCTCTTTCTGGAGCTTTTCTTTCTCCAGTTTTTCCTTTGTGGAACCGAGTTTTAAGTAATGAACGATCACGGCAGATGATGCAGTTCCTTCTGCAAGCTGTTTCTCTGCTAAATCAATTGCCAAAGAAACCAATTCGTTCTCTCTTGCCTCAGTTGTTAGTGCTGGTGGCTTCGGTTTCAGTCTAGTTCCTTCGACATGTGACTTAATTTTCGCCATGTTCTTCCTCCTTTCCACGTAAATATATAAAACTTTGATTACACTTTTCGACCACTTTTGGCGGCCTGCTACAACGACACGACTCTGCTATAAAGGAGAAAAATAACAGTTTACAACAACAAGAAGCCATGAAGGGGGCTCGCCATAACAAGCCTTCAAAAGGGGTCGAAAAACGAAAATATAAACATTCCCCCGGAGAATTTTTTAAGACCGGCG
>Ga0247610_10003243_pt1 | contig 18026 bp, 12 predicted proteins | sample 174DNAGHGhighgp2_FD_193483 | JGI IMG/M metagenome (GOLD analysis project Ga0247610, IMG submission 193483) | Sheep rumen microbial communities from Palmerston North, Manawatu-Wanganui, New Zealand - 1742 DNA GHGhigh gp2 | ecosystem: Host-associated > Mammals > Digestive system > Stomach > Rumen... | reverse complement strand
GACGTGCAGTACGGCTTTGTGTATGGCACGCTGGGCGTCATCGGCTTGCTTGGCGGCGGCATCGTCGGCGGCTGGCTTGTCTCGAAGTTCGGCCTCAAGCGGATGCTTTGGCCTTTGGTGATGTGTATCACCCTGCCCGACATCGTCTATGTCTATCTGAGCATTGCAGGAACGCAGAACCTTTCGCTCATCGCTGCCTGCGTGTTCATTGAGCAGGTGGGCTACGGACTTGGCTTCACGGCATACACGCTCTATCTCGTCAGCTTCTCGCACGGCGAAAAGAGTACCTCTGTCTTCTCTATATGTACTGCCTTCCAGTACCTCGGAGGGGTGATGTTGCCGGGAATGGTGAGCGGATGGATGTCTGACCAGATGGGTTACAGCCAGTTCTTCATCGCCGTCATGGGCTTCTGCCTTGTCACCTTTGCGGTCACGGCTCTGCTGCACCTTCCTGAAGAAGATAGCAAAGAAACGAAAAAAATGAAATGATGAAGATAACAGATAATATATGTGGAAAGAAGATGACAGACAGAATGCATTACCTCTTGCTCTTCATTCTCTTGTCCTTTCATTCTTTCACTCTCTTGCAGGCTCAGCCTGTAAGCTACACTCGCGAGGACAGCCTTCGTGTGGTGGAGTTGCTGGAACTTGGGGCAAAGGAAATGGTAAACGGCAAATGGTCAAATGCTAAATGTTTGACTCTCTTCTATGCCCATCAGTTTATGAACCAGCCATACGTTGCCCACACGCTTGAGATAAAGGACAAGGAGGAGCATCTTGCTGTCAACCTGCATAGCCTCGACTGCACGACAATGGTGGAGAACTGCTGCGCCTTGGCACTTACGACAAGCCACGGCAGCAAGAGCTGGAAGGACTACCTCTATTGGCTGCAAAGGCTTCGCTACCAAGATGGAAAGATAAACGGCTACAGCAGCCGCAACCATTACTTCAGCCAATGGATTCAGTCGGGCGAGAAGCTGGGAATGGTGAAGGAAGTGGTGCCGCCAAGCAACATCTCCGTCCCCATGAAGCTCAGCCTTACCTATATGAGCAGCCATCCCGATTCCTATCCCCTGCTGAAGGTCAACATGGAGGAACGCCGCCTCATTGCCGAGATGGAGCGGCGGGCTTCCGGAGAGACTGTCCGGTACATCCCGAAGGAAAGAATTGGGGACAGCAAGCGTGTTCTTGGCGACATCAGGGACGGCGACATCATCGCCATTACGACGAAAAAGGCAGGCCTCGACATTGCCCATGTCGGCCTTGCCGTGTGGGGACAAGACGGAAAGCTCCATCTGCTCAACGCCAGCAGCATCCACAAGAAAGTGGTGCTCGAACCCAAGACGCTCTACCAATACATGCAGGAGCATCCGAGCCAGACAGGCATCAGGGTCATTCGCCTTCTGCCCTGAGCCTGACTGTCAATTTTTTACTTCACGAATACTTTTCTACCACCAACGATGTTGATGCCCTTCTGCATCTTCTGTAGGCGTTGGCCTGCAAGGTTGTAGATGGCACCATCTTCCTTCTCCTCGCTGGGAGAGACAATACCGTCGAAGAAGTCCTCGAGGTCGCCCACGAAGGTGACATTGAGGTATTGGAACTTATTCTGATAGGCGGAGAGATATGGGGAGAAGACGTGCATCTTAGTGGACTTCAGCATAGAAGAATTTGTGTTGAAGTCATCATAGAGGGAGTCGTTCCACGTCAATTTGTCTGGGTCGGCAAGGCAATATACGTTTTCCACTTTATCGCAATCGAAGAAGGCTTGGAGTCCGATGCTTGTCACGCTGGCAGGGATGGTAATGGTTTTCAGTTTGGAGGAGCAGTTGAAGGCCTCTCTGCCGATGCCTGTCACACCTTCTTCAATCACAAGATATTCGCCATGGGGTTGAGGATATATCCCACTTACTGAGCCATCAGCCTGATATGAGTACTGAACATCCAGCCATGGCTGGGGATCCTCATTAATGAGACTATAGCGTCGGATGTCGCAGTCATCTCCGACGGCATCGGGGCTTTTGCTTATGGTGATGAATTCCACTCCGTTGTTGTCAGTGGTGAGGAGGTAAGAGACATTCTTGCCATCGTTCACGTCGAGCTTGCCGCAGAAGCCTTTTCTCCAGAGTCTTGTTTCACCGCAAAGGATGCAGACGCCTTCGTCCCATATATGGCCTGTGGCAGGGATAACATCTGTTTCCTCCAATCCGCAGTAGATGCAGAAGTGGAATTGTCTGCCATCATCTGTACAGGAGGGAGGAATCGTTTGCCAATCGCTCCACTCATGCCCGTCCACTGTACAGTCATGAATGATGCCATTCTCGCTGAAGTCGCCCATGAAGGTGACGTTGGCATCGGGGAACTTCTCTCGGTAAGTGCTGACGTAGCGGGTATAGACGTGCATCTTGGTGGACTTGCGCTCTTTCGTGTTGAAGTCATCGCGTCTGGCATTGGTCCATTCTAATTTGTCAGGATCGGCATGGCAATAAACATCCGTCACAGCATCACACTCGTAAAAAGAATTGTTATACATATAGGTCATACTGGCTGGGATGACGACAGTTTTCAAATGCTTGTTTTGAGCAAAAGTACCATTCCCGATACCGGTCACACCCTCTTCAATTACCAGATAATCGCCACGGAAGCCCCATGGTGCGTAACCAGCATAAACAAAGTGTTTGGTACAGCAGTCATCGCCGACGGCGTAAGGACTCTTGCTGACGGTGAGGTGCTCTTCATTGTTGTCGTCGGTCGTGATGGTGTAATAGACGTTCTTGCCGTCGTTCACGTCAGTTTTGCCACACCAGCCGCCTTCTTTATCGCCCCAAGGGTTTACTTGAACCCTAGCCATGAGCGAAAGGTTCTTGAAAAACGGACCGTATGTACCGACCCAAAATAGTGCGCTAGTACCTCTGACGGTATATTTCAGCTTGCGTGTGCCTGAAACCAAAGTAAACGGGTCAGCCTCGAAAAGCGTCCAATCAAGATAGACACCCAGGTCGTCGATTACGGTAATGGTAGAGAGTACTTCGCCAGCTTCGTTCAGCATCTCGACCTTCACATTCGCAACCTTGGAGGCCTCGGGTGAGCCATGCATGGCCCTCATCATGGCTGAAGCATTGCAAACCACATTCTCGGCGTCGATGTCAGAGTCGCTGAAGCCTTTCTCGGAAAGGACAACAGTCTGCTCGAGTCGTCATTCTTCATACGACGAAGCCCAGAAGTAGGAGCCGTCGTCGTCTTGCCCGATAGCCCATCCGCTGCCGCCGTTTGTCACATTCCAACCGTTGTAGGTGCCGTCGGGGGTGCCGTTGGTGAGCAACTCCGTGTAATCAGAATCTCCTGCCATTGCAGCCGAGGCAGTCAAGGCAAGAACGAAGGAGATAAACAGTCTTTTCATAATGTTTTCTTTTATAAAATGTCATTTCGCGTGCAAAGGTACGACAAAAAATGAAAAAGTAAGAGTGAAAAGGGAAGAAATTATTGAGGACATTCATTTGTGGCAGCCATTTTTGTAAACATTTTGGCAGAAAACACGCTCTCTGACGGCTTCTTTTTTTGCTTTCCGGCACTTTAGGCCATAAAAGACGAAAAACGCGCTTAAAATGAATAGTCATTGAAAATCAAGCAGTTACAAAGGCACCTTTTACGACTTGATGTTAAGACGATATTACATTATTTCGTTATAACGATAAATTTCGCAAAATTTTCCTCAAATTTTCATGTATAACTCTGGTAAACTTGGCGTGGCAAATTTGCAAACACAGCGTGCTGCGTTGACCAACTTAGCGTGCTGCGTTGGAAATCATGCCGTTCCAAGACCCACAGAACGATGCTCTATGGTGTTGTTTTCTGTAAAGATTTTTTACAAAAATTACCCCATGAATTACTGATAATTTACGTTCGCGCTGATTCGTGGAACAGAAACTATTTACTGACTAATAGTGAAATTGTTTTAATTCCGATGTGTTTTTGCCCATTTCGTTTCTTTATTTCATTATTTTTTCGTACCTTTGCACACGAAATGGGAAAGAAGACCCCATCTGACTCCCCCGAAGGGGGAGAATAGAATAGCTAAATAGTTAAATTGTCAATAAATAGTAAATAGTAAATCGTCAAATCGTAAATCAAATAGATGGAAGACCAAGAAAGAATAATCAAAGTTGACATCCAGCAGGAGATGAAGCGCTCGTACATCGACTATTCGATGTCGGTTATCGTGGCCCGCGCCCTGCCTGACGTGAGAGACGGATTCAAACCTGTTCACCGCCGTATCCTCTATGGCATGCGTGAACTCCATAATTTCCACAGCAGCCCTTACAAGAAGTGCGCCCGTATCGTGGGTGAGGTGCTTGGCAAGTACCACCCGCACGGCGACAGCTCGGTGTATATGGCACTGGTTCGTATGGCCCAGGAGTGGGCAATGCGATACACGCTGGTTGACGGGCAAGGCAACTTCGGCTCGCTCGACGGTGACAGTCCTGCTGCCATGCGTTACACGGAGGCACGCCTCAGCCTTATGGGCGAGAGCATGATGGACGACCTTGAGAAGGAAACCGTCGATATGACCAACAACTTCGACGATACGCTCCGTGAGCCTACCGTCATGCCGACAAAGATTCCCAACCTCCTCGTGAACGGAGCAACCGGTATTGCCGTCGGCATGGCAACGAACATCCCGACGCACAACCTCGGCGAGGTCATTGATGCCTGTGTGGCATTCGTCGATAACGAGAGCCTCACGGTGGACGACCTGATGCAATACGTGAAAGGCCCTGACTTCCCGACAGGTGCCTACATCATGGGAATGCAAGGCATACACGATGCCTACGAGACTGGCAGGGGACGCATTGTCATCCGTGCCAAGGCAGAGATTGAGAACGGCGACACGCACGACAAGATTATCGTCAGCGAGATACCCTATGGCGTGAACAAGCAGCAGCTCATTGAGTACATCGCACAGCTTGTGGGCGAGAAGAAGCTGGACGGCATCAGCAATGTCAACGACGAGAGCGACAGCGAAGGTATGCGTATCGTGGTGGACTTGAAGCGCGACGCCAACGCAAGAGTCGTCCTCAACAAGCTCTTCAAGATGACACCCCTCCAGACAAGCTTCAGCGTGAACAGCATCGCTCTGGTGAAAGGCCGTCCGCAGTTGCTCACCTTGAGGGACTTCATCAGCAACTTCGTGGCACATCGCCATGAAGTCACCATCCGCCGCACGAAGTACGACCTGCGCAAGGCAGAGGAGAGGGCACACATCCTGAAAGGCCTCATCATTGCCAGCGACAACATCAATGAGGTTGTTGACATCATCAAGAAGAGCAAGACGCCACAGGATGCCCAGCGTGCCTTGGAAGCCCGCTTCGGCCTTGACGAGCTGCAAAGCAAGGCTATCGTGGAGATGCGCCTCGGACAGCTCACAGGCCTCAACCAGGAGAAGCTCCATGCCGAGTTCGACGACCTGATGGAGAAGATAAAGTACTACAACCAAATCCTCACCGACGACACGCTCTGCCGCAAGGTGATGAAGGACGAGCTCCTGGAAATCAAGCAGCAGTACGGCGACGAGCGTCGCACAGAGATACTGCCCAGCGCCGAGGAGTTCAATGCCGAGGACTTCTATTCCGACGACGAGGTGGTCGTAACGATGAGCCACATGGGCTACATCAAGCGCATACCGCTGGCAGAGTTCAAGGCACAGGGCCGTGGAGGCATTGGCGTGAAGGCAAGCTCCACACGCGACAACGACTTCATCGAGAAGATTTATCCAGCCACGATGCACAACACCATGCTCTTCTTCACAGACCGTGGACGCTGCTACTGGCTCAAGGTCTATGACATTCCCGACGGCAACAAGCAGGGCAAGGGCCGAGCCATACAGAACATGCTGATGATAGAGCCTGGCGATGCCGTCCGCGCCTGCCTCTGCATCCGCAAGCTTGGCGACCCCGAGTTCTGCCAGAGCCACTTCGTCGTGTTCTGCACAAAGAACGGCATCATCAAGAAGACCTGCCTCACGGAGTACAGCCGCGTCCGCACAAACGGCGTGAACGCCATCAACATCCGCGAGGACGACCAGGTGATTGGCGTAGAGCTGACCAACGGCAAGAACGAAATCATCATCGCAAGTGCTGAAGGCCTTGCCGTCCGCTTCGATGAAGACAAGGTCCGCCCGATGGGTCGCATTGCAACGGGAGTCTTCGGCATTGACCTGGTTCGTGAAACATATCCAGACAATCATGTCGTAGGCATGTGCATTATCAACGATGTCGAGACGGAAAGCATCATGGTGCTCAGTGAGAATGGCTTCGGAAAGAGAACGGATGTTGAAGCATACCGCAAGACAAACCGTCATGCGAAAGGTGTCAAGACACTCGATATCACAGAGAAGACCGGCCATCTCGTTGCAATTACTGTCATCAAGGACGAAGACGACCTGATGATTATCAACAAGAGCGGCACAACCATCCGACTCCACGCCGACGACATCAAGGAGACGAAGAACCGCGTCACGCAAGGCACCAAGGTCATCGAGCTCAAGAAACGCAACGACGTCATCTCGCACCTCAGCGTCGTGCCCCGTGCCGAAGAAGAGCCGGAAGAGACAGAAGGCGATGCCCCGGCAGAAGAAACAACAATAACGGAAAACTAATAGAGGTTTTATAATATAAATGTATAAGACAATGAAAAAGATTCTGATTTCGATGGCACTGTTCCTGAGCGTCGGTACCATCATGGGACAGACCGATAAGGCTGCCCTCAAGCAACTACAGAGAGAGGCCAAGGCACAGATGACCGAGGCACAGAAAATCAATACCGCCATCACGGCCAAGATAAACGAGAAGACTGCCTCGGAGGAAGAAATCATGTCGGAGTGCAAGAAGGGACAGTCCCTCATCCGAAAGGCCATCAAGAGCGGAGGGCTCGCTGAGAACAAACTCGGAGAGGCTTACAAGATCAGCGCAGACTTCGCACTCCATCCCCACAACATCATGCTTACACATGCCACCCAAAAGGAGCCTTTCGACACCGCCTTCTTCTACTCAAACCTCCGAATCATGACCGATGCCCTGCATGGTGAGATTCAGCACACGAAGGTTACGAAGGGCGAGGCTGGCAACGAGAAGTACATCAACAGCAAGAAATTCAACCTGGCTCAGTGCGGCGACTACTACATCTATGCTGCGCAGTTCAACAGCGAATGCGGCAAGTTCGACAAGGCCATCGAGTCCTTCGAGACGGCAATGAACTATACAAAGAAATACCCCGAGGTGGCCGACATGACGAAGCTCCGCATCACTAATGAGCAGATTGCCTACTACGCCTTCCACACCGCTCACGAGGGCAAATTGTACGACAAGATGGACGAGTACTACGAGCAGGCCCTCCAGTTTGCCGACGGCGCACTGGGAACCAAGCAGGTGAGGGCTTCGTCGTACCTGGAGCGCGGCGACTCTACGGCATGGGCAAACTATGTGCGCGAAATCACCATCAGCGCCCCCAAGGAAAACGAGGACTTCATACAGATGCTCATCGGCTACTACCTCAAGAAGGACAAGGAGGCAGGCAACGGAAGCAACCTTATGATGCCATACGTGGAGGAAATACTCGCCAAGGAGCCCGACATCCTCATCGCACAGTACGGCAAGGCATACAAGTACTTCGAGATGGAGAAGTATGACGAGGCATTCGAAGCCTACCTCAAATGCACGGAACTCAAGAGCGACTACTACGACGCATGGTACCAGTGCGGACTTTGCAAGTACCGTCAGGCACTTGCCCTGAATGCCAAGGTCAGCTCCATCAAGAACCAGACGGAGGCAAAGAAGGCTCTCGAACAGACAAAGGCCCTCTTCGGAGAAGCCATCCCGTACTTCGAGAAGGCTCGCGAGTGTGCTCCCGACGAACCGCAGAAGTGGGCATTCGAGCTGCGCCAGTGCTACTCCGTGACAGGCCAGGCAGCAAAGGCCGCCGAGATGGACAAGCTGCTGTAGAAGCGAAAAGCGATGAGTGAAAAGTGAAAAGTGAAGAATTGAAGATAAACAGCTCTCTCCCTAAAGGGGGGCGGGGATTCTCTCTCCCCCTGAAAGGGGGCGGGAGAGTTCTGCTTTTCATCATCCTCCTGCTCCTTGCCCCCTGCACATCCTATTCAAAGGAAAAGAAAGAAAAGGCGCCGAAGCAGGAGAAACTCTCTACGCTCCAGAAGAATGCAAAGACGGCTCTGAAGAACCAGAGCGGACAGGATGCCGCCCGTAATGCCCTGCTCGGTGCGCTTAACCGCCCGGAACTTAACAACAAGCAGCGGGCAAACATCCACTACCTTGCCGCCCTGCTCGAGGAGTCGCTCAACGGCGTGGAGAACAGAAAGGCCTACCTGAAGCAGGCCTACGACACCGCACGCTTCTTCAACAAACTCCGAGACATGCACGACCAGCTGCGCCTTTGCGACAGCATCGACTATCTTCCCGATGCCAAGGGGAGAGTTCGTCCGCGAATGCAGAAGAAGACCCTGGCCCTGCGCCTCAAACACCGGCGCAACATCTACGGCGGAGGCAAATTCTACCTCTCCAAGCGAAAATATGCGGAGGCCTATCCCTTCTTCGACCTCTACAGCACACGCCTGGAAGGACTGCAAGACGACACGCTACTCTATCAGGCAGAGCTCTGGGCAACACTCTCCGCATTTCTCTCCGAAAACTGGGCAGGAACGGTGAAACACTCCGATGCGGCAATCTCACACACCGACTCCGTCACTGCCGCCATCCTTCAGGAGTACAAGATACGCTCCTATGCCAAGCTTGGGAACGACAGCGCATGGGTCGAAGCGCTCAGGCAAGGAGTGCAGGACTATCCGCAGCACGACTACTTCTTCGTCCAGCTGGCAGATTGGTATCACGGCCATAGGAGCTTTGACGAAGAACGTAGCCTCGCCGACGACCTCATAGCGCGTACAGGAGGCAAGGCCATCCACTACTACGCCAAGTCGAAGAGCTACCTCGCAGAAGACGAGTACGAGGATTGCATCGCATACGCCGACAGCACCATCGCCCTGAAGAACGATTTCGCAGATGCCTATTATAATAAAGGTATAGCCTACCTCAACATGGCTGTCATCGTGCAGGAAACAAGTTGCAAGGACGTTAAAGACCCACAATATGCAGAAGACAGGCAGCGGGCGCAGGAACTCTTCCGACAAGCCCGGCCCTGCATGGAAATGGTACGAAAGCTTCAACCCGACAGACAAGACCGCTGGGCATCGCCCCTCTATCGCATCTATCTCAACCTCAACCTCGGCGACGAGTTCAATGAGATAGACAAACTCCTCAATTCGAAGCGGTAAACCACAACCAAGGATTTGTTTTTATTTATAACCACGAAGAGCCCTGCGTTGCTTCATTCGTTGTGGACGATGACCTTCACTTTGACGATGCGCCGGCGGTCTATCTCCAGCACGTCGAAGCTGAAGCGTTTGTACTCAATGCGCTCGCCCTGGACGGGGAACTCTCCCTTTATCTCAAGCAATAGTCCTGCCAAAGTCTCTGCCTCGCCCTCTACGTTCTCAAAGTATTCATCGTCGAGGCCGAGTATCTTCGTGAAGTCCGACATAAGTATCTTCGCCTCAAAGATGTAGGTGTTCCGGTTGAGGCGCTGATAGGGTTTCTCCTCATCGTCGTACTCATCATTTATCTCACCTACGATTTCCTCCAGGATGTCCTCCATCGTGACGATGCCGCTTGTGCCTCCGAACTCATCGACAAGGACAGCCATGTGGACTTTGTCGCGCTGGAAGTCTCGCAGCAGGTCGTCTATCATCTTTGTCTCTGGCACGAAGTAGGCAGGTCGTATGAGCGTCTGCCAACGGAAGGCCTTGGGCTTGCCCAGGTGAGGCAGCAGGTCCTTGATGTAGAGGATGCCCTTGATGTTGTCCTGCGTGTCCTGATAGACAGGGATTCGGCTGTAGTTGTTGGCCACGATGCAGGCAAGCACGTCGCTGAACGACTCCTTGATGTCAAGCCCCACAATATCCACACGGCTTGTCATAATCTCCTTCGCCATCTCGCCGCCGAAGCGTATGATGCCCTTCAACATACCTGCCTCCTCGGCGATGTCCTTCTTGTCCGTCAGCTCCATTGCCTTCTCGAGGTCGTCAACCGTCAGCATCTCCGTCTCGTGGATGGCAATGCGTTTGGTGATGACCTTGCTTCGGATGAGTACACGGCTCAAGGGCCAGAAGACCTTGCTGAGGAACTGAAGCTTGGGAGCGGCAAAGCGGCAGAAGCCAAGCGCGTGCTGGGAACTGTAGATTTTGGGGATGACCTCGCCGAAAAGCAGGAGCAGGAAGGTGAGGAGCACCGTCATAACGAGGAACTCCAGCCATCGTGCCTGCCCGAAGTCGATGGTCTTGTCGAAGCAGAAGTATAAGAGGATGATGACGGCGACGTTCACCAAGTTGTTGCTAATGAGGATTGTAGCAAGCAGTCGCTCTTCGTCGTCCAACAGAGCGGCAACCTTCTCGTCGGCCTTGTGCTTGCCCTCGTCGATAGTGCTTCTGTCGCTTGGCTTTAGGCTGAAGAAGGCAATCTCGCTGGCCGACACGAAGCCCGAGCACAGCAGCAGCAGGAACACGATGCCGAAAGCAATCCACACACCTAACGACGGTGTACTTCCATGAATTGAGCTGAAGGAGTCGATAAGTTCTTGCCAGCTATACATAATTATAAATTATAAATTATGAATTGTGATTTATGAATTGGCCTGCGGCTTAGGCGTGAGCAGCTCCAAAGACTCCGCCCATATCTCCACAACCTGGCGACGGATGCCGTTGCGGTCCTCGTATGTGCGGGAATGCAACTGTCCTTCGATGAAAAGCTTGTCGCCCTTGTGGACGTACTTCTCAACGACTTCAGCCAGTCCTCGCCAAAGCACGACATTGTGCCATTCAGTGCGTTCAGGCACCTCCGTACCGTCCTTCAGTTTGTAGCCGCGCTCCGTCGTGGCGAGTGTAACGCTTGCCACACAGACACCAGCATCGACGTACTTCACCTCCGGTTCCTTCCCGACGTTGCCTATAAGCATCACTTTGTTCATTTCTCATTTGCCGTTTAATCATTCGTGTGCAAAAGTACAAAAAAGTTTTTGATTTGGGATTAGGGATTAAAGATTATTTTGTACCTTTGTCGAAAATAAAAGTAGTGTATGATGAAAAAGACTTTGTTTTTAGTGATTGCGATGCTCATGCCCATAATGTTTGACAGCCCTTCTTCGACGCTCAATGCCAAAAGGCAGAAGACGACGAAGCTCCGTTGGGGAACCTTCAACATACGCCTTCAGAACGATGGCGACGAGAAGGCAGGCGTCGGATGGAGCGTCCGCAAAGACCGTGTGGCGGATTACATCAAGGCAAACCATATCGATGTCATCGGGATGCAGGAAGTCTTGCACACCCAGCTTGAGGACTTGCTTGCCCGTCTGCCTGAATATGATTACGTTGGCGTAGGGCGAACCGACGGGGCCACGAAGGGGGAGTATTCGCCTGTCTTCTTCCTCAAGGACAGGTTCAAGGTCATGGAGAAAGGCAACTTCTGGTTGAGCGAGACGCCCGATGTGCCTGGCTCGAAGGGATGGGATGCTGCCCTGGAACGCATCGCAAGCTATGTCAAGCTCAAGGACAAGACGACGGGCAAGGTCTTCATGGCCGTCAACACGCACTTCGACCACGTGGGCGTTGTGGCCCGCCGCGAAAGCGCGAAGCTCATCATGCGGAAGATTCAGGAGATTGTCGGCAAGCGGCCAGCCGTCGTGACAGGCGACTTCAACGTCACAGAGGACGACGAGGCCTACACCACAATGTTAGGAGGTGAAATGGTAAATGGTAATTTGTCAAATTGTAAATTCCTCGATGCTTACCACATGACGCCTAACCACACAGGCGCAACCTATACTTGGCACAACTTCTGCCATCTCCCGCCGGACAAGCGCGAGAAGATAGACTTCATCTTCATCACCCCGACCATCCGCGTCACGCGGTCACACATCGAGGAGCCAGCTCCAGAAGCCCTTCTTTCCGACCATAATCCGCACTGGGCGGACTTGGAGTTCTGATTATTTCCAGCTGAGGAGCCTGCCTATCTGGTCGTAGAGGCTTGCCCAATGAGCACGGCTTTCTGCATCGGGAGCGCTTTGGCTGGCAGCCTTTGTCTTGCGCTCTAACTGTTGAAGCGTATAGAGAACTGCCGGGCGTACAGTCTGGTTGCCGTTGCCATAGGCGCGAGTCAAGTGCGTAAGCATCGTGTTTTGCAAATTAACTCTGTAAGGCGTCACCTTCTTGTTTGTGTCGAGCTCCGTGAAGACCATCCTCGTGAGGTCGGCAAGGTAGGCCTGCGGTTTGTAGAGCTCGTTGAGGTCCTCGAGGCGGTTCATCAGGTTTGTCACTACGACACTGCCCACGCCATTGGTCACTTGCTGCGGGTCTGCCCAGAGGCGATGTGCATAGCTGAGGTCGCGAAGCCAAACGGGCTCGGTGAGCACTTGCTCGTTGATGAAGTTGAGGGCTGCCTTCTGCTTGTCGAGAGGCTGCGGCACATAGACATCTTCCGTTGAGCCTTTTGGCTGGAAGTTAATGCGATAGCCGCCGATGTTGCGCACGACGTGTCCCATATAGCGGAGGAACTGCGTGCGGATTTGCCCGTGCATCGTCTCTATATCGTCCCAATAAAGATCTTTTTCGTTGTCGAGCGTCCATTGGGGCAGAGCTTTAATCTCACGCTTCAGGTTGAGGATGCCGTAGTAGCTGGCCTTTACGGCATCGTCGCCGAGGTCTTCTGTCTGGCGGCGCGGGTCGCGGTATTCGCCTTCGCCGTTGCCCCACCACAGGCGCTTGTTCTGCTGTGCCTTGACGGTCATTGGCTCAAGCATTTTGTGGTCCTCGTCCTCGTCTTTTGCATCGAGCATCGGGGTGTAGCCCCACTGGATGGCCCACTTGTCGTAGTCGTTGATGCGGGGGAAGATGCCGATGCGGTCGATGCCGTCCTCCGGCTGTGCCACATAGTTGAAGCGGGCATAGTCCATGATGCTCGGGGTGTGGCCGTGAGCCTCCACCCAAGCCTTGTCCCTGAGACTGTCAACAGGAACGGTGGAACTGCTGCCGAAGTTGTGGCGAAGGCCGAGCGTGTGACCTACCTCGTGGCTGCTGACGAAGCGGATGAGCTGTCCCATCAGTTCCTCGTCGAAGTTCATCTTCTGTGCCGCCTCGTCGATGCTGCTGCACTGCACCATGTACCAGTTGTGTACGAGGCTCATCACGTTGTGGTACCAGCAGATGTGGCTCTCCAGTATCTCACCGGTCCGAGGGTCGTGTACGTTAGGCCCGTAGGCATTCTCGATGGGGCTTGCCAGGTAGCGGATGCAGCTGTAGCGGGCGTCCTCCATGCTCATTGTCGAGTCGTTCTCCGGCCATTCCTCTGCCCTGATGGCGTTCTTGAAGCCAGCCTTCTCGAAGGCCGCCTGCCAGTCATTAACACCTTGAATGAGATACTTGCGCCATTGCTTGGGCGTCGCAGGGTCGATGTAATAGACAATCGGTTTGATAGGCTCCACGAGTTCGCCCCTTCTCATCTTCTCCACATCCTCGGGCTTCGGTTCGAGGCGCCAGCGTGTCACGAAGGTCTTGCCCTCAACCCTTTGCTGGTCGTCGCTGTAGCTGGTATAGCTATCTGTGAAGTAACCGACGCGAGGGTCGAAGTAACGGCGCATCATGGGCTTCTCTGGCAGGAGGACGAAGCTGATGTTGAGACCGAAGGTCGCCTTGCCCGTGCGGCTTATTGCAGCCATTCGGCCTGTGCCGCCATTGTATGTCTTTACCAGGCGAACCTCTGTGTTCATCGGGAAGGACTGAATGTCCTCGATATAACTCATCTCTCCGACGAGGTTTTGCAGCGAGAAGCCGTCCTTGACAGACTTCGGGAGTCCCAGAGCCTGGTTGTCTCCGTTGAAGAAGCCGTTGACCTTTATCTTATAGACATTGTTCTTGTGGCTTTCCACCTTGAACGAGCCGATGATGGGGTTCTCGTTGCTGATGGTGATGGCGCGGTTGATGTTCTCCGCCGTATCGGCCACATTGATGAAGAGCCTTGCCCTGAGCAGGAGCATATCGTCGGGAGCCGCCTGGAAATAGACGGTCTGCTGGTTCACCTGTTCGCCTCCGAACTTGCCGGTTCCGGCGGGCGTGGAGGTATAGCGGACGGTTGTCAGGAACTCGCGGCCGATGAGGCTGTCGGGAATCTCGAAGAACCATTCCCCCTTCATCTTTGTCACATGGAAGAGGCCGTCGCGGTCGATGGCTGGCTTCTCCACCTTCACGCTGTCCTTCGGCGCTTCGGCCTGTTGCTTTTTCTTCTTGCCGAAGAGCGACTTGCCATTGCCCTTCGCCTTTTGTTCGGTCTTGGCTTTCTCTTTCTTTTCCTTTGCCAGAGCGGGCGTTCCCGTCGTTAAAGCAGCCGCAAGCAGCAGCCACAGATACTTTGCTTTCATACAGATATTATTATGGGTTTATCTTTTGCCCTGCAAAGGTACGAAAAAGCGAGCACTACACAAAATAAATCCTGAGATATTTTTATTGTCGCGTACATAGCTCTCCCTGCGAAGTCAAGGCGCGGAGAAAACGATGGCTGAAAACACACCACGGTGCGTTGCCCGTCGCGGCACGCTAAGTTGCCCGTCGCGGCACGGTGCGTTTGGCATCGCGGCACGGTGCGTTTTCAGGGGAGGCTCGCTTTTATTGAAGAAAAGGTCTGTCAGACATTCCTTCCCCCGCTTGTTTTATGTCCGTTCCTCCGTAATTGAAGCGAGTTCTCAAACTTTCTGCCTCGTTTCTTGTTTCGTAAGCAAAAAGACACTATCTTTGTGGCAGGATTTATTCAAAACGTGTTATGACAAATCATTTCAACTTATTCAGGTCAGGTCTTTTCCTGCTCCTTGTCTCCTGTTCCCTGCTTCTGTCGGTGTCCTGCCAGTCAGGTCCCGATGACACGATTGTTCCCGAAGGTCAAAGCACTATTACCTTCTCCGTAAGCAACTACAGGCAAATCAGCTTCGACGATTTGTCGGGGGCTGGAAGTACAAGAGCAACAGAAACAATAAGTATGACATTAGCCAATCTTTCACTTACGGTTTTCAATGCAGAAACAAACGAAGTTGTTTATCCTACTGTTCTGCACGAAAGCAAGAATTATGATAAAAGTAACGCCAAAACCTTTCCGAGCTTCTCTGTGACTTTGCCATACGGCCATTATCAATTGCTTGTCCTCGGCTACAATGGTAAGCACTCTTGTAATATAGCTTCCCTCAATCATATCTCATGGGAAGGAGATTATGTGCCAAATACGTTCCTCTATTGTAATGAGTTCACGCTTGACAAGAACACCAACCTTAACCAACAGATTACGCTCAGGCATGTGGTGGCGGCCTTTTGTGTATATGCCGAAGATGCATTACCCGCTACACTTAAGAAAATGCGGTTTAGTACTACAGCGGGTGGCACCGTTTTAGATGCAACAACTGGTTACACACCACAAATCACAAGTAGAACATCTGATATAATAGTTCCACCCGATAGCTTGGGTTCGCCATGTCATTTCTATTCATATCTTTTCCTTCCAGAGGAACAGACTACCGGCAACTACACCGTTCAGGCTCTTGGAGTGAACGATGTCTTAATCAACGAGAAGCACTTCAACAATGTGCCGCTTCGCATTAACTATAAGACAGAATGGCAGGGCAAGTTCTTCGAGGCATCCGACGATGAAGACCCCTCTGGCGAGCAGAGAGGCTTCAGCATCGAATGGGATACGAAATGGGCAGGTACGCTGCCCATTGAACCTTGATATAGGGAAACAGGGCTTTACTTCAGCCGTGCAAGGGTCTCCTTGATGCGGCGAAGGGCTTCGACGATGTTCTCGTCGCTTGTGGCATAGCTCATGCGGAAGCATTCGGGCGAACCGAAGGCATCGCCGCCGACGGTTGCAACGTGTCCCACCTCGAGCAAGTACATGGCGAGGTCGGTGCTGTTGTTAATCACGCGGTCGCCGTCTTTCTTGCCGAAGAAGCTGCTGCACTTGGGGAAGAGATAGAAGGCTCCTTGAGGATTGTTCACCTCGAGGCCAGGTATCTCCTTTGCCAGCTTAACGATAAGGTTCTTGCGACGCTCGAAAGCCTGACGCATATCCTCCACACATTGCTGGTCGCCGGCAAAGGCAGCCTCGGCAGCCTTCTGGCTGACAGAGCAAGGTCCGCTCGTGTATTGCCCCTGAAGCTTGTTGCAGCCCTTCACAATCCATTCGGGCGCTGCGATGAAGCCGATGCGCCAACCTGTCATGGCATAAGCCTTGCTGACTCCGTTGATGACTACAACGCGCTCCTTGACTTCGGGGAACTGTGCCATGCTCGCGTGCTCACCAACGTAATTGATGTGCTCATATATCTCGTCGGCAATGATGATGACCTGCTCGTGACGAAGCAGCACGTCCTTCAGTGCCTCGAGCTCTTTCTTGCTATAAACGGAGCCTGTGGGGTTGCTGGGCGAGCAAAGGATGAGTGCCTTTGTCTTCGGTGTGATGGCGGCTTCGAGCTGCTCGGGCGTTATCTTGAAGTCCTGCTCGATGGATGCCTCGACGAAGACTGGCGTGCCTTCTGCCAGCAAGACCATCTGCGGATAGCTCACCCAATAGGGAGCCGGGATGATGACCTCGTCGCCTGCATTCACGATGGCCATGATGGTGTTGCAGACGCTCTGCTTTGCTCCATTTGACACAAGGATTTGTGAAGGAGCATAGTCAAGGCCGTTCTCGTTCTTGAGCTTTGTCACGATTGCCTTCTTCAGCTCCGGATAACCAGGCACGGGAGAGTAGCGGCTGTAGTTCTCTTCGACAGCCTTAATGGCAGCCACCTTGATGTGGTCTGGTGTGTTGAAGTCGGGTTCGCCCACACTCATGTTGATAACATCCACGCCTTGTGCCTTGAGTTCGCTGCTGCGTTGGCTCATGGCAAGCGTTGCACTGGGGGAAAGGCGCTGCAGCCTTTCAGAAAGATTTGTGTTCATTGTATATTTTATTTTAGTTATGGAGTTGCTTGGGAAGGCCTGGGAAAACCTGGGAAAAACCAGGAAGGCCTAGGAGAATCCAGGAGAGCCAAGGACTTTATAGCTTGTGTCCCATCCTTACTCTCTTTGTCTCGAGGTAACGGCGATTGTAGTCGTTTGGCTCGACGACAATGGGGACGTTCTCCACGATGGTGAGGCCGTAGCTTTCAAGGCCGACGCGCTTCACGGGATTGTTCGTAATGAGACGCAACTTGCCGACGCCCATCTCCCGAAGAATCTGTGCGCCAACGCCGTATTCCCGCTCGTCGGGACGGAAGCCGAGGTGTATGTTGGCATCGACTGTATCGTCGCCTTGCTCCTGAAGCTTGTAGGCGGCAATCTTATTCATCAGGCCTATGCCACGTCCTTCCTGGCTGAGATAGACGATGAGGCCTTTGCCTTCCTTCTCAATCATGCGCATTGCCTTGTGGAGCTGTTCGCCGCAGTCGCAACGCTGGCTGCCGAAGATGTCGCCCGTCATGCAGCTTGAGTGCATCCGCACAAGGATTGGCTCGTCCTCCTTCCACTCGCCTTTATAGAGGACAACGTGCTCAAGGCCGTTGCTCTTCTGGCGGAAAGGAATGATGCGGAAGTGTCCGTCTGCCGTCGGCATGTCGGCTTCCACGCCTCTCTCCACAAGGGATTCCTGCTTGAGGCGATAAGCGATGAGGTCGCGGATGGTGATAATCTTCAATCCATGTTCGCGAGCCACCTCCTTGAGTTGCGGCATACGCGCCATTGTGCCGTCCTCGTTGAGGATTTCTATGAGGGCAGCCGCTGGCTGAAGTCCTGCGAGACGTGCCAGATCGACAGCCGCCTCCGTATGTCCTGCCCTGCGAAGCACACCTTTGTCCTGTGCATAGAGGGGATTGATATGCCCCGGGCGACC
>Ga0247610_10003242_pt1 | contig 18027 bp, 7 predicted proteins | sample 174DNAGHGhighgp2_FD_193483 | JGI IMG/M metagenome (GOLD analysis project Ga0247610, IMG submission 193483) | Sheep rumen microbial communities from Palmerston North, Manawatu-Wanganui, New Zealand - 1742 DNA GHGhigh gp2 | ecosystem: Host-associated > Mammals > Digestive system > Stomach > Rumen ... | reverse complement strand
ATGTCAAGCCTAACACTCCTCGTGCTTTTATAGCTTGCAGTGCCGACGACCCTATCGTGTCGTTTGAAGAAAGCATTCAATATTTTCGCGTGTTACAACAGAACCGCATTCCATCAGTGTTGCATATATATCCTACTGGTGGTCACGGATGGTGCGAAGGTCCGTGGTTTCATTACGCACGCGAATGGAAAGCCGAGTTGGAAAGATGGCTCCTTGAAGAATAAAAGAATGCTCTCACCGTTAGCCAAACTGACAAAGGTGAGAGCATAATAATAACCCCTCAAACCTATGAACCTACATATTTTATATCATACAGCGATAGCAGGTCTGGCACTCTTGCTGACCTCTTGCATCGGAGGCTCGAAGGTCGATCAGGCAGCCAGCGAGGCTACCTTGACCGAGCTGAAGGCCGGATGGCAGATGCCCCCACAGGATGCACGCCCCAGGGTCTGGTGGCATTGGATGAACGGAAACATCACAAAAGAGGGAATCCGCAAGGACCTCGAATGGATGAAGCGCATCGGTCTGGGCGGCTTCCAGAATTTCGATGCAAGCCTGGGAACGCCACAGATCGTCGATAAGCGACTGATCTACATGGACGAAGGCTGGCAGGAGGCATTCGCCTACGCCACCCGCCTTGCCGATAGCCTTGGCCTTGAGATGGCCATCGCCTCGGCTCCAGGATGGAGCTCCACCGGTGGTCCTTGGGTCGAGCCTAAGGATGCGATGAAGAAACTCGTCTGGAAAACCCTCGACATCGAAGGAGGCAGCCAGATTTCGTGTCCACTTCCCGAACCCGACAAGAGCACAGGCCCCATCCGCAACGGTCGCCAGGGCCCTGGACAGTGGGAGGTGAGCCCTTACCAGCACTATGAGGACATTGCCGTGATAGCCATGCGATTGGCTGTTGACGATTCCGACAAGATCACCGAAAAGGACGTGCTCGACATCACCGGCAAGACCGATGGCCTTCTGTCGGACGCAACCAAGGGAAACTGCGGCAACATCAATTGGAGTGCACCCGAAGGGAAATGGCGCATCTACCGTTTCGGCTGGTCACTCACGGGCAAGATGAACCATCCGGCTCCTCCCGAAGCTACGGGCCTTGAGGTCGATAAGCTCGACCCTGTGGCCTGGAAGAAGTTCTTCGTCGCCTACCTCGACATGTACAAGAAGGCTTCTAATGGGCTCATGGGAGAACGTGGCATCCAGTATGTACTCACCGACAGTTACGAGGCCGGGCCGCAGACCTGGACTCCCGCCATGTTTGATGAGTTCGCGAAGCGTCGCGGCTACGACCTGCACACCTGGCTCCCCGTGTTGGCTGGTGCTGTCATTGGCTCAAAAGAGCAGAGCGAAGCCTTCGTGCGCGACTGGGAGAAGACCATCGGCGAACTCATCAAGGAGAACTACGACCAGCTGACGCAAATAGCCCAGCGCGACTACGGCATGAAGGGCCGCTACACCGAGGCACACGAGGGTGGACGCGTGTTCATAGCCGACGGTATGGACCTGAAGGCCACTGCACAGGTGCCGATGTCGGCCATGTGGTGCTCGGCGATGTGGCTCGGCAAGTTGCCCGATGGCGAAACCGATCGGCGTATGTATCAAGCTGACGATCGCGAGTCGGCTTCGGTGGCCCATCTCTACGGACAGAATATCGCGGCAGCCGAATCGATGACGGCATGGGAGCAAGGTGCCGGCTACAACTGGTATCCCGAAAAACTGAAGAAGATTGCCGACATCGAGCTGGCCGAGGGCATCAACCGATTCGTGATCCACGAGAGTGCCCACCAGCCCATCGATGACAAGGTGCCGGGCTTGAGCCTCGGCGGCATCGGACAGTGGTTCAATCGCCACGACACGTGGGCCGAGCAGGCCACCGCCTGGGTCGATTACATGTCGCGTTCGTGCTATATGCTGCAGCAGGGAGTGAACGTGGCCGACGTGCTGGTTTATTACGGCGAGAACAGCAACATCACCGCACTCTTCGGCCAGGGTGCTCCCGAAGTGCCCTACGGATATAATTTCGACTACTGCAGTCCCGATGCGCTCTACAATCTGATCGACTGCAAGGACGGCCTGCTGACCTCGAAGGCCAGTGGTACCCAGTACCGTGTGCTCTGGCTCGACCGCAACGTGGAATACATGTCGATGCCCGTGCTCCGCAAGCTGGCCGACCTGGCCAAGGCAGGCATCGTGATAGGCGGACAGAAGCCCCAGCACCCCTACAGCCTTGGTGAGAGCCAGGAGGAGTTTGACCAGCTGGTGGGCGAAATTTGGAGCCGCAAGAACGTAACGACCGACGTGCCCATGGCCGATGTGCTGCGCAATGCCGGCATCGCTCCCGACTGCCAGCTGCCCGAAGAGGGTATGAAGTACCTCCACCGCACGCTTCCCCACGCCGAAATCTACTGGGTGAACCGTCCGACCAAGGAGGCTGCCACCGTGACTGTCGCCTTCCGGCAGTCGGGCCTCCGTCCGCAGCTCTGGCATCCCGTGACGGGCAAAATCGAGGACGTTAGCTACAAGACCGTCGGCAACACCACCGAAGTGACCCTCCCGATGCAGAAGGACGATGCTGTCTTCGTGGTCTTCTGTGGCGCAGGAGCCAGTGAGATGACTGTCACCGCTCCACAAGGCAAGACCCTGACCACGATCGACACGCCCTGGACCGTGAAGTTCCAGGAGCAGCGCGGTGCTCCCGCCGAAGCCACCTTCAGCACCCTAACATCGTGGTCGGAGCATCAGGACCCGGGCATTCGCTACTTCTCGGGCACAGCTGCCTACACCAACACGCTCCACGTCGCTGCCCTTGACCCGCAGGCTTGCCAGGTGCTCAAGCTGGGCAAGGTGAAGAACCTCGCCGAAGTCAAGGTCAACGGCCAGTCGGCAGGCATCGTCTGGAAGGAACCCTTCGAAGTCGATGTGACCAGCCTGCTCAAAGAGGGTGACAACGAGCTTGTGATCGAGGTGACCAACCTCTGGGTGAACCGCCTGATCGGCGACGCACAGCCCAAGTGCAGGAACCGCATCACCTTCACCGACGCCCGCTACTATGCCCCCGATGCTCCCCTCGAGGAGTCGGGGCTGATGGGTCCCGTCGAGCTGATGGAAATCAATTGAACATCGTTAATTGTCAATTGTTAATTATTAATTGTTAATTGTTTAACGATAATTCGTGTTTAAAGAAAAATATGTATAGTTAATTCTGAATAGTTACATATAGAAAAAAGATATGAAAAAGGTAATGATTGCAGCCGCTGCATTGCTGATGGCGGGCACAACGATGGCTCAGCTGAAATTGCAGGAAAACAACATCGACGAAGTCCTCAAGGCCATGACCCTCGAGGAGAAGGCAACGCTCTGCGTGGGATATAGCCACGCTCAGGGTGATGCAGGAACCAATGGCATCATCGGCCAGCACACCGACATGGTGCCTGGCGCAGCTGGTGCTACACGTCCCATCGCCCGTCTGGGCATCCCTGCCACCGTATTGACCGATGGCCCTGCCGGTGTGCGCATTCGTCCTACGCGTGAGGGCGATCCCAACACATATTATGCCACGGGCTTCCCCGTAGGCACTGCCCTGGCCTGCACCTGGAACCAGGAACTCGTCGAAAGCGTGGGCCACAGCATCGGCAACGAGGTGCTCGAATATGGCTGCGATGTGCTGCTCGCCCCAGGTATGAACATCCATCGTTCACCGCTTTGCGGCCGCAACTTCGAATACTATTCAGAGGATCCTGTTGTCTCGGGCAAGATCGCTGCAGCCTACGTGCGCGGCATCCAGAGCCAGAACGTCGGCACCAGCATCAAGCACTTCGCCGTCAATTCGCAGGAGACCAACCGCTTGATGGTCGATGAGGTGGTGAGCCAGCGTGCCTTGCGCGAAATCTACCTCAAGGGCTTCGAGATTGCCGTGAAGGAGTCCGACCCCTGGACCGTGATGTCGTCCTACAACCAGCTCAACGGCGAGTTCACCCAGCAGAGCCACGGCCTGCTCACCACCATCCTGCGCGATGAGTGGGGCTACAAGGGCATCGTCATGACCGACTGGGGCAGCAAGGAAGGCACCGTCAAGGCTGTCATTGCCGGCAACGACCTCATGGAGCCGGGCAACCAGACCGAGATTGACCGCATCGTCGAAGGCGTGAAGAACGGCACTATCCCCATGGCCGACCTCGACCGCAATGCACGTCGCATACTCGAGTATATTGTCCTCACTCCACGCTTCAAGGGCTACAAGTTCAGCAACAAGCCCGACCTCAAGGCCCATGCTGCCGTGACGCGCCAGAGCGCTACCGAAGGCATGGTATTGCTCAAGAACGAAGCCAATACCCTGCCCATGTCGAGCACGCAGAAGGTGGCCGTCTTCGGCATCACTTCCTACGACTTCATCGCCGGTGGCACAGGCTCGGGCGACGTCAACAAGGCCTATACCGTCGATATGATGACCGGCCTGAGCAATGCCGGCCTGCAGGTGACCCAGGGCTTGGCAAGCCTCTACACCCGTTATAAGGCATATATGGAAGAGAAGGTCGAGGCCGACCGCCAGGCCGGCGGATGGCATTGGGGCAAGGAAATGCTGCCCGAGATGGCCGTCAGCCGCACCATGATCGACAAGCAGGCTGCCGAGGCCGACATCGCCATCATCACTCTGGGCCGCCAGGCAGGCGAAGGCAGTGACCGCAAGGAGGCCGATGACTTCAACCTCACCCAGGTCGAGCGTCAGTTGCTCACCGACGTGTGCGATGCCTTCCACCTCGTAGGCAAGCGTGTGGTCGTGATCCTCAATATGGGCAACGTCATCGAGACGGCTTCGTGGAAGGCACAGCCCGATGCCATCCTGATGGCTTGGCAGCCAGGACAGGAGGGCGGCAACTCGGTGGCCGATGTCCTGCTGGGCAAGGAGAATCCTTCGGGCAAGCTCACCATGACGTTCCCCGTGGCGCTCACCGACGTACCATCGTCGCACAACTTCCCCAACGTGCAGGCTGCTGCTCCCGAGGTTCCCAGCTTTATGCGTCGCAGCCGTGTGCAGGTCAAGAACCGTGACTACACTCTCCATTCCGAGGGCATCAACGTGGGTTATCGCTACTTCAACACCGTTGGCGTGGCCGTCTCCTATCCCTTCGGCTTTGGCTTGAGCTACACCACCTTCGCCTACAGCAAGCCCGTCGTGAAGGCCACCAAGGACGGCTTCACAGCCACCATCACCGTCACCAACATCGGCTCTGTAGCCGGCAAGGAGGCCGTGCAGCTCTACGTGTCGGCTCCCGCAGGTGGCCTCGAGAAGCCTGCCCAGGAACTCAAGGCATTTGCCAAGACGCGCTCGCTCAACCCGGGCGAAAGCGAGGTGCTCACCTTCAAGGTGTCCAACTACGACCTGGCTTCGTTCAACGAGGCAACCCAGGCTTGGGAGACCGCTGCCGGAAAGTACGTGCTCAGGTTCTCGGCCAATGTCGAGGATACGCGAGCCACTGCCATCTATAGCCTGGCCAAGGCCCAGAGCGTCCAGTGCAATGCTGTGCTGGCTCCTAACCACGAGCTTTGAAAAGCGAAAATACCTTACTATCCGAAACGCGTAATTCGTTGATCGTTAGGCTAATGATTTTTTCAAATCTTACTATCTCGTTTCATAGGGGGTGTTACCACCCCTTGTGCGTCAGAAATAAAGTTCGTACCTTTGCACCGTCGAAATAAAAGAAAAAGACGTAACTGATTTGTTAATTATATGTATGTGTATTTAGTAATGTAAGCGGAGAATCGCTGTGAAGAAGAGTCTTCGTACTTTTTTAAATCTACCTGACGACAAGCAGGAGGAAACAATAAACGCAAACAACATTATACAATAATCTATAACAAACTAAAAAACCAAGATCGCATGAAACAATTTCAACAAACCAAGAAGTGGTTGGCATCCCTGCTGATGCTCCTTCTCTGCTCAACGGCAACCTTGATGGCTCAGGTAGCTGTCAAAGGTGTAGTGGTTGACGTCTTGGGCGAGCCCATCATCGGTGCCAACGTCCTCGAAGTGGGTACCCAGAATGGTGTTGTCACCGACCTCGATGGCAACTTCGAGCTTTCGGTTGCCAAGATCGGTGCGAAGCTCCAGGTTTCGTTCATCGGTTACAAGACCATCGAGCTCCCTGCTATGGCCAAGCCTATGTCCATCATCCTTGAGGAGGACTCCGAGATCCTCGAAGACGTAGTGGTAGTAGGTTACGGTGTGCAGAAGCGCAGGAACTTCACCGGTTCGGTTGCCACGATGAATGTGGCCGACGGCCCCGTCGCCAACCTTGCACCCACCAGTCCTACCGACATGCTCCGAGGCTTGATCCCCGGCCTTTCGATGTCGCAGAGCGGCGTTCAGGGTTCGGCATCGAGCATCCAGATTCGTGGTCAGAAGTCAATCAACGGCGGTTCGCAGCCTCTGATCGTTGTCAATGGCGTCATCTTCAAGGGCACGATGAATGACATCGACCCCAACATCGTCGAGTCGATGAGCGTCCTGAAGGATGCCACCTCCCTCGCAGCCTACGGTTCGCAGGCAGCCAACGGTGTCATCATGATCACCACCAAGAAGGGTGCCCAGGGCAAACCGATGATCAACTTCCGCGCTTCAGTGGCTTTGGCACAGGCTGCCTACAAACCCGAGCTTCGCGACGGTGAAGGCTATATCGAGCTCATCAATGCACGTCAGGGTCTGCCTGCAGGCTCCACAGCTTGGATGACCGGACTTGAGCTTCAGAACTACCAGAAGGGTGAGGAGACCGACTGGGTCGATTACTATACACAGACAGGTGTGCGCCAGAACTATTCTCTCAACATCTCGGGCGCCAGCGAGAATATGGACTATTCGTTCGGCGGTTCGGTTTCGAACAACGAGAACTACATCAAGGGCAACCCCTTCAAGCGTGTCACCCTTAACGGACGTTTCAATACCAAGGTCACCAAGTACATCAAGGCTGGCATGAACTTCAACTATGCATCGATCAGCACCGATGGCCAGCGTCCCTACACCGACCGTTACTTCTCGCCTTGGGGCGAACCATACCTCGAGGATGGCGTTTCGCTGCGCAAGTACATCACCGAGCATACCACCGATGACGTCAACCCAATGTGGCGTGTTGAGTCGGGTGTCGATGCCCAGCTCCGAATCTACAGCATCGCTCTCGGCGGCGAACTCGAGATCCAGATCCCAGGCATCAAGGGCTTGAGCTACAAGCTGACCGGCACCTACAACACCCGTCAGAACCTGACCCGCAACTTCCTGCACGAGAACTACTATATCCAGATGAACGAGCCTTACACCTCCGAGGTTTACGACGGACACCTCACCGAGGCCAACGGTTCAATCGCTAATACGAAGAGCAATTCCTACGTGATGGACCACATCATCACCTATACCAAGGAGTTCGGTCAGCATTTCTTCAGCGCAACAGCCGTCTATACCCGCGACTCCGACCGCGTGGATGGCAGCACTTCGACAGGCACCGACTTTGCAGGCCTGGGCAACACCACCCTCGGCTACTACGGCCTGAACAACGCCAAGACACAGAGGATCGATGAGATCAACTACACCCTTCACAACAACGTAGGTTATCTCGGCCGTGTCAACTACTCCTACCGCGACACCTATCACTTCAACGCTTCGGTTCGCCGCGACGGTTCGTCGGTGTTCGGTAGCGACAAGAAGTGGGGTACCTTCCCTGCCGTAGGTCTGGCATGGACCATCAGCAACGAGGACTTCTTCAAGCACTCGATGCCTTGGGCATCCAACACCAAGCTGAAGGCTTCGTGGGGCAAGAACGGTAACCAGAGCCTCGCTCCCTATCAGACCCTTTCGCAGATGAACGTCGGCATGGCCGGTGGCTACGTCGCCTACTTCGGCAATGAGGTCATCTTCGGTCAGGGACTGGCAACCCTCGGCAATCCTGCCCTCGGTTGGGAGACCACCACATCGTGGAACTTCGGCCTCGAGAGCGACTTCCTCAAGGGCGGTCGTCTCCACTTCGAGATCGATGCCTATTTCGCCAATACCACCGACCAGATCTTCGAGCGCACCATCCCCGTCATGGGTGCAGGCATGAGCTCGCAGTATGCCACCATGGGCAAGATCAGGAACTGGGGTATCGAGGCAAGCCTTCGCAGCATGAACATCAAGACCAAGGACTTCTCATGGTCAACCAACCTGCAGTTCACCCTTAGCCGCAGTATCCTCAAGGAACTCTACGGCGACGGCAACGACGACATCACCAACGAGCTCTTCCTCAACGAGTCGCTCGGCGCCATCTACGGTTATAAGTTCGACCGCGTAGTGCAGACCGACGACCAGGCATATATCGAAAAGAACGGTGCCAAGCCCGGCGACCCGATGTATGTCGATATGGATGGCAATGGCGTCATCACTCCTGAGGACCGCACCATCCTTGGCTTCAACAAGCCCGCCTTCATCCTCAACATGGGCAATACGCTCACCTGGAAGGACTTCTCGCTCTACTTCCTCTTCTCGGGCACATTCAGCGCAGGCAAGTATGGCATCGCCGCCAACAACAATGCCTTCGTAAGCTTCGAGAACATGGCTTACGTCAATGCTGAGGATCACCCCTTCTGGACCGAAGAGAACCGCGACACCAAGCACCTCGGCCCCAACGGCGACCTCTCGAAGTTCACCGGCACGCAGAAGTACGGTTTCATCCGTCTCCAGGATGTCAACCTTTCGTACAACGTCAAGGGCAATTGGATGAAGAAAATCGGTATCAACGGCCTCCAGGCATACGTTTCGGGATCCAACCTGTTCTTCTTCGCTCCCGACTGGGAGTTCAGCGATCCTGAGGTTCGCGACTCTCGTGGTTTCCAGCTCGCTCGTACCTTCACTTTTGGCTTAAACTTACGATTCTAAAAAACGACAGACAATATGAAAACATATAATTATCTTTTCGCCCTCATGATGGCTGCAGGTGCAATGGTATCTTGCAACGACGACGATTTCCTTGAGGAAAATCCAAAAACCATCTACACCGTAGAGTCGGCATTCACCAAGAGTGGTCAGGTCGATGCAGCTGTGGCTCGCGAATACATTGCCTTCAACTATATGTATGGCTGGCACAACATGTATGTCGAGGGAGTGGCTGCAAGCAACCTTCTGGGCGGTAGTGGCACCGATATGATCGACGGTGGCCAGGCCTATCCCCACATGGCAGCCGGAATGTTCTCCAACTATATGAGTCTCAACTCCAATACCCAGGACTTCAACGGCCTTTGGAACGAGCTCTATCAGCTCGCATCCTACGCCAACCTGGCCTTGCACGGTGCCGAGCTCGTCGAGTGGAAGGATCCTGCTGAGAAGGAATATGCTGTCGCTCAGTCGAAGTTCTTCCTGGGTTGGGCCTATCTGCGCCTGGGTGAGTGCTTCGGTGGTGTGCCCATCGTGCGAGAGTACAGCGAAGAACTGAAGTTCGACTATGCTCGTGCCACCCGTCAGGAGACCTACGCCTTCGCCATCGAGAACCTCGTGGCTGCCGAGGCTGGTCTGCCCCAGTATCCCAAGCAGGACGGCCGTGCTGCCAAGGGCATTGCCAACCACTACCTCGCCGAGGCTTATCTTGCACAGGGTGTCGAGACTGGCGACAAGTCCAACTATTCGAAGGCCATCGAGGCTGCCAGCAAGGTGGTGGCTGCTCATCCTCTCATGACACAGCGCTTTGGCGTGCGTGCCGATGCTACCAGTACGGGCACAGGCTTCATGGGCATCCCCAACTACAAGGCCGACGGCAACGTGTTCTACGATCTCTTCCAGATTGGCAATTATAACTATAGCGCAGGCAACACCGAAAGCCTCATGGTGGCCGAAGCTCCTTCCTACGACAACTGGGCAGCCAATGGTGGTCCGGTCAACCTCAACGGTCTTACCGTGGGTGCTCCCTATCGCGACATCATCTGGAACGAGGCCAATGCCGAGCCAACGTCTGCCGGCCCCTGGAAGGAACTCACCCAGATGGATCCTGCCTACATCGGTGCCAACATGGGGCCTTACCTTGGAGGTACATCATGGGGCCTAATTGGTCAGACCGACTATGCCGATGAGGTGGTCTGGAGCGGCGAGTTCGCCGATGGCGACATCCGCAACTCCGAGGTCGTGCTCTGTCATCCCGTTGTGCTCGACGTCAAGTCAAGGCATCATGGCGAGGTTTGCCAGAAGGAATGGCTCCAGTTCCCATCAGCTTTGATGCGCGTCTCCTGCAAGATTGCTATGCAGGATGGTTGGGGATTCACCGACCACCATGTGGGTTATGTCGGACAGCCTTTCGGCTTCCAGTACGGTCGCGACAACTATATCGCACGTTCGTCCGAAACCTACCTGCTGCTTGCTGAAGCTTACCTTCGCAATGGCGATGCTGCCAAGGCTGCCGAGACCGTCAACATCGTGCGCGACCGTGCACAGGCTACCTACAAGTATGCCACCGTCACCATGCGCGACATCCTCGACGAGCGTGCACGTGAACTTCTGTTCGAAGAGCATCGCTGGCCAACCCTTCTTCGCTTGGGCAGCTCCAATGGCGAAAACGAGGACATGAAGTACCAGCTCTCTCACTACACCATGTTCGTCAACGATCTTCATGAGAAGGGCGCTACTCCCACCTGGAACCTCTTCCCCATCCCCCTCACCGTCATCAACCTCAACTCCGATGCTCCTATCGAGCAAAACAAGGGTTGGAACTAAGCTGATAGTATGAAAAAGTTTCTCCTATCCATTTTGATGGCTGCCACCATGTTGACCATGGTGGCTCAGCCACCGATGGGTCCGCGTGGACCCGAAAATGAGTTTTCCGACATCGAAGGCACTACGGCCCTCACCTTCAACCTCCCGTTCTCACGCGATGTTAAAGGACGTGCTGGCCATGGTCCCCAGTTCTATCTCTTCCCCGACCAGAAGCTCGATGCACAGTCGGCCAAGACGCTTGTCACGGAACTCGGCCTGATCGACTGGGCCAAGGATTATGCTGGCGGTGTCGTGGTTGTCAATCCTACTGCCGAGAAGTGGCAGGCTGCCGATGTGCAGGCCTTCCGCGAACTCTTGGGTCGTCGTGGTCCAGCCACCAACATCAAGGTCATCGGCATTGGTCGTGGTGCCACCTTCGTCAACCAGCAGCTTGCAGCCAGCGACATGACGGGTGCCATTGCCGGCATCGTGGCCATCAATGGTGCAGCAGGCAAGAAGGTTGCCCTCCCCGTGCCCGCCTATCTCGGTGGCAAGGGAGCTGCCGCCGCTGCCAAGGCCTACCAGGCTACGGCTGCCAAGGCTGTTGCCGATCCCCTGCTCCAGGTCGTTGTCAACAAGGACACCAAGGCTTCGGTGGCTCAGCTCATGGCTGATGCCTGGGACAAGGTGCTCAGCGCCAACTATCGCTACAACAACCTCTACCGAACCTTCTACATGACGCGTGGCATCGACAATCCCGAAGGCATCAAGAATTTCGAGCTCGTTTCGTTCCCGATGTTCGACAAGCTCGGCATCGAGCGCAACGTCATCGAGTTCCCCATCATCGACTTCAACCGTGCTGGCCAGCACCAGGAGCCCGACAAGTACCTGTGGTACGAATATGTGCCCCGTCAGGTCAAGGAGGCAGCTCCCGGCACTGTTCCGCTGGTGGTGATCCTCCACGGTCATGGCAACGATCCGCGCACCCAGAGCGAAACTTCCGGTTTCGTCGAGCTGGCTGCCGAGGAAGGCTTCATGGTGGTCGAAATGGAATGGCAGGGCAGTCATGGATATCTTCCTATGGGCCTCGATGGCATCGAAGGAGCCATCAACGTAACGTTGAAGAAATATCCCCAGCTCGATGCCTCGCGCATCTATTGCGAAGGTTTGTCAGCAGGAGCGATGACCAGCAACATGCTGGGTGTACGCAAGTCGCATCTCTTTGCCGCAGTGGCTGGTCATTCGGGTGGCATCTTCTCGGGCGACGGTACAGGCTACTACGGATATGGCATCGAACCCATCATGGCCGAGGCACAGCAGAAGCGTGGGTTTGTCGAAGTGGGCTATTGCTCCGTGCTCGGCACCGACGACGATGTGATCCGTTTCTATGGCAAGGACAACTGGCAAGGCAATCCCTACCTCAACGTTTGGCGCCTCTACGAGACCATCAACGGTATGGAAGTCACGGGCGACCTCGACTTCTCCATCGATTCCACATTCGGCTTTGCACTTCGCGACCGTGAGCAGATCCATACGGGCAAGGGTGAGGACATCACCATCGAATTCGGCCAGCTCTATAAGGGCGACCATCCCATGATCCGCATCATGGCCATCAACCATTACGGTCACTGGAACTTCAAGCCCGCTGCCCGTCTCATCTGGGACTTCTGGCGCCATTTCTCCCGCAATCCCGAGACAAAAACTCTGCAGTACACTCGTTAATTCTTGTTCACATCAAGATTAATTGTTAATTGTTAATTGACATTGTTATTTGTTAATTGTTAATTGTTAATTGACATGCGCAAGCATCTTCTCATAGCCCTGCTGCTCACTGCCGTCCTTCCGGCCAGTGCCCAGTGGGGCATTCCTGTTGAGCAGTTGTTGCAGCGAGCTCAACAACGCCCTCAGTTCAACATGCTCAAGGAGCAATGGAGTGCAGCCTGGATCGAAGTGCCTGATACCGATCGCGATGCCTATGGTGTCTATTATTTCCGTAAGGACATCGACCTCGCTTCCGTGCCCGCTGAGTTCAAGATCCATGTCTCCGCCGACCAGCGCTACAAGCTCTATGTCAACGGCGTCCTGGCCTCGCTTGGTCCAGCTCGCAACGATTCGAAGCATTGGAACTACGAGACCCTCGACATCGCCGGCTATCTTAGGGAAGGCAAGAATGTGGTGGCTGCCCAGGTATGGAGCGAAGGTCCCTATAAGCCTGTGCCCAATGCTACTATCCAGACGGGATTCATCCTGATGGGAGAGGGGCAGGCGAAAGTGCTCAGCACCGATGGCTCTTGGCGATGCATCCAGGATCCCGGCTACACCCCGCTGCGTCAACGTGTGCCAGGCTACTATGCTCTGGGTGCTGGCGAACAGATTGATATGAGCCGGACCATTGCCGATTGGCAGGATCCTGCCAATACCTTGTCCGACTGGAAGCCTGCCCATCCTTACGCCTTGGGCGCTCCTCACGACGATGCCAGTGGCACGGGTGTCTATATGGGCCATCCTCTGGTGGCTTCTACGCTGCCTCAGGTCGAACGTTACGAGCGTCGCCTGCAGTCGGTGCGCCGCAATGGTGGGCTCAAACTGCCCAAGGCTTGGCCTGCACAACCAGCCTCTGTCGCTATCCCTGCCAATCAGACGGTCGATATCCTGCTCGACCAGCAGGAACTCACCAACGGTTACTTCCATCTCGGTTTCTCCAAGGGTAAGGCAGCCACGATCACCGTTCAGTATGCCGAGGCATTATATTTGCCTTCAGAGTCTGACGATCCTCGTTCTGAGCCCGCCAAAGGTAATCGCAACGACATCGAGGGCAAGGTGATTCGTGGTCGCCACGATGTGCTCATCTCAAGCGGTGCCGACAGCCAGCAGTTCACTTCGCTCGACTGGCGTACCTTCCGCTATGTCAATCTCCACATCGAGACGCGCGACGAGGCACTTGTGCTCGACGACGTCAGCAGCACCTTCGTAGGCTTCCCCTTCGAGCAGCGTGCTTCGCTCGAAACCGACAATCCCGAGCTTCGGCAGATGATGGAGATTGGTTGGCGCACAGCCCGCCTTTGTGCCATCGAGACCTATACCGACTGCCCTTATTACGAGCAGCTTCAGTATCTGGGCGACACCCGCATCCAGGCGCTCGTTTCGCTCTACAATGCCGGCGATGACCGATTGGTGCGCAACTATCTCCATCAGGCCGATATGAGCCGCAACGCCGAGGGAATCACCATGGGTCGCGCTCCTTCCGAACTGCCCCAATACATCACCCCCTATGCCTTGCACTACATCTATGCCCTGCATGACTATCTGATGTATGGAGGCGATCCCGACTTCGTCTATGACCTTGTGCCCGGTGCCGAACAGATTCTCCATTACTTTGCCCGATACACGCTGGCCGATGGTCGTGTGAGTGGCCTTCCAGGTTGGAACTTCACCGACTGGTGCTACAATCCGGGTTGGATGCTTGGCGTACCACAGCCTGCGCAGGATGGTGCCACCAGCATCCTCGACCTCCAGTTGCTCTTGGCCTATCAGATGCTCGGCGACATCGAGCAGCACATGGGCAACAACTACATGGCGCAGAAATATGCAGCTTCGGCCGAACGTCTGGCAAAGGCTGTTCAGCAAAGCTATTGGGTGGCCGATCGTGGACTCTATGCCAACAATACCGACCATCGTCAGTTCGCACAGCACGCACAGGCACTCGCTATCCTCACAGGTCTCGTCGAGGGTGAACAGGCACGTGTTTTGGCTGAAAAGACGCTTACCGACGCTTCGCTCGACTATTGCACCATCTACTTCCGCTTCTATCTCCATCAGGCTTTGGCAAAGGCAGGTTTGGGCAACGACTATCTGTCGTGGCTCGACAAGTGGCGCGAGAATATGGCCAACGGTCTGACTACTTGGGCTGAGACTTCCGATGTCAACACCTCTCGTTCCGATTGTCATGCATGGGGTGCAAGTCCTAACATCGAATTCTTCCGCATCCTGCTCGGTATCGACAGTGCTTCGCCTGCCTTCCGGACCGTATGCATCACGCCTCACCTCGGCGGTATCCGTCGCATCGGAGGAACGATGCCCCATCCACAAGGATCCATCACTGTGGCCTACGAGTACAAGAAGATAGGAAAGGGGAAGAAGGCTTCCACCGTTTTCTGTGCCGACATCAATCTGCCCGCTTCCGTCACCGGCACCTTCGTCTGGAACGATGCAACCTACACGCTCCAGGGCGGTCCAAACCATATCTCAATTCCACAGTAACCCCCGTTCCTGCCTAAGAATTCCGCATAGAGAATGGGCATCTGAACTGTCGTCGGTAATTCTATTAGTAAAATGATTAGAAAAACGATTTTTGTCGTTTTTCTAATCATTTTACGACTAATACTAAGTTAACTTTTGAGACGTGTATCAATCTTTCAAGGAACACACAGGCACAACATAAACTCCATCTTCTCGTTTGTAAGCATATGTCCCTATGCCTGTCAAAACCATCATAAACGATGGCTTCTTCATCCGTTCAGTGTCAATCTTCCCAGCCAATGACTTCAATGAAGATGCCCCTTCCTCTATCAACTTCTCACCTCCGATTTTCACCTCCACTAAGCCATAACTACCGTTTCGCAAATGCACAACGGCATCACATTCCAAGCCGTTGCGGTCACGAAAGTGGAATACCTCACCGTCAAGAGCTTCTGCATATACTCGTAAGTCTCGCACAGCTAGGGTCTCGAATATAAATCCGAAGCTCTTCAAATCGTTTGAAAGATCATTAGGGCCAATTCCTAAAGCGCTTGTCGCAACTGAAGGATCAACAAAATACCGTGTATCACTCGTCCGTATAGCCGATTTGCTCCGAAGGTTAGGATTCCAAGCAGGCATGTCCTCCACAACAAAAATCTTACGCAAAGCCTGCAGATAAGAAGCTATCGTGTTCTCGTTCATACTTGAGGATTCATTGGCCACAATATCTGCATATAACGTACTTAAAGAGGCTGAAGTTCCACTATGACGAGCATAACTACGCAGCAATCTACGACAGAAAGCAGACTCCCTGCGTACACCATCAACACGAGAAATATCTGTATTACATATAGCATCAACATAGTTGTAGGCCTGTCGTAAAGCCGCCTTAGGTTTCATCCCAATTGCAGCTGGCCAACCACCACGACAGCATACAAATGACAGCTCGTCTAGGCTCATCTTCTTTCCCGTTGCATCAGGCACTTTCCCATCGAACATACTGCCAAGACTTACTTCTCCCGAAGATTCTCCAGATTCCCAAAGTGTCATAGGACGCATTGTAAGCCAGCCGAATCGTCCTGCACCTGAATGATGAATCTGTTCTGTAGACGCGGGAACTGCAGATCCTGTCAAAATAAATTGGCCGACATTTGCGTTTCGATGATCAACCTCAAACCTCACAGCATCCCACAGCCTAGGAACCATTTGCCATTCGTCTATCAAACGTGGAGAAGCACCAGTCAGTAAACGCTTAATGTTTGTGGATGCTAATAGCATCAATTCTTCTTCCGTTTCTGGATCATTCATATAGATCCTGCTTTGAGCCTGTTGTTCTGCCGTAGTCGTCTTTCCGCACCATTTGGGGCCTTCTATTAACACGGCTCCAGATGCTTCCAACTGCTCCTTAAGCAATTTGTCGGCTATTCTTTTTCGGTATTCCATTTTCATAATCTGTTTTTCGTCTTATGAAATATTCATCAGCGACATTTTCCATCTTGGCCGTGGCATTTGACGGAATTTTAGCGTGGCATTTGACGGAATTTTAGCGTGGCATTTGACGATTGAAAAAGAATTATCCCGAACCACTTTCTTCCATAAAAACCTCGCTTAATTATGTTTCAAAAGACATGGCAAAGATACAAATATAATATGAAAAATCAACATCATATGATGATTTTTAACAATTATATCTTTATTTTACCGATAATTTGGCAAAACTGTTAACTCGACTCTCGGTTTGAGGTATAACAAACACCTTAGTTTTTGTTCGCGTCTGGGAATAGTAGGGAAGTAGAGAAGGTGCCGAGGATTGATAGGTTTTTTCGTAATCATGTTCCCCAACGAACGTTTGAGGACATGATTACGTTTTGAAATAGAGTTTTTGCTTTCCGATAAGTTAAGATTAAAAGATATTCTTAATTCTTGACATTGTTTGTATTTTTGCTTTGTTTTGAAAAAATTGAGAAGATAATACGAAGGCGCGGCATCCTGCGATGTCACGCCTTTCAAATATATTTGTTATACACTCTAAATTACTAATCTCAACGACGCTCCATGAACATGGTACGGAGACACTCCCCGCATATAGCGACAAGTATTGGGAGCACCCTTTATTTTTGTCGCGTCGAATCAATTTTTGCAGCTTTTTTTACAAGGTATTGTACTTCAAAACGAAATGGAGCGTCTACGAACGTAGGCGCTCCATTTATTTGAGAATGATGTGTGTCTGTGAACGTAGGTGCTCCATCTGCCGTAGAATAATGTGCATCGATGAACGTTGACGTGTAATTTCTTGCAGAATAATGTGCATCTGTGAACGTTGACGTACAATTTGCTGCGGATTATTGTGCATCTACGAACATCGACATACAATCTGCTGCGGAATATTGTACGTCTGCGAACATCGATGCACCATTTCCTGCGAAATATTGTCCGTCTACGAACATGGACGCACAGTTTACTTCCAGATTTTGTGCATCTGTGAACGTTGACACACTACTTCCTGCGGAATATTGTTCGCCTACGAACACTGACGAACCATTTTCTGCAGAATGATGTACGTCTACGAACATGGTCATTCAATCTCACACTGAACTCACCGAACTCACAGATATTATCTCTCTTGATGCCAGCCTTTCTGTGATTTTCGTAGCATCTGTGTGCCCTTTTTATCCCACACAGAACTCACTGAACTCACAGATAATATCTCTTTTGATGCCACCCTTTCTGTGGTTTCCGTGGTTTCTGTGTGCCTTTTTCGGACCCGCTGATTATCCGTGTCCATCAGTGGCATCTGTGTGACCTTACTTCCGTTTTCGAGCGGCGTAGCGTAAAGTTTCGAAGGTGATGCCGTATCGTTTAGCAGTCCGCTGCAAACTTCGGTAGGAATCCCATCCGTAGCGTTTGGCAATTTCATCGAGACACCTGGTGCTGACGTTGTAGCGATAGGCATCCTTCATCTCTTTGGTCATCACGAAGCCTTCCGGGGCTTCCTGTTTCTTGACCTTGATGCTTTCCTTGTAGTCCTGGAAAAGTGCCTCTTGGGCATCCCACTTCTCCTTGGCCTGCAATACGCGCCA
>Ga0247610_10003239_pt1 | contig 18034 bp, 11 predicted proteins | sample 174DNAGHGhighgp2_FD_193483 | JGI IMG/M metagenome (GOLD analysis project Ga0247610, IMG submission 193483) | Sheep rumen microbial communities from Palmerston North, Manawatu-Wanganui, New Zealand - 1742 DNA GHGhigh gp2 | ecosystem: Host-associated > Mammals > Digestive system > Stomach > Rumen... | reverse complement strand
ATAAGTAGTAGCAATCATACCAAGGTCTTTTTTACGTACACGTTTACCACTTGCAGCAAATTTAGCGATAGCACCAAGAGGAGTAGCTTTTGAAGATTGACCACCAGTATTTGAATAAACTTCAGTATCCAAAACCAAGATATTAACGTTCTTACCAGAAGCAATAACGTGATCCAAGCCACCATAACCTATATCGTAAGAAGCACCATCACCACCAATAATCCATTGAGAACGTTTGATCATATAACCTTTAAGTTCTGACAATGCTTTGCAATAATTGCATTTTTCTTTATTTGCATCGATTATTGGGAAGATTTTATCGCAAATTTCAGACGATTTAGCTGCATCATCTTTATTTTCAAGCCAAGCAGAGAATAATTCTTTTGCTTCAGCTGGAACTTTTTCATCTGCAATAGCTTCATTCATTACGCTAACGATACGAGTACGCATTTTTTCATTAGCCAATTCCATACCCAAACCAAATTCGCAGAAGTCTTCGAACAATGAGTTAGCCCAAGCTGGACCTTGACCTTTTTCGTTGGTTGTATAAGGAGTAGAAGGAATTGAACCTGAGTAAATAGAAGAACATCCTGTTGCGTTAGCTATAATTTGTCTTTCACCAAATAATTGAGAAAGCAATTTAACGTATGGAGTTTCACCACAACCAGAGCAAGCACCAGAGAACTCAAACAATGGAGTTGCAAATTGTGAATTTTTAGGATTAGAAGTAATATCTACCAAGTTTTGTTTACTTGATACTTTCTTAACACCATATTCCCAGTTTGCAGCTTCAATAGCGGTTTCTTTCGATTCTGGGTTGAATGGAACCATCTTAAGAGCTTGTTTTCCTTTTTCAGGATTGTTACCCAAACAAACATCAACACAGTTACCACAACCTAAACAATCCATAACACCAACTTGCATACGGAATTTCATTCCTTTCATAGCAATAGGTGCTTTCATTTCAATCATTTCACCATTCATACCTTTAGCTTCTTCATCGTTCATAACGATAGGACGAATACAAGCGTGAGGACAAACAAATGCACAATTGTTACATTGAATACAATCAGCAGCATTCCAAGTTGGAACGAATGTAGAAACACCACGTTTTTCGTATGCAGCAGTACCTGCAGGCCATTCTCCATCTTCAATACCTTTAAATGCAGAAACTGTTAACAAATCTCCGTTTTGAGCATTGATAGGTCTAACAATTTTGTTGATGAATTCTGGATCGTTATTTGCCTCAGCAGCATCATCAACAAGATTAGCCCATGAAGGATCAACGGTCAATTGTTTATATTCACCACCACGATCAACAGCAGCATAGTTTTTATTTACTACATCTTCACCTTTCTTACCAAACGATTTAACGATAAATTTCTTCATTTGTTCAACAGCCAATTCAGTTGGAATTACACCTGTAATACGGAAAAATGCCGATTGAAGTACTGTGTTAGTTCTGTTACCCAAACCTATTTCTTGAGCAATCTTAGTTGCGTTGATATAATATACAGTGATATTATTTTGAGCAAAATATTTCTTAACCTTATTAGGTAAGTTTTTAACCAATTCTTCACCATCCCAAATGGTATTCAAAAGGAAAGTACCATTTTTACGCAAACCACGAGTTACATCATACATTTTCAAGTATGCTTGAACGTGACATGCAACAAAATTTGGTGTTGTTACCAAATAAGTAGAACGGATTTGGTTATCACCAAAACGAAGGTGAGAACAAGTAAAACCTCCTGATTTTTTAGAGTCATATGAGAAATATGCTTGACAATATTTATTAGTGTTATCACCAATAATTTTGATTGAGTTTTTATTAGCACCTACAGTACCATCTGCACCCAAACCAAAGAATTTAGCTTCAAACATACCTTCACCAGAAACAGCAATTTCTTCTTTTTTAGGAAGAGATGAGAATGTAACATCATCAACGATACCTACAGTGAAATGATGTTTAGGTTCGTTCATTGCCATATTTTCATAAACAGAAATCATTTGAGCTGGAGTTGTGTCGTTAGAGCCAAGACCATAACGACCAGCGATGATTCTAGGAGCATTTTTAACACCGTTATATGATTCACAAACATCAAGATACAATGGATCTCCATTAGCACCTGGTTCTTTTGTTCTATCAAGTACGGTAAGAACTTTACAAGTAGAAGGAACTGCAGCCAACAAATGTTTGGTTGAGAATGGACGGAACAAGTGAACGGCTACCAAACCAACTTTTTTACCTTGTTTAACTAAATAATCGATAGTTTCACGAATACATTCAGTTACAGAACCCATAGCTACGATAACATATTCTGCATCTTTAGCACCATAGTAATCAAACAAATTGTATTCACGTCCTGTAATCTTAGAAATTTCTTTCATATAATTTTCTACGATTCCTGGCACATTGTTATACATAGTGTTGCAAGATTCACGGTGAGTAAAGAATGTATCTGGATTTTCTGCCATACCACGCATTACTGGGTGAAGTGGAGAAAGAGCACGTTTACGGAATTCTGCCAATTTTTCTTGATCAATAAGTGGAGCCAAATCGTCGTTCTCAAGCATTTCAATTTTTTGAATTTCATGAGATGTACGGAATCCATCAAAAAAGTTCAAGAAAGGAACTTGAGATTTAATCGTTGACAAGTGAGCAACACCTGCCAAATCCATAACTTCTTGTACCGAACCTTCAGCCAACATAGCAAAACCTGTTTGACGACAAGCATAAACATCTTGATGGTCACCAAAAATACACAATGAGTGAGAAGCTATTGTACGAGCAGATACGTGGAATACTGCTGGCATTTTTTCTGCCGCTATCTTGTACATGTTAGGGATCATCAATAACAAACCTTGAGAGGCTGTATAGGTTGATGTCAAAGCACCAGCTTGAATTGATCCATGAACAGCACCTGCAGCTCCCGCTTCAGATTGCATTTCTGTTACTGATACTGTTTCGCCGAAAATGTTTTTACGACCTTGAGCAGCCCATTCGTCAACATACTCTGCCATTGTAGATGACGGAGTAATAGGGTAAATACAAGCACATTCACTGAACATATACGAAATATGTGCAGCCGCTTGGTTACCATCACAGGTTAAGAATTTCTTTTCTTTAGCCATAGTTTTTAATATTTAGTATAATATAATTAGAAATTTTTTCTTTTTACAAGTCACAAAATTAGTAAAAAAAAGTGAATAAGCGAACGTAAAAAATGGAAAAATTAGTACTAAAAATAATGTGTCATTTCAAAACACTTTTATTACTAAACAAAATATTGGGTGCGTACACAAAAATATCTAAAAAGATAGAATATCTAAACTCCTTTACCATTTATTATACAATAAAAAAATAATTTTTTCTCTTACGTTCGTCCCCTAAATACAGAAACTCCCTCCTCAAAAAAAAACATTTTAATATTTTTTAATAATTTTTAATAATTATTTTATTTTTGTAAAAACTTTTAACATTAAACATAAAAAAAATGAAAAGAATTTACGCCTTTGCATTCTTGTTTGCTACAAGTTTAGCTGCTGTAGCACAATTTAACAAGATGCCCGAATTGGTATCGGGTAATGCTCAATTTATTATGGATGATGCTCTTATTTACCACGAATGGGACTACGCCAATTGCGTCGAATATGACTTTGACAAAAAAAATAACAAATTCGTAGATCCTCGTGGCGGATTGCTTGACCCTGTTCGCCTTGGAAATGACTACGACCGAATAGTCAAAGAATGGGAAAATGCTACACAGAATGCTAATAATGCATTAATCAAGCAATTTAATAAATATCAAAAGAAAAATAAATTTGCTGCTCAGATGACCTCTAATCGTGATGAAGCCAAATACATTATGACCACCCGTATCGACACTCTATACGAATTTGGTGGCGGAGGTGCTGTAGCTGCTGTAATGGCTCCTATCATTGCCATGACCACAGCTTATGATGCCGCCTCTGGAGCTATTATCGTAAAAGAAAAAGAAACGAACAAAGTAATTTGCGAATTAAAGTACAATAGCACTTACAACAAAACTGGTGGTCGTGGCATCATGTGGGCTCGTTTATGGGGATTACACGTCGCTATGATTCATAATTGCTTTGAAGGACTTGATTTATTCAGTGGAGCTGTTAAAAAAGGTCCTAAAGCTCCAAACTATCCATACTTATATCCCAATGAAAAATAAAAATTAATAAAACAACCAAAAACGTCCTTCTATGTTAATTATATAGAAGGACGTTTTTTATTCTATAGTCTTTTATCACCATCCCCTATTTTTTATAAAACCACCATCGGACTATCGATTCTAACATTATTATAACTATTCAATAAAATTCAAACTATACCATTCAAACCGCATTTATAAAAATGATTAGTATAGAATTTTTCCATACAAATAAAATATCTCGACAATCTAACAGAGAAAAACAATTTATGCCATAAATGCCATAAAAATGTATTAACACAAAAAAAAGTGAGGATTTAAAATTCTCACCTTTTTTTTTGATATAATAATTTAAGTATTATCCACCAAAGTTATCGAAACGAATGTCTTGATCTTCAACACCAAGAGAATGAAGTAAATCAAGTACCGTTTTAGCCATCATTGGAGGTCCACACAAATAATATTCAATATCTTCTGGAGCTTCGTGAGCCTTAAGATACGTATCACCCATAACTGGAGCAATAAATCCTGCTGTATATTTAATACCCAATTTATCTGCTTTTGGATCTGGACGGTCAAGTGCCAAGTGGAAGTGGAAGTTAGGGAATTCTTTTTCAAGAGCCAAGAAATCTTCCAAGAAGAATACTTCATCAATAGCACGTGCACCATAGAAATAATGCATTTCACGATCGCGACATTGACGAGTTTTAAGCATGTGCATAATTTGTGCACGAAGAGGAGCCATACCGGCACCACCACCTACCCAAATCATTTCTTTCTTAGAATCATAAACAGGCATAAATTCTCCATAAGGACCAGACATTGTTACTTTATCTCCTGGTTTCAATGAGAAGATATAAGTAGAAGCAATACCACATGGTACATCCATAAATTCAGGACCATTAGGACATTGATCTTTTGGTTTGAATGGAGGAGTCGCAATACGAACAGTCAAAGTAATAATATCACCTTCATCAGGATAGTTGGCCATTGAATAAGCACGAATGGTAGGTTCCGTATTTTTTTGTTTCAAACCAAACAAGCCAAAGTTCTTCCATGCGCCCAAATAAAGATCTCCAATAAGGTCTTTATCCATATCTCGATCATAATCGATATCGTATGCAGGAATTTTAATTTGTGCATACGAACCTGGCTCGAAGTCCATATGTTCGCCTGCAGGCAATTTAACTTTAAATTCTTTGATAAAGGTTGCAACATTTTTATTAGAAATAACTTCGCATTCCCATTCTTTAACACCAAGAACTGATTCTGGAACTTTAATAGCCATGTCATTTTTAACTTTTACCTGACAACCAAGACGCCAATGATCTTTTTGTTGTTTACGGCTAAAATGAACTGTTTCAGTAGGAAGGATTTCACCACCACCTTCTAAAACTTGACATTTACATTGTCCACAAGATCCTTTTCCACCGCAAGCAGATGGAAGAAATACTCCTGCATTGGCCATTGTGTTAAGAAGTGAACCTCCAGAGGCTACTTCAATATCACGTTCTCCATTAAGATTTACTTTTACATTACCAGACGCTACCAAATAACGTTTAGCAACCAAAAGTACAATCACCAATAGGATTATAACCAGCAAGAAAACGATTAAACTTGCAAGAATTGTATTCATTCTAAATTTGTTTTAATTAACGGTTAAATATTAAGACCACTGAAGCACATAAATGCCATAGCCATAAGTCCTACAGTAATAAATGTGATACCCAAACCTTTCAAAGGAGCAGGGACATCAGAATAAGCCATTTTTTCTCTAATTGCAGCCAAAGCAACAATTGAAAGCAACCAACCAATACCTGAGCCCAATGCATAAGCTAATACATCAGAGATACAAGTTAAAGCTTTAGGATCAGTAGCATCCAACAATACGCGTTGCTGCATAAACAATGACGCACCCATGATAGCGCAGTTAACGGCGATTAGAGGTAAGAAAATACCCAATGAAGCGTATAGCGAAGGACTAAAACGTTCAACCACCATTTCTACCAATTGTACGATAGCAGCAATAACCGCAATAAACAAAATAAAACTTAAGAATCCTAAATTAACATCAGCAAGTTCAGGACTAATCCATGATAGAGCACCTTCACTCAAAACGTATGTATAAAGTAGGTAATTCACTGGCAATGTTACTAACAACACGAATGTTACAGCAACTCCTAATCCCAATGAAGTCTTAACATTTTTTGATACCGCCAAGTATGAGCACATACCCAAGAAAAAGGCGAATATCATATTATCCATAAAAATGGATCTAACAAATAATACTAAAGTATGTTCCATATAATTTTATTTTTAGTATTTCCCTTACGGGAAAATTCACCTTATTTTTCTTGTAAATCTTTATTTTTACTTCTATGAACCCAGATAATGCAAGCTACAATAATCAAAGCCATTGGTGGCATTAACATAAGTCCATTATTCATATAACCAGCGTCGGTCAAGCATTCATAATTTAAAATATTGAATCCTAACAAAGTTCCCGAACCCAAAAGTTCACGGAAAAATGCTACAATAATCAAAATGATTGCATACCCTACACCATTACCAACACCATCAAGGAATGAGTCCCATGGTTTGTTTGACATAGCAAAAGCTTCCAAACGACCCATCAAGATACAGTTGGTAATAATCAAACCAATATAAACCGAAAGTTGCACACTTACATCATAAGCAAATGCTTTTAAAAACTCACTAACAATAGTAACCAATGCTGCAACTACTACTAATTGTACGATAATACGGATTCGTTGAGGAACGGTATTACGCAACAACGAAATAATTACATTTGAGAATGCAACAATGATGGTAACTGAAAGTCCCATTACAATAGCAGGTTCTAACTTGGCCGTTACAGCCAAAGCCGAACAAATACCCAGAACTTGAACGACCACAGGGTTGTTTCCGCTAAGCGGTCCGAGTAAAATTTCTTTTGTTTTTGCTGATAAACTCATATCTCTTCTATTATTCTTTTTCGTTATTAACTGCTTCTGCTACAGTTTCTACAAGTTCAACAACAGATTCGGCTACTTCAACTACAACGTCTTCAGCTTCTGCTTCTTCAGTCTCTTGAACTTGCTCTGCAACTCCTGCCTTTAAATAATTTTGGTAAGCACCAATACCCGATGCCAACATTTTTTCAACACCTTTACTAGTCAAGGTAGCACCAGCAACAATATCCACTTGGTTAGGATTACCAAATGAAGTATTACCTTTTTCTACTAAAATAGAAGTAAACTCTCCTTCTGCATTGAATACTTGTTTAGGATCTTCTGCATTACGAAATTGAGACTGAAACTTTTCTCCTGCAATTTCAGCACCTAAACCTGGAGTTTCTCCTTTGTGTGAGAAATACACGCCATAAACAGTGTTTTTATCGCTATTCAAAGCTACATATCCCCAAATAGCATCCCAAAGTCCAGCACCTCTAACTGGCATAATGTATTTGGTTTCACCATTTACATTTGCTATATACATAGGTAATTGGTCTTCTGAGATTTTATTTTTAAAGTCAATATCAAAAGCATCACCTTCAACTTCTTCGCCTGCCACATTTACTACTACTGATGAAGAAACATATTCATCATAAAGTTTAGCGGCATCTTGACCTTTATAATCAATATTGATAGAACTCAAAATTTGTTTTTTCTTATCAAGTCTAACATTTTCATCTTGACGATTTTTCAATGCACTTGAAGTAAATGCCAAAGCAAGCGCTACGATTGCTACCATTACAATAGCATAAATAATAGTATAAGCGTTACTATTCGTATCTAACCCTTTCTTTTCTGACGGCATTAGTTCAAATTCTGAAGCTGGAGCTTTACATATTGGACAAGCTTCCGGAGCTTTGTCTCCTTCGTGGACATAGCCACACACTTTACATACATATTTTTTTGTAGCCATTTCCTTAATTATTTTGAATTAACACGATTTTTTCTTTTAGACACATTACATTGTACTACACAATGGTCGATGAGTGGAGCAAACATGTTCATCAACAAGATTGCCAACATCATTCCTTCTGGATAACCTGGGTTAAGCACACGAATAACGATTGCCATCATACCAATCAAGAAACCATAAATGTATTTTCCTATTTCTGTACGAGCAGAAGTAACTGGGTCGGTTGCCATAAAGACAGCACCAAAACAGAAACCTCCTAGTACAAGATGATTGTACCAAGGCAATTGTGCTACTGCTGTGTTTAATCCAGAGATATTAAATAAGTATGCTGTTAAACCTCCACCAACGAAGATCGACAACATAGTCTTCCAACTTGCTACTCCTGTAAATAACAAGAAGCATCCTCCTAATAAAATAGCAATCACGGAAGTTTCACCAATTGAACCTGGAATAAGTCCGATGAATGCTTCTTTAAATCCGATTGCACTACCTAAAATATCATTAAATACTGGAACTTCACTACTTGCTAATTGTCCAAGAGGAGTCGCACCTGAAAAACCATCTACAGCTTCTCCAGCTCCCCACCCAAATGCATCACGAGTACGTACGAATACACTTTCACCCGACATTGCCGATGGATAAGCAAAGAACATAAATGCACGTGCAATCAAAGCTACATTAAAGATATTGTAACCTGTTCCTCCAAATACTTCCTTCGCAAAAATTACAGCAAAAGCAGTGGCAACAGCGATTATCCATAGAGGACAATCAACTGGAACAATCAATGGAATAATCATACCCGAAACCAAGAATCCTTCTTGTATTTCTTCTTTCTTCCATTGTGCTACAGTAAATTCAATACCTAGTCCCACAACATAAGACACTACAACTTTTGGTAAAACTGCTAAGCAACCAAACCAAAATTCTTTCCAAAAACCTGCTTCTTGACCAATTGCTAGAAAATGTTGATAACCAACATTGTACATACCAAACAAAAGTGCAGGCATTAAAGCTATCACAACAAACGACATAAAACGTTTTGAGTCGTTGCTATCGTTAATGTGAGTTCCGAGTTTTTTACGAGTATTTGGAACAAAAAGGAATGTTTCAAATCCTTCAAAAACTGAACGGAACATTGCAAGCTTACCTCCTTCTTCGAAGTTAGGTTTTATCTTATCGATATAATTTCTAAGCGCTTTCAATGTTTTAATATTTTATAAGTTAATACTCAATTATTCTACTTCACTTCTTAAATAGTCTAAACCTTCTCTAACGATTTGTTGCAAATCCATTTTTGAAGTACATACAAATTCGCACAAAGCAAAATCTTCTGGTGCTACTTCATAAATACCTAAATTTTCCATCTTTTCAATATCTTTAGCAATAATCGCTTTGATTAAATATTCAGGATAGATATCCATTGGAAATACTTTATCGTACTCATTACTGTTGATAATGGCTCTTTTACCACCACGAACACGAGCATCAATAACGTATTGTTTTTTACCACATAACCAAGAGAAGAACAAACGACTCGCACTGAACTTGTTAAATCCAGGAGCAACCCAACCTAACATTTCATAATTATCATCGCCTTCTGGTATTACAGTTATTTGTGAAGCATATGCTGACAAAGCTCCATTGGCATCAATCTTAATACCCGTTAATGGATTTCCTGAAATATAACGCAATGAAGCATTTTCAGTAACGTTTCCTTTAACTATATTTTCAATTGATGAACCATATACTACTTTATAATATGAAGGATTTTTAACTTCTGACCCTACTAATGCAATTGTACGAGTAAAATCTAGTACACCATTTAAAAATAGTTTACCAATAACCAATACATCTTGCAATGCTACAACCCAAACTTTTTCTCCTTTATTAATAGGGTTTGTATTGTTGATTTGAACACCAACATTTCCTGCAGGATGAGGACCATCAAAAACTATAGTATTTACATTTTGGATAGCTGACAAAACTTCCGATTTTACAGAAATACCTAAATTAACATCTGCACAAAGTTTTTTCAAAACATCAAATCCTACTTGCAATTCAGCTTCCTGACCTTTAAATACAAAATCATAATCAGGTGCTAATGGCGCTGAATCAAACCCAGATACATAGATAGAACGTGGACTATCTGCTGGATTAGCTACAATATCGTAAGGTCTTTGCTTTACAAATGGCCACAAACCACTATCAAGCAATACTTGTTTAACCTCATCAACCGACATTTTAGCAACGTCTTGTTTTGAAAAACTTTCAATCTCGTATGCCGCATCTGCTTGGATAGCAAAACTCATAATCTTACGGCGATCACCTCTGTTAATTGCAGTAAGCACGCCACTTACAGGAGATACAAACTTGATTTCAGGACGATTTTTGTCAATAAACAAAACAGTTCCTACTTTCACTTTCTCTCCCTCTTTTACTACAGGCTTAGGTTTAACCCCGCTAAAATCATCAGGTACAATACTGAAATTAGACGATTGTGCAACTGTATTCAACACCTCTGCAGCTACGCCTTTCAACGGAATATTTAAGCCTCGTTTAATCTTTACTACTTTAGTCATATATTGATTAAATACAGGTTATTATATACACTTTAAATAATTTACAAAAGTAGTTCTTTATCTCATTTTATAAAAATTATTTCATAGTTTTTTTATTAAAATTTATCAACCATCCACCGAAACCTCTCATCCATTAAAATTCTCAACACTCCACAATACGATAACTTTCGTTTTTATAATTATAACGGTTAGACATAATTTCACTAAAAAACAATTTGCCTTGTATTTTTTATCTTTCATCTTTTATTTGTACTTTTGCAATAATGAAAAAAATAATATTCCTTATCTTATTTCTAACCTTAGGATGCCATTGGCTCTTTGGTCAGGGGTTTCAAACCAAAGTCTTTGACGAAAATATTCATTCTCTTCAAGTCAAAAACGATGGCATTAACCCTATATACCCTATCATAAACCTAAACACAAACGACAAAATCACTGTTTCATTCGACGAAATGTCGCACGACGGACATAATTATTTTTACAAATTAATTCATTGTAATGCCGATTGGAAACAATCTAACTTGATGGAAATTGAATATATAGATGGCTTTAGCGATGGCGCTATCAATAACTACAAATACTCTTTTGGAACCATGTTCGATTATACAAATTATTCGTTCCAAATTCCTAATGAAGATCTTCAACTCAAATGTTCAGGCAATTATACCATTATTATATATGAAGATATTTTAGATAATGTTGTAGCAACAGCTTGTTTCTCTGTTTTAGACGAAAAAGTTAATATAAAAGGCAACGTAAGAAGTAATACTGATATTGATTTTAAAGGGAAACATCAACAAGTCGATTTTAGTATCGCTACAAATAATTCGTACAAGATTGTATCACCTCAAACAGACTTAAAAGTGTATGTTCAACAAAATCGTCGTACAGATAATATGGCCTCTTTAGTTACACCATCAGCCATTTTCCCGAACGAAATTGAATACAAAAATAACCGAAAACTCATTTTCGAAGCTGGCAACGAATTTAAATCATTCGATATCTCTTCTTTACGCAATTTCTCTAAAGAAGTAGAACATATTCGTTACTATAATCCCTATTACCACGCCACTTTGTATCAAAACACATTCGACCAACTTCATCAATATTACTCATCAAATGACATCAATGGTCGATACATCGTTCATTTACAAGAGTCTAACGCTCAAAGTGAAGACCCCGATTACTTATTCGTCCACTTTGCTTTATATAGTCCAAATCCTCTATTCGGCACGCGTATTTATATTTCGGGTGAATTGAATAATTTTAATTACGATGAATATAATTTAATGGAATACAACGCCAAAACCATGTGCTACGAAAAAACTATGCTGCTCAAGCAAGGAGGATATGATTATCAATACACCATCTTTCCTTATGGTAGTAGCAAAGGTTCGGTCGAACTTACCGAAGGTAATTATTGGGAAACCGAAAATGAATACGCAATTTACGTATATCATCGCATGTGGGGCGAAAATTACGATCGCTTAATTGGTGTTCTTGTACTTAACTCTGGAATCTAATGAAACAAATATCAACATTTTTTCTAATTTTTTATTCTTTAATAATGGTAGCAAACCCTTTTTTAGAAAAATACAACACTCCGTACGAATCAGTACCTTTTGAAAAAATTAGTGTCGATGATTATCTTCCTGCTGTAAAAGAAGGTATCAGACTTGAACTTGAAGAAATTGACAAAATCACTCAAAACCCCGAAACTCCTACTTTCCAAAATACCATTTTGGCTCTTGAAGAATGTGGTGAGACTCTCAATAAAGTAACTTCGGTATATTTCAATCTCATCATTGCTAATACCAACGATGAAATGGAAGCTATTTCGGAAGAAATTACCAAACTAACGAGCGACTTAAGCAATAAAGTTCTCCAAAATAAAGCTCTCTTCGAACGCATTAAATATGTTTATGAACACGAACTTGGGTCTCTAACTGGAGAAGATAAAAAATTAGTCGAAGAAAGCTACAAATCATACATCCGAAGTGGTGCTCTCTTAAATGACAAAGACAAAAAGAAATTTGCTAAACTCAACGAGGAACTTAGTTCTCTTACACTAAAATTCGGTCAGAATACCATCAAAGATAAGGCCGAATTCGTTCTTCACGTAACAAATAAAGATGACGTTAAAGGCATACCTGATTACGCCCTTGATGCAGCTCACTCATTAGCTAAAGAAAAAGGTAAAGAAGGGTGGATTTTTACTCTTTACCAACCAAGTTACGTTCCTTTTATGCGTTATGCCGAAAACCGAGAATTGAGAGAAAAAATGTATATGGCATACAACACTCAAGGGTTTAAGAATAATAAATTTGACAATAAAAAGATTTTACAAAATATTGTAAACAAAAGACTTGAACGTGCTAATCTGCTTGGATACAATACTTATGCCGATTATGCTTTGGAAAATCGTATGGCTCAAAAATCAGAAAATGTTTATCATCTTCTTGATCAACTTTTGGAAGCATATAAACCAACAGCTATTAAAGAGTATAACGATCTTCAAACTTTCGCAAATAAATTAGGATTAAATGACACTCTTCAACCTTGGGACTGGTCGTTTTATTCAAATAAATTAAAAGAAGAAAAATACGGTTTTAACGAGCAAGAACTTCGTCCATATTTTGAAGTGATTCAAGTAATTAAAGGCGTTTTTGGCTTGGCTGAAAAATTATATGGTCTATCGTTTGAAAAAACGACCAATATCTCTGTTTACCAAGATGATGTAGAAGTTTTTAAAGTAAACGATGAAAATGGCCATTACTTAGCCTTACTTTACGTTGATTTTTACGCTCGAAATGGCAAACAAGGTGGTGCTTGGATGACCGATTTTAAAGAACAATCCCAAAATTCTCGTCCGCATGTGTCTTTGGTTATGAATTTTCAACGTCCTGTAGGAAATAATCCTTCTTTACTAACACTCGACGAGGTAGAAACATTCACACACGAATTTGGTCATGCTATGCATAGTATGCTTTCTCAATGCCGCTATCAATCGCTTGCAGGTACTAATGTTTACCGCGATTTTGTAGAATTACCTTCTCAACTTATGGAAAATTGGTGTACCGAAAAAGAATTCTTAGATAGTTTTGCCTTCCATTACCAAACTGGTGAAAAAATCTCCGAAGATTTAATCGACAAACTAAAACAGGCTAAAAATTTCAATGTAGCTTACGCTTGTCTTCGTCAATTAAGTTTTGGTTATCTTGATATGGCATGGCATACACTTACTGAACCATTCAAAGGTGATATCGAAAGTTTTGAAAATAACGCATGGGAAAAAACTCAAATTTTACCTATCGTTAAAGGTACTTGTATAAGCACCAATTTCAACCACCTTTTCTCTGGTGGTTATGCAGCTGGATACTATAGTTATAAATGGGCTGAAGTGCTTGATGCTGATGCTTTTTCAGTATTCAAAGCCAATGGCATTTTTAATAAAACTACCGCTAATTCATTTAGAAAAAATATTCTTGAACGTGGTGGTACCGAACATCCTATGGATTTATACAAACGATTTCGTGGTCAAGAACCAAGTATTGAAGGTTTGCTCAAACGCGATGGCATAAAATAAAAAAAGAACCTCAAATTGAGATTCTTTTTTAGGGTGGCTAATGGGGTTCGAACCCACGACCTTCGGGACCACAATCCGACGCTCTAACCAACTGAGCTATAGCCACCATTTGTTTAACGGGTGCAAAAGTAGAGATTTTTTTTATTTCTTGCAATTATTTTGATAAAAAAATTAGAAAAACTAATGAATAAAATAGAATTTGACCCAAAAATAGAAAAACAAGTAGCCGAAATTCGTCATAAATTGGTACTTCGAATGAATGGCGTTACTGCTGATACTATGGAAAAAGCTGGCGTAAATTACGATAGAAATTTTGGCCTAAGTCATAAATATATTTATGAAATCGCCCAGAAATACACGCCTAATATGCTACTTGCCGAACGGTTATACAACATGAATATCCGCGAAACAATGTTGATTGGTTGGTTGCTTACGCCTATCGAAGAACTCACTACCGAACTTGCTTTAACAAGAATTAACAACTTCAAAAATAGTGAAATTGCCATTTTTTCGTGCAAAATAATAGAAAAAATAGTACCTTTGCAATTGTTAATTGATGAAATCTTTAAATCGGATAATGTTTTCGCTTTGATTACTGGTATTCAATTAGTAACCAATTTAATGAAAAACAATGCCGTTTTAGGTGACCAATATTTGGAAACTATAAGCTCTTTTCTAATCAACGATAATCTTGATCTTCACTTAGCAGTAGCAAGATTTTACAAAGCATTGGCTCATGTAAGTCCTAATCGTAGAAATATGATTGCTAAAAAGATAGCCATGTATGAAAATAGCGATAGTTTTTCTAAAAGACGACTTTTCCAAGATGTTTATACAGAATTGGAATACGGTGAATTTAATTATTAAAACCTATATTATACCTTATGAAAACACTTAAACTTACGGGATTATTATCCCTTTCGTTGTTTGTGCAAACTACCCTCTCTGGAGCATCCATCCAATTAAATGGGAATAGTATTGTACTCGATTACAACGATTTAAATGCCACTGAATTTTCGGTTTATCGTTCTAAAGGTAGATTCGCAGAGTGGGAACTTGTAGGCAAAACTACAGACAAAACCATTACCGATTCTAACCTAAATGGTCTTTCACCCTACACGTATTATTATCACATTCAAGATGAAAATAATAATACCCTTGCTAATTTAGCTCTTGACACTGAATTGTGGGGCGAAAATGTTCACATTTATAGTCCTGATGATAATATGGAAGGCGTAAAATCTGAATTTAATGGCATTCACGACGCCATGAAAAGTCAACAATTCGGAACGGGACGAAACCAAATGTTTTTCAAACCTGGCGACTATCGTGGTGTAAATGAAACTTTAAACGTACCTTATTACATGTCGGTTAGTGGTTTAGGAAAATTACCTACCGAAGTTAAGTTACTTAATGTCATTACTCCTGCTCCGCTTCCTGATAATAACGCCACTTGCACTTTCTGGCGTTCTATTGAAAACGTTGGTATTTACTTCCTTGAAGAATATAATGAAGATGACCGTGGTAGCCAATTCTGGTGGGGCGTTTCTCAAGCTGCTCCTATTCGCCGTGTATATAGTCAACGCAATACCGTTTTCGATTACTACGGTGGTTGGGCAAGTGGTGGCTTTACTGGCGACTGCTACTTTGAAAAGGGTGCTGGTTCATATTCTCAACAACAATGGTACACGCGTAACTCTCACTTAACCGATGGTAATAAAGGATTTACTCGCGGTGGTTGGAATGGGGCTTACCAAGGTATTACTTGGGGAAATACCGCTAATGTGGCTGATTTATCCGACAACTGGGCAGCAAATAATAATATGATGGGCAACGTTAGCCGCGTTGAAAAAACACCTGTTATTCGCGAAAAACCTTTCGTATTTATTGGTGATGATGGTAAATATAAAGTATTCCGCCCTGCTCTTAGAAGAGATGCCATAGGTACTTCTTGGACAAAAACAAATATGGGCGAAGGTACCGTTCTTGATGTCTTAACCGACTTTTACGTAGCTAAACCTACTGATAATGCTGCCACCATCAATGCACAACTTGCAGCAGGTAAAAACATCATCCTCACTCCTGGTATCTATATGGTAGAAACGCCTATCAAAATTACTAGAGAAAATACCATCTTTATGGGACTTGGTTACGCTACTCTTATCGGTACTAAAGAAAATGGTGATTGTGTAATCGAAATTGGTGATGTGGATGGTGTATCGCTTTCTAGTATTTTAATGGACACTTACTATAATACAAATACTTTAGTAAGAGTGGGTAAAGAAAAAACAAATGTTTCGCACGCTTCTAACCCTACTATTCTAAGTGATATATTCCTTCGTGTTGGTGGCGTTAAAGATGCTCTTATGATTGTTACGTATGGTATGGAAATCAATAGCAACGATGTTGTTGGTGACCACTTTTGGATTTGGCGTGCCGACCATGGTACTGGGGTTAGTTGGTACAAAAATAAAGCCCAAAATGGTTTGGTTGTAAATGGTGATAACGTGACTATTTATGGACTTTGCAACGAACATTTCCAAGAATACCAAACTCTTTGGAATGGCGAATATGGTAAAACATTCTTCTACCAAAGTGAAACACCTTACGATCCACCTTCACAAGACAAATATATGAGTCACGATGGCACTGTAGAAGGTTATGCTTCTTACAAAGTTGCAGATCATGTAAAACACCACTACGCTTGTATGTTAGGTATTTATGACGTATTTACGCAAACTTCTAACAAAATTGCTATTCACAGTTCTATTGAAGTTCCTAACGCTAACGATGTAAAAATCCATAATGCTTGTAACGTTTGTCTTTCTGGAGCTAAAGGTGGATTTATGTATGTCGTTAATGAAAAAGTAAAAAGTACCTATTTCAACAACAACATGAATCGTTACTATATCGTAGATTACTTCTTCGAAGCAAATCCGCCTACTGCTCCTAAAAACTTAGCAGTTACCAAAACTACCGCGGCTTCTATCACCATTAAATGGGAAGCTTCTGAAGACGAAAGTGCTGTTTCGTACAACCTTTACTTAAACGACGAACTTGTTAAAAACGTTACCGCTCTTCAATATACTTATCGTTCGTTGAAAGAAGGTACTACTTACAAGATTAGTATTGAAGCAATTGACGAATATGGCAATAAATCAGAAAAATTATCCGTTAATGCTATTCCTGGTCAAGGTCAATCTGGTGAAGTTGCTATTAATGAAACAGAAAAAGCAATCATCAATGTTTACCCTAATCCTGTAGATGACGTGTTATTCATCAATACCGATGCCGATAACTACAAAGTTGCTATTTACGATATGCGTGGTACCATGATTGCCGAATATCAAAATGCAACCGAAATAGATATGAGTTCTATTATGAATGGTTTATACTTCGTAAAAGTTATTACCAACAATAACCAAATCGCAGTAATCAAAATTATTCGTAGATAATTCATAATTCAATAACAATAAAAAAGGAAGTCTTTCGACTTCCTTTTTTGTTTTAACATAGTTTATCATCAATTTATTTCATTATAACCTTATAACAAATTTTAACATCCTCATCACCACCCTATCTATTTTTTTTTATTTTTGTAATGATATAAATTCTTAAATGTCATGAAACTCAAACAAATTCTATTTTACACAACATTACCTCTATTAATGTTTGCCTGCGAGAAGAGCGAAAATATAATATCAAAAGATGGTGATACATACAGTAAAGGCGAATACGAATCTTCAGCAGACGATGGACCT
>Ga0247610_10003238_pt1 | contig 18035 bp, 10 predicted proteins | sample 174DNAGHGhighgp2_FD_193483 | JGI IMG/M metagenome (GOLD analysis project Ga0247610, IMG submission 193483) | Sheep rumen microbial communities from Palmerston North, Manawatu-Wanganui, New Zealand - 1742 DNA GHGhigh gp2 | ecosystem: Host-associated > Mammals > Digestive system > Stomach > Rumen... | reverse complement strand
CATGGGCGTGAATTTCCGCGTCGAGGCCATCAAGGGCATCGACGAGACTTATCCCGCCAACCTGCCCGTTGAGGAGATTCCCGTCTATCTTGCCCGCATCAAGGCCGAGGGGCATCCCCTCAAGGCCAACGAACTGCTCATCACTGCCGACACTATCGTTGTCCTCGACGAGGCCGTGCTGGGAAAACCCGTTGGCGAGGCTGACGCCCACCGCATGCTGCGTGCCCTGTCGGGTCGCGCCCACCGGGTCATCAGCGGCGTGTGTGTGACCACCGCCAGCCGCACCGAGTCGTTTGCCGACACAAGCATCGTCCACTTTGCCGACCTCACCGACGACGAGATCGACTACTACATCAAGAATTACCGCCCGCTGGACAAGGCAGGAGCCTATGGCATTCAGGAATGGATCGGCAACATCGGCATCTCGGGCATCAGCGGTGACTTTTATAATGTGATGGGCTTGCCCACCCGTAAACTCTATCAACTGTTGAAAACATTCTAATAACGATGATAAAGATGAAAAACTGGTTACGTAATATCATGCTCATGACCGTTGCCATGACGGCATTCCATGCCGCAGCCGACGACGGGCTCTATCTCAATGACACGGTCTATTTCTACGAAACGTGGGAGCAGATGTATAATGATTCACCCGTTTTTGCGGTAACTCCCTGGATTTATTCCGTTACGCCTTACGAGTTGTATTTTGAGACGGGTAATGAGCGCTTTGATGAAACGATTGAGGAGAAGTTCATCGCTGCTACCCTGGGTGACAGCGTATGGCTCGTCAACAGCAACTATGTGAAGAAATACTTTAAGGGTGATGCCAAGAAACTCAATGGCTTCGTTCCGCTGTTTTTCAGCGACAGGGTAGCGTTTGCCGTTTATGCCGGAATAAACGACAAATTAGGTTTAAAGGAGGTGCTTTTTGGCGATACTGGCCAGGATTACAGCAATGCCGGAAACTATTATTATTTCGATTTCTTGAATCACAAGGTGCTCAAGGTTAATCCATCGGTGCTCAGCGATTTGCTCGAGGACTACCACGACTTGCAGATGCGTTATGAGGGTATGAAGGATTACAAAAAGCGGCACATCATTGAGGACTACTTCTATAAGTATGTTGACCGAGCCAACGATGACTTTATGCGTCCGCTCATCTTGGATTTAGTAAGAGGTGAAGGCTTGTAACACAGTGTATTGTGAATGAGAAAGTGTTTTAACCCGATTTTGGTCCTCATGGTCGTTTCGCTGCTTTGCTCCTGTTTCAGGGGTGGCAAGAGCGGTGTGACTCTCGATGTTCAGGATTCAGTCATTACCAGTGCCAAGTTGCTCTCGATGCAGCGCACTGCGGATTATACTTTGGTCACCGTGGCCGACCCGTGGAAGGGTGGGGTACTGCATCGTTATGTGCTGGTTCCCGATGGCGCGTCACTGCCGGCCGATTTGCCTGATGGCACCCTTGTGCGCACTCCGATTAAGAACGCACTGGTCTATTCATCGGTGCACACGAGCCTGATGCGTGAACTGGGCGCGCTGGATGCCTTGCGAGGCGTGGTGGACAAGCAATACTTCAATGACTCGGATATTGCGGCCGGGGTTGCCGATGGACGGATTGCCGACTGTGGCAACTCGATGAACCCCACTGTCGAGCGCGTCATCGACATGCAGCCCGATGCCATCCTGCTGTCGCCCTATCAGGATGCCAGCTATGGACAGATTGCCAAACTCGATTTTCCCATTATCGAGTGTGCCGATTACCTGGAATATGACCCGCTAGGACGAGCCGAGTGGGTGAAGTTCTATGGTGAGCTGCTGGGCAAGCGCGATGAAGCCGACAGCCTCTATCAGGCCGTTGTATCGGCTTATCAGGACATGAAAGATAAAGCGGCTGCTGCCCAGACACACCCCTCGGTGGTGACCGAAATGGTCATCAACGGCATCTGGAACGTGCCTGGCGGACAAAGCTACATGGCGCGTATCCTGCATGACGCTGGGGGCCGCTATCCGTGGGCCGATGATCCGAACACCGGCTCGCTGGCTTTGGATTTCAATCAGGTTCTCGCTGTGGCTCAGGATGTGGACTACTGGTTCATCAAGTGGACCAATATCAATTCGCTCAAGGACTTGCAGGGCGCCTATGACCTGAACAAGGAAATGGCGGCTTTCCAGAACAAGCACGTCTATGTCTGCGACACCGACAAGAGCCGTTTCTTTGACCGTATCCCCTTCCACCCCGAGGTGCTCCTGCGCGAGTTTGCGGCCATCCTTCATCCTGAATTGTTCCCCGACTATCAACCCCAAATGTACTACCACATTGAATGATGCTCCGATGACATATCGCCGCTATGCGCTCACAATAACCGCATTGACACTGCTGTTGGTGCTGCTGGCGCTCGCCTGCCTCGTCTTTGGCTCGGTGGATATCCCTGTGAACAGTATTGCCGATATCCTCACGGGTAAGGGTAGCGGCAACAAGGCCTGGGACATCATCATCCTGCAATCCCGCATTCCCATGATTGCCACGGCAGCATTGGCTGGCGCAGCATTGTCTATCTCGGGTCTGTTGTTGCAGACGACCTTTAACAACCCGCTGGCTGGACCCTCGATTCTCGGTGTCTCGTCAGGCGCTGGCTTGGGCGTCGCCATCGTCATCCTGGCCTTGGGCGGCTCGTTGGGCGGACTGTTTGGCGAGAACGTGGGCAGCTACATGGCGATTCTCTTGGGTGCCCTGATGGGTGCCGGTGCGGTGCTTGTGGTGCTCATTGCTTTCTCGGCCATCGTGCGCAGCAACACCATGCTGCTCATCATCGGTATCCTGGTGAGCTACCTCACCTCGAGCGTGGTGCAGCTGCTCAACTCGGTAGCGACCGAGGAGGGCGTCCACAACTACGTCTCATGGGGTTTCGGTAATTTTTCCGGTGTGAGTGTGGCACAGATGCCGGTCTATGCGGGTATTATTGTTTTGGCTCTCATTGGTTCGGCCCTCATGGTCAAGCCGCTGAATGCCTTGTTGCTGGGCACTCGTTATGCCCGCAATCTGGGCATCAATGTGTCACGCACTCGCAATATCCTGCTGCTCATTACCGGCATCCTGACCGCTGTCGTGACAGCCTTTTGCGGTCCCATCGGCTTTATTGGCCTTGTCGTGCCCCACATCGCCCGCATGTCCCTTGGCACAAGCAACCACAGTCGCCTGGTGCCTGCCACGATCCTGGCGGGTGCCGACATCGCCCTGCTGTGTGCCTTGGCCAGTGTGAGCAGTCCCCACGGCATCATTCCCATCAATGCCATCACACCCATTATCGGTGTGCCCATCATCCTTTATATTATACTGAACCGCCGTCGCATCCAATACTTCAACTGACTATGAACGATAATAATGTCATATTTTCGACCCATGACCTCGCAGTGGGTTACCGTAACGGAAAAAACGAGGTAACACTGCTTCGCGGACTTAACCTCTCGTTGCACAAGGGCAAACTGGTTGCCCTGCTCGGACAGAACGGAGCAGGAAAATCCACCCTCTTGCGTGCATTGACCTGTGACGAGCGACCCTTGTCGGGCACCATCGAGGTCAACGGCAAGAACCTGCTGGAAATGAGTCAGAAAGACCGTTCGCGCCTCATCGGACTCGTTTCTACCGAGCGCATTCAGGCAGGTGCACTCACCGTAACCGAACTCGTCGGCTTGGGACGCCAGCCTCACACCGGTTTTCTGGGCCGTCTCGATGACGAGGACCGTGAGATTGTCCGTCAGGCAATGGATCAGTCAGGCATTATCAGCAAGGCCGACGACTATGTCGCATCGTTGAGCGACGGTGAGCGGCAGAAGGCTATGATTGCCCGTGCCCTGGCACAGCAAACGCCCATCATCATTCTGGATGAACCGACCGCCTTCCTCGACGTTGCCAGCCGCATCGAGACCATGCGACTCTTGCAGACCCTTGCCCATGAACAAGGCAAGGCCGTCCTCCTCTCCAGTCACGACATTTCCCAATCCCTCATGCTGGCCGACGAGCTCTGGCTCATTACCACCGACCGTCAAGTCCTCACCGGCAGCACTCAGGAATTAGTAGCCCAGGGCGCCATGAACCACCTTTTCACCAACCAGTCCATCCACTTCAATCCACAAATCCTCGACTACTCCTTCTAGTAGATAGTACATTACTCAACTATAGAAACTAATGTTTTCGTTTGATTTGTTTGCTATATATATAAAATCAAACAAATCAAACAAAACAAATGGAAATTGTGTCATCTCAATCTTTGACACAACAATTTCAATTCCATGATTAAACATATAGTTTTCCGCCTCGTTCGTTCCGTTTGTTTTGTTTGCGTATACACGTGAAATCTAACCATGATTGATAGTTGACAATGGACATCAATTGTTCATAGGGCTTGATTCAGGGCAAATCTCGCCCAACGGGCGAGCCTCTGGGTGTTTCGCTCGCATGAACAAGCGTGAGGCCACACGCGCACACGCAAACAAAACAAACAAAACAAAAAAAACGGAAATAATTTTTGCCGGACATTAATTGTTTTTTTAATCAATGCTTGCCTATTATTTATAATAATATTATATTTGTGGCGAATTATTGCCGGATTGACAATCTCGCCATGACAGCATCAGTAATTTGGAATCGAGAAGCGGCTTTTCTGTTTTCTTAGATGTGATTCTGCCAATAATATCCCTTTTTGAGAGGTTGTTGGCGGGTTTATCATAATAAGATTCAGAACAATGTCCTCAAGACCGCTTTTCATTCCTGCCTTGAATGAAAACCTCTTATTTCTAACCCCGCCGTCTCGAGAGGAGGACCAGCAGTCGGCATTAAAAACTATTGTGCATGAAAAATCTGTTACTATCCTTCAGGTCTGCCCTTTTGCTTCTGCTGCTCTTGGGCACTATCCCCATCGCCTCGGGCCAGTATTTTTGGTACAAGGGCATCCAGTATTATGCAACAGGTGAAAACACGGCCAGTGTCGCACCATCGTGGAGCACACCTTACAGTGGTGATATTGTGATTCCGTCCCATGTCATTGCTCTTGCCGACAGTTATGACAGGCGTTTGGATCATTCTTTCGTCGTAACTGCTGTGGATTATAATGCATTCTACAACTGTTCCGAATTGACAAGCATTGTCCTGCCAAACACGGTGAAGACAATTGGCTCGAATGCTTTCTCAGGTTGCACTAAGTTAACGAGTGTCACCCTTTCTTCAAGTCTTGAAACGATTAGAAGTTCTGCATTCCAGAATTGTAGCGCTTTACGCTCCATCGTTATCCCTAATTCAGTTCGCACTGTGGAGTGGAATGCATTCTATAATTGCATCTCACTGACCAATGTGGTTTTGTCTGACAATATAACTGAATTGGCCACTACATTTACGGGGTGTAGCAGCCTCACGACAGTCAAGATGCCTGCTAATCTCGTTTCTTTAAATGGTACTTTTAAAGGCTGCTCCAGCCTTGAGTCCATCATACTGCCGGGATCGTTGAGCACCATCGGAGAGAACACATTCCAGAATTGCTCATCCCTTACCAGTGTGTATATCCCTAACTCGGTGACAAAAATCGGGGAATATGCATTCGCCAACACCAAGTTGACCTCACTGGAGATTCCGTCCACCTTAACCCAGATTGACAACTATGCATTCTATGATTGCAACCAGCTCACAAGCATTACCAGCCGTGCTGTGGATCCCCCTTTGATGGCCAACCGCAACTGCTTTGCCGAAGATCTTTACAGTCTTGCCACACTGAACACGCCTCTGGCTTCGGTAAACTCCTACAAGTCTAGGGATTGGTGGAATTTGTTCAACAATATTGTGGGTAATGAGTCCTTGAACAACGTTTATGATTTTACTTCGGGTGGCATATACTATCTGAAAGTGAGCGACAATGAAGTTCATGTGACTTACAAGAATACCAGTTACAACAGCTACAGCGGGAGTGTGACCATTCCTGCCACCGTGAGCAATGGTGGCAAGACCTACAGTGTGACAGCTATCGGCAGCAATGCCTTTAAGGGTTGCTCTGGACTGACTAGTGTCTCCTTGCCATCGACCATAACCAAGATTGCTGCAGGTGCCTTCAGTGGCTGTAGCGGCCTGACTAACTTGACTATCCCCGTCAATGTCACCGCAATCGCAAGCGGGGCTTTTGAAGGTTGTTCGGGTATTACACAACTCACTTGGAACGCTAAGCATTGCTGGTCTAACGGTGACATGGCAACAGGCAATATCAATAAGGTGACCATTGGCAGCGAGGTAGAAGTGCTGCCCATCGGTTTTGTCAAGAATTCTAGAATCACCACCCTCATCATCCCGGCCTCTGTAACAGCTATCGGCAAGAATGCTTTTCAGGGTTGTTCGGGGCTGACCAGTCTGACAATACCTGAAAATGTGACTTATATTGGAGAATATGCTTTTTCCGATTGTTCTGCTTTGACGACACTCACATGGAATGCACGAGAGTGTTGGTCTAACGGCAACATGCACACCGACAATCTTAGTCAGGTGACCATCGGGAATAATGTGGTTGTGGTTCCCGACGGCTTTGCCGCCAACTCTAATATCTCGTCTGTCTCATTCCCGAATACTGTAAAGCATATTGGAGCAAGTGCTTTCTCTTGGTGTACCAATATTGGTGAATTGAACTTGCCGAGTGCCCTTGAATCCATTGGCGCCTATGCTTTTAGTTATTGTTCTGCTATCCAGCAGCTTACGATACCAACTAGGGTTGCGGCTATCGGCGAAGAAGCTTTTATTGGTTGTGATGGCATTAAGCAGTTGACGTGGAACGCCCAGAATTGCTTCTCTAACGGAAACTTGAGTGCCTATAATATTAAACAAGTGACCATTGGAAACGAGGTAAAGTCAATTCCTCACAACTTTGTCAATGGTTCCCAAATTACATCCGTTATTATCCCCAATTCGGTTGACACTATAGGTAATTACGCGTTCAGTGAATGTTATGCACTGTCAAGTCTTAGCATGGGGTCTTCTGTAACAAGTATCGGGGAAGGAGCTTTCTATAACTGCTCAGCACTGTCAAGTCTTAACATTGGCCCTTCTGTTGCAAGCATTGGGCAAAGTGCTTTCTATGGCTGTTCAGCATTGGAATCGATTACTGTAGATAATGCAAACAAGACCTATAGCTCGCCAAACCAATGCAATGCCATTATCGAGAAGGAAACGAATACCTTGATAATTGGTTGTAATAACACCGTCATTCCCGAAACGGTCACTGCCATTGGCCCTAGTGCCTTTGCAGGATGCACTGGACTGACCAGCATCGATCTCCCTGAGTCAGTCACACGTATCTTTGAAAATGCGTTTGAGGGCTGTTCGGGATTAAAGGAGGTGACAATGGGCTCGGCAGTAGAGTACATAGGTTACAATGCTTTTAGCTATTGTAGCACTTTAGCCAGTGTGACCTGTTATGCCCTCACGCCTCCTCAAATAGACTATTATACGTTCTATGGTGTACCGAGTTCAATGATAGTGTATGTCCCTGTCGTTGCAGTTCAAAACTACCAATCCAATTACTATTGGAAGCGTTTCACCATCCAGCCTATTAGGTCGTCTGCCAATGTGACGGTCAATCTTCCTGCCGACGTTGACGTGTCTAAGTATAACAACATGAAATTGGCTATGACCAACGTGGCTGATGGCACGACTATGCATTATGTGTTGTCCAACAAGAAGAGCTACACGTTCACAGGCATTCAATACAATACCACGTGGAAAGTGACGCTGACCAATCAGTATGGCGATGAGTTCGGACGGATTGATCCTGTTCAAGTCGGAGAGAATGATAAAACAGTCACCTTTGGATCGCTGCTGACACCCAAGGATGTTGTTTTGCAGGTCATCGATCCCAACGGAGAGGATGTCACCGATAAGTCAACGGTGTCATGGCTTGACGAGAATGGCAACCTGCTTATGCAGGGGGATCGGATCAATAGCCTGCCTGTTGGTCGCAAGTTGGTATATCAGGTAAAGCTGCCACAGGAATTGGCGGAATTGTTCACGCTACCGGAGAATATGAACTATACCGTGCAGGATGGCGATAATGTCGTAATTGTTTTCTGCAGGTTGAGCGTGATTTATTCGACGCAAGTGAAGGGTAAGGTAATCGATGCAAAGACCAATAGGCCAATCAGCGGGGCTGCTGTTTCGGCCGTACAGACTTTTGCTGGTGGGCGTACAAAGACGTTGACGACAACGACAAGCGGTAACGGTGAGTACTCAATTTCGGCCCGCAAGGTAACAACTACGTTCACCTATTCGGCCCAGGGCTATATCACCGAGACAAGAGATGTGGCTTTACAGAATGAGACCAACAACAGCATCACGCTGCCCGACGTTGCGCTGCAGCCCATCACCGGAGCCCTGATAGATCTTCATTTCACCTATACACCGGCTCATTTTGCAAATCAGCCTGCCCAAAAGCAGGAGGGCTACAGCGATTATGCCAATGTGGATTATGAGATCTTTAACAAGACGAAAAATTGTCCTGTCAACGATTTTATTGTGCAGTATCCGCAGATTGTCCTGAATGAACAAGTTAATGACGGTGATGTGCTGGAACTCACAGCCAAGAGCCGTAGTGATGCCTTCAAGCCTGTTAAGACGACAGTGACCATTGTAGAGCAGAAAGCGAATGCCACATTCAACATCGTTCAGTACGGTGGTATCGCCGCCTCGTTCAAGAAGAATACCAATCCTGCCGTTACGGGCTCTCTCTATGATGCCGATGGACAGTTGGTTGAGATGGGTGTTTATAACAATGCCTCCCTGTCGTTCATGGAATTGCCCGACGGGAATTACACATTAGTGACCATGGGCAAGAGTTCGCTCTTCAACACCATGTCCAATCTCGGTGAGTATTCACTTGCAGGACTTGAGGCGGGTGTTGACTATGCCATCAGTCATGTTACGGTAACAAGCGGTATCATCAGCAGTGTGGTCGTCAACGAGGTTCCCTTCCTTGATGAGAAAAAGTTTATCATTGGGGAGAACTCCTTGTTTACGGTCAACAAGTCCAATACCGTCATCGGCAATTACTTGACGTTTACTGCTAAAGTCGACTTCAAGGAGCGGTATGCTTCTAGGGTCAATGATATTATACTCATCATTGACTTGCCCGAGGGATGCGAGTTCTGCGATAATTCTGTAATGATTGGGTACGAACTGGGAGGGTATTCAGTCAGTGGCAATCAAGTGATGATTCCCTTGACTGACTACACTAAATCTATTCTCCTTTGTGCTATTCCTGTGACTGAGGGTGACTATGCTTCAAGCGCTCTAGTCCAATTCACACTGGATGGCAAAACGCTCACCCAACCGATTGGCTCTGCTTTCTTCTCAGCCGACGCGCTCTCCCTGAGTGTACCATCAGTAACCACCGATACCGAAATATTTGTTTCAGGAAACGCTTATCGAGGAAAGACGGTTAAAGTCTATGATGGTAATACGCTGATAGCCCAAACCTCGTGTCGAAGTGATGGCAGATGGCAGACGAATGCCGAGCTGTACAATCCCATTGATGGCTCAATTCATCCTATTCATGCCGTAGTTGAAACCCTCGATGATTACACGCTGCTTACCGAGGTGAAGGACGTGAAATATCTGAAAGTGGCTCCTATTCTTGAGACAATTGACATGATCTACAATAGTCAGTATATTGAGTTTAACTATGCGAACGGGACAGTATCTAAGGATTATTATAGTTTTAACCCGTCAATTACATCCTTTACTTTCAAAGCAAGAATTGCTGGTGGCAATCCAAGCAATGTGCATAATCTCTATTTCAAAATCCTTGACAACAAGGGGCATATTAGGACGATTCCAGGTGCATATGCTTCAGCAGGTACATGGATTTGTAGCGCTAGCTTTTCTCAAGAGAGTGGATTGCCCATCAATGTGATAGTTGTTTATGATTACGTCTGGAATGACGAAGAATTCAGGTATGAGCAATTATTTACAGTTTATCATCAACCGCTCCCATGCGTGGAACCCTTGATTGACCCGTCAGGCTTCGTTTATGAGGCAGTGCCCAGCAACAGGCTGCAGGGTGTGATGACAACATGCTATTACCGTGATGAAAACGGCAATGTTGTGTTGTGGGATGCCGAGCAGTATGGCCAGCAGAACCCCCTCTTTACTGACGAGAACGGCTTTTACCGCTGGGATGTGCCCATCGGCAACTGGCAGGTGAAGTATGAAAAGGAGGGCTATGAGACCACCTACAGTGACTGGTTGCCAGTGCCTCCTCCCCAACTGGATGTGAACATCGGTATGGTTCAGATGACCCAGCCCGAGGTCATCAAGGCTCATGCCTACAAGAAAGCAGTTGAGTTTGAGTTTGACAAATACATGTTGCCCGAGGATTTGAACTCGACGAACATTAAGGTGACTGACGCCTGGGGCAGTGAATTGTCAGGAACTATCGAGTTGGTCAATTCCGAAGTCGATGATCCCAACGCCATTACTTCGATTCGTCGTTCCCCGGGAACGGGCTTAGTCTTTGTCTCCAAGGTGCGCTTCATATTCAATTATTCATTATATGGAAACGAAGTGACGCTTCATGTGCGCAAGGGCGTGAGGAGCTATGCTGGAGTGGAGATGAGCGATGATTATATTGTGACTCTGCCAGTCGAAAATGAAATGACTAAGATTGTCGTTGATCCTGCGCTCGATATGCGTTTTGGTGACAGCCAGCAATTGTATGTGACCATTGAGCCTTACAATGCCTTCTATGACAAGACGCTGACGGTTCAGTCCTCGTCGCCGATGGTTGTATCGACCGACGCCGAGACTTACGAGTTTGGTAATAACGGTCGGGCGTTAGTTACCATTCATGGCGACTTGCCTGGCATGGCCTTGCTGACTTTCGGCATCGATGGCTATGACTTGACCGCTACCACTTTGGTCAATGTGCTGATGGAGAGTGATTTCACCGTCGCTACTCCTATTGCTTCGATTGCTTCAGGCAGTCAAGTGGATAAGGGTACCGAGATTTACCTCAATTGCGCTACACAGGGAGCCACGATCTATTACACAACCAATGGTTCTGACCCGGGTATCAGTTCAGCAGCTCGTCACAAATATAATGGATTGCCCATCGTTATCAATGGCAATACAACCATCAAGGCAATAGCTACCAAGGACGGCCTGAATGACAGCGAGGTCGCTACGTTTGTTTACAACGTGGGTAGCATGCAGGGTGACACCAACGGTGACGGCGAGGTGAACATTGCCGATGTGAATGCCCTGATTGATGTAATCCTGGGTGACAAGGTGAATCCTGATATTATCTCCACTGTTGACGTGAATGGTGACGGAGAGGTGAATATCGCTGACATTAATGCTTTGATTGACATCATCCTTAATCCTGACCGCTACACGATGCTCAAGGTGAATTGTGAGGACATGCTTCACATGGGCAGTGTGGCTTTGAGACCTGGTGACGTGCGCACGCTGCAGGTGACCCTTGACAATGCCTCGCATTACAGCGCTATGCAGTGCGACATTGTTCTGCCTGATGGACTCACGCTTGTCGGGGTGAACGCCGTGAACGGCAATGAGGGCATTACCGCCGAACTGGACGAGAACTCGTCACGCGTGGTAACTTATTCCAAGACCAAGAAGCCGTTTGATGGCTCATCGCAGCCTGTGCTCTCATTGACAGTACGTGCCGATGCAGCACTCGCTGTTGAAAGTGAGATGACCCTCACCAACGTTGTGCTTGCCGATGCCAACAATAAGGCTTGGCGCCTGGCCGATTGCACAGCTCGTGTGAATAACACCAGTGGTATCCACGACTTGACCGCAGGTTATGACCGCGTGTGGGTCGAGGGCCGCACCCTGTGTATCGATGCCCGTGAGGATGGCACAGCCCAGGTGGTTACAGTCAACGGTATGGTTCAGGAGCTGAATGTCAAGACCGGTATGAACCACCAGTTGCTTGAGCCTGGTATCTACGTGATTGTCCTGAACGGCAAGAGTCACAAGATTGCCATTAGGTAATTTGGGATAATATCCTTACTGATAACGGTAGCCGCCCGGCTTTTATGCTGCTGGACGGCTATCGTTTTATAATCATTTGTGTATTAGGCTGTTGATGAATGTTTAGCGGTGGGCGCCTGTGCAGATAATGGGCTGAAAAGTTGCAGGATTAAAAAATTCTTTCTACTTTTGCAATCCGAACCAATTACTAACAACTTATGCTAAGACGATTTTTTTTAGCGCTTGCTGTTGTGATTGCTGTGACTGCCATAGGGCAGGATTATACTTTGCATGCCACCAAATATCACCCTGGACAGGGAGGTGCTGGTTGGGTAACAGCAAGCGGAGACCGAATCAATTATGATAAGTTGAAAAACTATCAGATTCGATGGGTCGCTCTCTCGCATGACATGTTTAAACAACATGGCTTCAAAATGGGCGACGTGATTATTGTTGAGAGTAAATCCACTCCGTCACTCAATGGCGAGTGGGTGGTGAAGGACAAGATGGGTCCGCGCCTGCGCAAACGCATCGATTTCCTCACTCCTCGTGGTGACAAATACAACTTCCGTAACGGAGAAGTCACCATTCGCAAGAAAAAGAAAGAAGATTAGAATCCATCGCGATTCTTTAGACTAATTTTAGAAGACGGGACAGATAACATCTGGCTCGTCTTCTACTTTTAGGTGATGGCTAGTTGGTAATCGGGAAGGCCGCCTGGTGCCTGTTCATAGCCTTGAGGGCAGTCTGAACGACCTTGTCATTGCGGTTAACGATGGAAGAATAGGCCTGCGGACCGAAGATGTCATGGGCAATAATCGCTTTAATCTTAGTCAGGATTAAATCTCGGGACTGGTTGATGAAGTACCAGCGCGGGACAACGCCATTGGCAGCGGCATAGCCGGCAAACTCCTTGATGATGGAGTTGTCGATAGGAGTTGTCCTCAAGAATTGTTTGTAGTCGCTCATCTTGTTAAGCGTTTCGCGGTTTCTCTCGCAATAGTAAAAGGCAAAACGCTGTATCAGACCGGCATTTTCAACATCAATGTAGTAACTGTTGATTCCTGCCGTGTCACGTGCTACAAATATGTCGGGGATGATGCCTCCACCACCATAGACCGTGCGCCCATGAGGTGTGGTAAACATCTGGTTCTTGTCTATCCTGATGCTGTCGCTGTTATAGAGTTCGCCATGCCTGAAGCGTTCCATCAGCTCGTCATAATAATAGCGGATTCCCAGATGCTTGTAATCCTTCTGGATGCATCGGCCGACGGGTGTGTAATAGCGTGCTACAGCTAACCTGATGAAGCTGCTGTCGGGAAGGGCAAAGTCATTCTGTACCAATCCTTTGCCATAGGAACGTCGTCCCACGATGAGCCCACGGTCATTATCTTGTAACGCTCCGGCAAAAATCTCGCTGGCACTGGCGCTATATTCATCGATTAGGACGGCAACCTCGGCATTCTGGAAATTCCCTTTTCCGTCACTGCTGTAAGAATGGTTGTACTGCTTGCGCCTGCCGCGAATGGTGACGATGGGTTGTCCTGATGACAAGAACTCGTTGACCATGAGTACCGCAATCTCCATATAGCCGCCACCATTACCTCTCAAGTCGATCATGTAGCGCTTGGCACCTTGTTCCTGCAATTGGGTCAAAGCCTGTAAGAATTCTTTATCGGTGTTGCGCTCGAACTGGTTGACCTTGATGTAACCTGTGCTCTTGTCAAGCATATAATAAGAATCCAGGGTTCTTTCTATGACTTTGTTGCGCGTCACCGAGAAAGTGAGAATTTTGGGACTTCCATGCCGTTGCACGCCCAGGGTGAGCTTGCTCCCATCAGGTCCGCTCATGAGTTTGAAAACCTCACCCGAGGTGTTCTTGATATTGGTAGTGGGTTGCCCGTCAATATTGACGATACGGTCACCTGGCAGGAGTCCGGCAATATCACCCGGACCAGCTGGAATCGTACATTCGACATAGATAGAATCATTGAACATGATGAAAACGATGCCGATGTCCGGTATGACGCCGTCGTACTTTACAGTCGTCGTCTTGGGGGACCGGGCGTCAAAGTAGCTGGTGTGCGGATCCAGTTTGCTCAGTATTTCAAATATACTGTTGTCAACAAGCATGTCAAGGTTCACGGTGTCAACATACTCTTGGGCAATGAGGTTGAGGATGGTATTGACCTTTGGATCGTTGTCGGAGTAAGGTTTAGGTGCCAGGAACTGACGGTCAACGAAGATTCCCGCCATCAATGCAAATAGGGAGATGGCTATTGTCAACCAGATGGGTGTGCTCTTCTTCATGCTGGGCTACCTCAATCGGTAATCGGAAATGCCGCTTTGTGCTTGTTCAGGGCCTTGAGAGCAGCCTGAACGGTCTTGTCGTTGCGGTTCAGGATGGGGTAGAACGCTTGGCTACCATAGATGTCTCGGGCTATCAGGGCCTTGAGGTTGGTCACGATGACATCCCGTGACTGGTTGATGTAATACCACCTTGGAGCAATGCCGTTAGCGGCAGCAAAGTCGGCGAAGTCCTTTGTCAACGCTTCGTCGCTGGGTGCTGTGCGCAGGAATTGGTTGTAATCCTCGAGCTTGTTGAGCGCGGCGCGGTTGTTGTTGCAGTAGTTGAATGCAAAGCGCTGCAACAGGCCGGCATTGGCAACCTCTATATAATAGTTAGTGATGCCACTGGTATCTCGTGCCACAAAGATGTCGGGGACGATGCCTCCGCCACCATACACTGTGCGGCCATTCATCGTGGTGAACACTTGGGCTTTGTCAATCTTCATGCTGTCGCGGCTGTACAGCTCGCCGTTCATGTATCGGTCGATAAGCTCTTTCTCATAGTTGAGCATTCCTTCCTTGTAATCCTTCTGGATGCAGCGGCCACTGGGCGTGTAGTAGCGGGCAGTGGTCAAGCGGATGGCACTGCTGTCGGGCAAGACAAATTCCTTCTGGACCAAGCCCTTGCCAAATGAGCGGCAACCCACAATGAGGCCACGGTCGTTGTCCTGCATGGCGCCTGCAAAAATTTCGCTCGCACTGGCGCTGAACTCATCGATCAGGACTGCGACTTCGGCATCCTGGAACGAGCCGTTGCCATCGCTCCACACCTCGCTGTCGTCACGCTTGTAACGTCCCTTGGTGAACACGATGGGCTGATTGGCTGGCAGGAACTCGTTGGCCATGAGCACCGCCATTTCCATGAAGCCGCCGCCGTTGCCGCGCAGGTCAATCATGTAGCGCTTGGCACCCTCGTTGTCAAGGCTGGCCATGGCTGTGATGAATTCATCGTAGGTGTGGCGTCCGAACTGGTTAATCTTGATGTAACCGGTATTCTTGTCTATCATGTAATAGGCATCCACGGTGTTGACAGGGATGTCGCCACGCGTAACGGTGAACGTGAGAATCTTTTTGGAACTCTGGCGCTTGATGCCGAGCTTCACTTTGCTGCCCTTGTCACCGCGCAAGCGTTTCATAACTTCGCCAGTCGTCATTTTAGGTCCTGTGGCTACCGAGTCGTCGATCATGACGATTTTGTCGCCGGCCATAAGGCCTACTTTCTCGCTTGGGCCACCGGGTATCACTTCCACCACACCGATGGTGTCATTGACCATCACAAACGATACGCCGATGCCACTGAACGAACCGTTCAGGTCGTCGGTGGAAGCTTTCAAATCCTCGGCGCTGAAGTAACTGGTGTGCGGATCCAGATTGCTCAGAATTTCGGGAATACTCAGTTCGATGAGATCCTTGAGGTTGGTCGTGTCAACATAATCCTGCGCAATCAGGTTGAGGATTGCATTGAGTTTGCGGTCGTTCTCGGCGACAGGCTTGTTGGCCGTGAACCGACTGCCAATGAAGATGCCCACCACCACCGCCACGGCTATGGCGAGGGGTAACCAGATGGGTTGACGTGTGGACTTCTGATTCATGTCTGTGTGATGGTTTTTCCCTTTGGTTTATTTTTTCTGACTGGCTAAATACTGCTCGACTTCCTGATAATGGCTCTCGCTGTTATCGCTCGTGATTTCCACGACCTCATAGTCGTCACCACGTTTCCACAGGTGGATGATCTCGATGCCGGCGCGGCACAGCAGGTCCACACCGTCGTGCATGCGGTAATACTCGCCGAAGACCACTCGGCGGATACCGGCCTGGATGATGAGTTTGCTGCACTCCATGCAGGGCGAAGTGGTGACATAGAGGGTCGCTCCGTCGCTGCTGTTGTTGCTGCGGGCCACCTTGGTGATGGCATTGGCCTCGGCATGCAGCACGTAGGGCTTGGAGTGATCGGCATCCTCCTCACACACGTTCTCAAACCCGGCGGGTGTACCATTGTAGCCGTCGCTGATGATCATCTTGTCCTTGACCAGCAACGCGCCCACCTGTCGACGGCGGCAATAGGAGTTCTCGGCCCAAATCTGCGTCATGCGCAGGTACCTTGAGTCGAGCAGCAGCTGTTTTTTCTCACGAGCATCCATTCGTTTCAGTTTTAATTGGCAAAATTAGTTATTTTTTGGCTATTAATGCTATATTAGCCGCTTTTCTATGATAAAAAAGCATAAATTTTTCAACTGGACTGATATGTCTGGCCAATATTGAGGCTCTGATATGTGAAAATAGGTAAGAATCTGCCGATTTTGGTTAAATCATATCAACGGATGCAACATTTTTGCTAATTCCGCGTCTAATATATAATTTGGCAGCAATTAAATACACAACATAATTATTTTTAATATGAGAAAGAGTATTTTAATGATGACCATGCTGGTAGGTCTTTTGCTCGTGAGCAGTTGTGCCAGCAAGAAGGATTTGGAAGATTGCAGGCAACGCAGTATGGCTCTCTTGGAGACGCATAAGGAATTGAACGTCAATTACCAGGATGCCAAGGAGCAACTCGCTGCCGCCAATGTGCGTGTGGCGTCGCTCGAAGAACAGTTGAAGGAATCCAAGGCTGCCTATGCCAGCCTGCAGCAATCGCTGGATAAGAGTCTTGTCAATTCGAGCCAGAGCAATATCTCTATCGAGAAGCTTGTGGACCAGATTAACGAGAGCAACCAGTATATCCGTCACTTGACCGACCTGAAGAGCAAGAGCGACTCGCTCAACATGGCCTTGTCCAACAAGTTGACGCGTTCGCTGTCCAAGGAAGAGCTCAAGGATGTTGACGTCCAGGTGCTCAAGGGTGTCGTTTATATCTCGCTGGCCGACAATATGCTCTACAAGAGCGGATCCTACGAGATCAACGACCGTGCTGCCGAGACCTTGTCCAAGATTGCCAAGATCATCAACGACTATGAGGACTATGACGTACTCATCGAGGGCAATACCGACAATGTGCCCATCTACCGCGAGAACATCCGCAACAACTGGGACCTCTCTTGCCTGCGTGCATCATCGGTCGTACAAGCCCTGCAGAACAACTATGGCGTGAACCCCAAGCGCTTGACCGCCGGTGGACGTGGCGAGTACAATCCACTGGTCAGCAACGATACCGCAACTGGAAAGCAGCGCAACCGCCGCACTCAGATCATCATCACCCCCAAGCTTGAAGAGTTCCTTGAACTCATCGACGAGGCGCCCGAGGATTAATGGACAGGTTGTTAGCTTGTGTGAAACGACTTAACAAGCATTAAAATTTCGGTCGCAGGGCATCACTCATAGCCCTGCGACCGCTTTATTATTCTGCCAGTGGAGCCTTGGTGTCGAGGCCTTATTCTACTGTGACGCTCTTGGCCAGGTTGCGTGGACGGTCAACGTCCTTACCCTTGCACACGGCAATGTGGTAGGCCAGCAATTGCAAGGGGATGCTGGCAATGAGCGGCTGGAAGCACTCCTGCGTGTCGGGTAGCTCGATGACATGGTCGGCAAATTGCTGTATCTGGGTATCTCCTCGGGTTACCAGTGCTGTCACTCTTCCTCCACGAGCGCGCACTTCCTGGATGTTGGAAATGATCTTCTCATAGAGCTTGTCTCGTGTGGCGATGACAAACACGGGCATCTCGGAGTC
>Ga0247610_10003237_pt1 | contig 18038 bp, 28 predicted proteins | sample 174DNAGHGhighgp2_FD_193483 | JGI IMG/M metagenome (GOLD analysis project Ga0247610, IMG submission 193483) | Sheep rumen microbial communities from Palmerston North, Manawatu-Wanganui, New Zealand - 1742 DNA GHGhigh gp2 | ecosystem: Host-associated > Mammals > Digestive system > Stomach > Rumen... | reverse complement strand
CATTGTTTTTGTACTCGTTTTTGTATATGTTTACTAGATTTGAGTACTTTGTAATGTTTCTTGTATCATTGTCTTGTTTTGCTTCTTGTAATTTTTCCTTGTATTCTGCATATTTATCTGCATTTGTACCTTTAGAGAAGTCTAAATTTTTAGCTTCGTTTATTGCTTCTTGTTTTCCATAGCTCTTGTCATAAGCCTTACCTGCATCTATCTTTAGTTCGCCTTTACTTGATGTTGCAATTTTCTTTTGTACAACAGGGCTACTTGTTTGTGTTGCTTGCAGCTTGTCTATTTGGTACTTGTTTTCGCCACTATACAATCCGTTTGCTTCGGCTATTGCTTTTAGTTCTTTTGCATCACTTGGAAGCTTTTTATTTTCTTTTGCATAGTTCTCTAGCAATGCTTTCATTGCTTCTTTTTCATCAACCTTTGGCTGTACAGGTTGTTGTTGTACTGGTTTTACTACTTGCTGTTGTGTAGGTTTTTGTACTACTGGTTGCGTTTGTGCAGGTTGTTGCACTACTGGTTGTTGTACTACTGGCTGTTGTGCTTTTTGTAGTTCTAATCTTCTTTGGTCTGCTTTACTTAATGAACCTTGAGGTTGTGCTTGTTGTTGTAAAAGCAATCTTCTTTCTTCTGCTTTTGTCATTTTGCACCTCCTATTTTATTGGTAGTAATCAAAAGCTGCATCGCTTATTTCTCCTGCATTGTATAGGGTGTCAATCGTTCTTCTTTTTTCTTCTGTTGACATTCCTGCTACAAGCTTGTTTATGTTATTTAATTCTGTTGTTAGTGTTGTTGTTTTAGGTGTTGGTGTCTTTGGTGTTGTTGGTTTGTAATAAGGTTTATTTACGTTGTATTGTGTTTGTGCTGTATCGTTTGCAACTTTTTGTTGATTTAGTAAGTAGTTGTAGTAGTCTAGCTCGTTCTTAAATTGTTGTTGTGCTATCTCTCTTTGTAATGCATCTTGTTGTGCTTGTGCTTGTGCTTGTTGTTGCGCTACATAGTCATTATAGTATGCTTGTGCTTGTGGTACTGTCATGCCTAAAGCTGCTGCATTGTTATAATTAATGTTTCCTGCTAGTATGTTGGCTTGTGCGTTTGCTAGTCCTGAGTTGTATAAGTTATTTGATTTATTGCCTCTTAGTGCTTGTAGTTGTAATACTTCCATACTATTTGGAGAATAGCCTTGTGCTAGTAAGTTGTCTATTTGTGCTTGATAATCATTTGCATATTGCCCTAATGCTTGGTTTTGTAAGCCTTGTACATATTGTCTTTGCTGCTCGTTATAGTTTAGCAAGTTATTATAATAGTTGTTTGTTAGAGAATTATTTGCATTTGCTAGTCCTGCAACATAATCATTTTCAATCGCAGTACGTTGATTTGCTATATCTCTATATGCGTTTGCTTCTTGTGTATTTATATTGCCTAAATTGTTTTGTAATGTAGATAATCTATTAATCTCGCCTTGTGCAGATGCACCGCTATTTGTTAGTCCTCTATTTGCAAGGTATTCAGCAAAGTTTCTAGCACCTTGTTGTGAAGAAGCGGATGTTAAGTTCCTTGCATTTTGGTACATTGGTTTAATCTGTTGTTCTTGTGCATCTAGATTTGCTAGTGCTTTTGTCCTTGCTGCTTTTAATTGGTCTACTTGTGCTTGTCTTTGTGCTTTTGTTAGTCTATCTAAATCAGACTTATATGTTCCATAGTTTGTTGATGTTCCACCAGTTCCACCATTTTCACTCTTTGAGTGTACTATTCCTTGTACTTCGTGCCATTCTGCATTTGTTCCACCTGTTCCTAAAGGCTCGCCTGTGCTTTTGATGTACCATTTTCCGTTCTCATCTTGTGCATAATCTGGATTAATACCTTCAGTAGTAGTTGTTGTTTTAGGTTTGCTATTTTTATTTGAGTATGCAGCTTTTTTTACTGTTGTTACTGCTTTGTTTAATGAAGTTGGGCTTGAAGTTGCTTTTTGAATAGCCTTTTTTATAGCACCTGATTTGCTTGCTATACTTTTAAGTGCTTGTGATTCTGTCATCTATTCCACCTCCTACCTAAATGCGACATATCGCATGTTATGAGTATATGTTGTGTCGCCAGACTTTGTTGTAAATCCTTTTAATACAATTCCTTCTCCTGTTGCTGTTGGCTCGTTTGATTTTATATGTGAAGATGCACCTGCATCATAATATAAGCATTTATACTGTGTGTTATTTGCGTTTCCTATTACTATTCCAAACATTGGAAATCCCATTACATTTGCATAACTTGCATTTTCTCTTATGAATATCACAAATGATGGATTAAAGTTTAAATCTAAGGTGTAATTTCCATCAGGATTATTTGTATAATCAACTGTAAAACTTCCTTTTACATGCCCTTTTCCATTGATTATGCTTAAAATTTGAATTAAATGGAATCCATCTAGTTTATCTGCGTTTAGATTTGCCTGTTCTGTTCCATCTTTTAATGCTATTAGTGCAGCAAGTGTATCATCTAGCTTTGATGTTGTAATTGTTCCATCTGGTATATCGCCTAGTGCAACATTTTGTAGTTCTTCTTGTAATTTTTCTAGCTTTGCTTGTACGTTTGCATCTGTTGTGTCGCCTGCAGTTAATGGAGAAGCACCTATATCTGTTGCTGCATCAGTTGATTCTAGTTCTGTCATTAATCCGTTTAAATCTGCTTTTAAGCCTACTGCTGAAGAATCAAAAGCAGTCTTTAGTTGCTCGGTTGTGTAGCCTTCATTTGTTGGATAATCAGGCATATTTTTATGTACATCTACATTTGTTTCTGACCTTGTAAATCCCATTTCTACCTCCTACTTAACAAATCCGCCATAAGCTTTTTGTATTGATATTGAATCTACAATTAGCTTATAGTCAATCTTGTCATTCTTTATAATTAGTTTTAAAAATGCAAATTTCTTTGCCTTTAGTTTTACTCTAAATGGTTTAACACTTACGTTAGAGTTATATGTAAAATCTCCATAGTTCCAATACTCGTAAGAAAATGTTTGACTTGAAATTTCCTTGCTATTAGTTCCAGCATTTCTATCAGTTATATAATTGACCGACATATAAGTCTTTTCCTGCGGTTTTAGTGTTATCCATAAAATACGCATTGTTTTTCTGCGGTACTCGTATTCAAAATCATAAAATCCGCCTTGCCATTCCGCTTTTATAGGTTGTGAATTATATGTTGTTAGCCTATTTTCAAACTTCATTACTGATGTATCAGTTCCCATGTATATCGTGTTTTCGTATGTTGTTAAGGCTCTTACATTATCAGGAAAATTGAATATAAAAAATGTGCTATTTGCATAGTTGTATACAAGCACTTCATTGTCTATCGCTAACCAGTACTCTTTTTCTTCCTGGTAGTCCATTGTTATCGCTTTACTTAAATCTCTATCTTGTAGCCATTCGCTTACCCTACCAGAGATTATGTTTGCGTTTCTCTCATCTTTTGATTGTGTATTGATCCATTGAATTATTCCAGAAGCATCTATTGTTGTTACATAGTTGTCTAGTAGTTGCCCTTGCCCTTTTGCAAGCATGCCATGTGCCTTGTTTAATGGATATGTTGGAAATGTAATTATTGCTTGCCCTGTTGTATCCGTTATTGAATCATAAGTTGTGTAGTATGCTTCACTCTCTTTAGAAATAATCAATCTATCATATTGCCTTGATATATCCGTTACAGCCATGTTAGAACTTCCTACATCTATAAAGTTCGTTGCTGGAAAGTACGTTACATCTGGCACTCCGTTTCCTAAATCACTAAAGTACACTCTGTTCTTTGCATCGGCATTACCGTATAAGAACACTCTTGTATCATCTGCAAGTCCATAGGTTTGAGCATACTTGTTTTTTGTTATATTCTCTTTTAGGCTTGTTTCTACGTTATCTTTTTTATACCTTACTACTACATTGTCTGTTCCTTGTGCTGGTGCAGAACTAAAAGTAACAGTTCCTGCACTACTTTGTACTGTTACACTTGTTGTTGTACCATTTACTTTTGCAGTTACGTTTGATATTCCTGTTTCTGGTAAATGATATACTGTTGCAGTTCCATCAGCACTAAAACTTACTTCTCTGTACTCGCTTAACAAATTAATCGGTTCTAAGTCCGTTCCCACTCCTTCTGGTGTTGTTGCAACTTTTAGAAGCGGTACATATCCTTCAACATCTCCAAAGGTTGTACCATCCCAGTATTTGTATTCATGTCCGTTTATAATGTATAGCTTTTTGTTGAACTCAAATATTGTTGTGTCATCATCCGTTATCGTTCCTAGCTCTGTTTCTCCATCATAAACTGTGCCGCCTGCTACATATACATTTACTTCGGTTTCTCCTAGCTTTCCAATCCATAATGCTCGTACCTGCTCTTGTAAATCATATAGCTTTTTATATCCGTACATCTTCTCTAGCTTGTAGTCTTTTGTAATTCTAAAGTTCTGCATAGCAGAAGCCTCGCCTAGCTTTAGTTGTGTTTCGCCTGTTTCATTCATGTTCAAGCCTAAGAAGTTATTTATAGTAGTTATTGTTGGTCTACCATCTGTTATCATGTATGCCATATCTAATCACCTGCTCTCATAAGCCCATAGATATTGTTACCTGGCACTTGTTTGCCTTTGATTTTACCATCCGCACTCTCAGCAGCACTTGATAGTCCGCTATTGTAAAGTTGACTAAAATAAGATGACATCTGTGTATCTTCTTGTCCTAATAATCGTGCTGCAAGTCCATAAGGTAGAACTCCCATACATATATCATCTTCTAAGTCTACATTGTCTGACATGTCCTCAAGTCTAGGTAGTGTATCTATATCAATTCCTCTTGATTTGAAGTACATTACAACTTGTGTTTGTAGAATAGTAAGTATTCCAGGTGTTCTGGCTTGGTAGTCTGGTGTAGATGGATAATCAGGATTTGGTGTACTCTCTACTGTTGGATTGTCTATCATTTCATCCATTAGAGCCATTGTTATATCGTATATCTCTTTACATGTCATTTTATTTTAATCTCCTTTCATATAAGGAAGGAGGGCAGATTTCTCCGCCCTCGTTAATTCTATATAGAAGCTGTCTTTTGAATTGCTACTACTCCTTTTTTCTTTGCATTTAATACGAATGTATCAAATAAAATTCTTCCCTCTACTAATTTACCATTGATTCCTGGAGGGTTGTCATGAATCTTATACTCTGTTAACTTAGCTGGAGATATTGTAGATGGTGTGTATACAATAATTCCGTATAAGTTTGTCTTGAAGTATGAAGATGGACACATTACTACTTTTACTCCATCAATCTCGCCTACTTGTCCGTTAATTCTCTTTTCCATAGCAATATTTGAAGCTAGGATAAAGTTGTTATCTAGTTTGATGTTTTTAAAGTAAGCTGGTGTACAATAGAAAATTCTATTTGTTCTTGGTACTTTTTCATCATCTAGTTTCTCTTGAGCATTTAAGAACATTGTGTAAGCATTTGAGCTTGATAATGTATCATATACTACTTGAGAGTTTGCATAAGCTGTGTCAGCCCATACTTTTAATCTTTGTGTATCTTTTGCAGGTACGATAACTTCATCAATTTCTCTTGCTAGTGCTTTTCCTGCTGCTTTTGCACCCATTTGACTTTTATTGTAGTATTCATCAATAGTAAATGTGAATGCTTTATCATTTGTAGGCTCGTATGAAGCAACTGTATCTTCTAGTTCACTTGGAGAGCCATATCTGTTGCTTCCGCTCTTTGTGTAATCATTTAAACTAACTGTGTTGATGTTGTATACTTTAATAACTCCAGCATCTGTCCAGTTATAGTCTGTGTTCAATCCTGAACCTGTTAATTCTTTAAGTTTGAATCTTTCATCAACTTTTTTTTCGTATTTTTGTGCTACGTTTAATCCCATTTTTCTTCAGTCCTTTCGTTATTCAACTGAATCAAAGCCCTCTAAAAACGCATCTTTACTCATTTGCTCTGTTGAACTACCATCACTTGTTAATCCAACTGGAGAGCTTGCTGCGTTCTTTTGTGCTTGTTCCAGTTGTTTTATTTTTTCTTTTAAAACTTTATTTTCATATTGGTTGTAAGCTGCATTTATTCCCATTTCTTTTGCTGCTTCAAATACCTCTGCTGGTATGTCAGAAGGTACTAGCTCTGGATGAGAATCTATAAATGCCAAATATTCCTCATCCTCTTTTCTCTTTTGTTCATCTTCGGCTATACGTTTTTGGTATTCCGCTTTTTCTTTTTCGTATTCTTTTTGTGCAAGTTCTGCTTTGATTAATCTTCTTGCGATTTCTTCATCGTAACCCCTATTTACTAGGTCTTGAATATTTTTCTCCGCTTCTTCTTGCTCTTTTTTCTTTTCGTATTCTTTTACACGATTGATATACTCCTCAGGGCTAATATTCATCTGGCTTGCTTTACCTTTGATATAGTCCATCACAGTATTTTCTTTTTGTGTTAATCTTTCGTAGTTTAATCCCTTTTGATAATTTGTTACTAAATCGTTTAGGTCTTTTATCTCTACGTTCTCGCCATTGAATTTGATAAGTCCTTTACTATTTAAGTAGTCAAGTACTTTTTTGTCCTCGTTCTCTGGTTCTTCTTGTGTTGGCTCTGGTTGGTTTACCTCGCCTGTGCTTTCTTCGGTTTCAGTTGGTATACTTACTTCCTCATCTGGCATGATGATATCTTCATCTTCCATGTAATCTCTCCTTTCCGCTATGGTTGGCGGTTTATTTATATAAAAAGAACACTCCAATATCCTAGATTTTCCAGGATTTAAAGTGTTCTTCTATATACTATTGTTGCATTAGGTTTAATAAATAGTTCTCTTGTTGTTCTGGTGGCATGCTTCTTATTTGTGCTTGTTGTTCCATTGGTAAGTTATCCATAAATTGTGCCATCTGTTCATATTGAGCATCATTATTTACAGGTTGTGCTTGTTGTGTAGCTTGTTGCATCTCCATTTGTTCTTTTAATGCAGAAATTAGTTCAGCCTTACGAGGTATAATCTCGTTTGGTACTCTCTCTAAGTATTGTAAAAAGTCTATTCTCTCTGCTGCTAGTAAGTTATCTAATGTTTGTAGTGTAGATATCTCACTCCAGTATGATGTTTCGCCTACATCAACAGATGTCTTTAAGTCCATGTTTTGTAGTGCAGTAAAATCAAAACTTACTAGCTGTCTATGTCCTTCTCCATCATCCATTACTACTGGCCTTGTGCCATATTTATTTGCCATCATGTCTATTAAAATCAACACTTCTTGCTCTACTAAGCTATACAAGTTGTCTTTTATATTTGCTAGTGGTACTGCGGTACTCTTTTGTACTGCTATAATCGCACTTGTGTTTGTTGGATTAATTTGTCCTAGTGATGCATCACTTACTCCTAAGCACTCTTTTGTGTATTGGAAGCACAAGTCTATTATCTTTATGATCCATTCACTCATTTGTGCAGGTGTTAAGTAGCCTGCTACATCACTAAAACTTCTGCCACTTACTTTTAAGCCTTTTAGTTCTATTACACTTCCTACTTCATTATTGATTGAATCTACCATGTCTTTATCTATTAGAAGCGGTGGAAATGCAGTCATCATTTGATGATATATCGCCATAGCAAATAGCTTATTAATTGATATTTGGTTAGGGCATACACTCTCTACTACTCCTCTGCCATGATATGTACCGTTTTGTCTGTAAAAGTTATCAAAAGCTACTGGATATCTTGTAGTGTTCATGTCTACATCCTGGAATATCATTACATCTTTTGTACACTTTGAGCAGAATACCTTGTCATTCTTTTTGTAATAGTAGTAAATGTATAATGCTTTACCTTCATCATCGCCCTCTATCTCTACTTCTGCATAATCACTTGTTTGATATTGAGTGTCTTTATCTTCTTCAATTTTCTTGCCTTTTGCTTCTTTTTGTAAGTTCTTGACTAAATCCCTTCCTACAATAATAATGTAAGGTTGTTTTTCTACATCTTTTATGTTAGGGTTTCCAAACATTACATTAGTTGCATCTATTATCTCTATCTCTATTTCCCCAAGTATGTCTTGTCCTCTGTATGCTCGCTTTAATGGATTAAATATTGTATGAAAACACAAATCGCCTGTTATCGCACCACTCGTTAGAATCTCTTTTACCTTGTATTCAAAGTTGTTTTTCTCAAATACGTTCTTTATTTCAGCATTTAAGAACTCACTTATAGGCTCGTTCCCATCTGCAACTGTATTCTCTAAAGGTTCTATGTTTACTGCTATGTTAGAGCTTGTAAGTGAAGCAACTAAAAACTCTATGATTCTTTTTATGATATTAAATGTAGGATGCGGTAACTTCTGGTCGCCCTCTAGTCCTAGCCATTGGTCGCCATTATAAAAGTCATTCCATACCTTAATACTCTCGTAGTAGTTTTTGTTCGGTCTAAAGCTACTGTTGTATTTAATTCCGTTCTCGTACTTATCCCATAACTTATTTTCCATCTAATCCACCTCGCTTACTTTTTATGGCATCTTCTATTGAATAGTCCATCATGCTGTTGAACTCTTTTTTAAATTCCTTGTATCGCTTGTCCTCTTGCTTTTCTTCCTTCTTCATGAATAGGCTTGTAATATCATCCCTTACTACATCTCTAAAGATTAGGTACATTAGAAGTACTATTAAAACAATATCTTTCATTTTATCCCACTCCATAATTTATATAGTTTTGCATATCTCTGTATGCTTTTTGCTCTTTGTATTCTTCTTCCTTGCTCTTTGGTTCTTCTGCTGGATTTGTAAAGTTCACGCAAAAATACCTCAAGGCATCACAAATATGAGTTAAATAGTGTGGCTCGGTAGCTACATCACTAGGGTTTTTCTCATCTATTTGCACTTGAGGTAGATTCTTTATTAAGTTTATGCAATTCCTGAATATCTTTAAGTTGCTATCTTTTTTCTCTTGTCCTGTTTCTTCATCTCTTGTTTGAAATACCTTTAGCCATTCCTTTGTAGCAAGCCATCCATCTACTCTGTCTACTGATGTCCTTGTTAGGTCTATGCCATTCTCGTAGAAGATGTCCGCTACACTCTTTCCTGTTTCTTGCCTTCTATTCCATAAATCTCTTGGTGCGTATACATACTCTAGTTTCTCGGTTGTGTTCTCTTTAAATAGTTGTGCTGCTTCACTTATTATCTTGTTTGGCTCGTGTATCTCTCTATATATGTAAGCCTTACCTTCTGTATCTCTTGCTATCCATAAGCAAGCAAACATATCTAAGCCATAGTCAAATGCTGCATATCGTTTCCAATGCTCTGGAATACTAAATGGATCAATAACATGTATTTCACGTGAAAACTCATTGAAGTATTGCCCTTCAAAGATATCCCAATCGCCATATAGCATGGCTTTTCTTCTATCTTCTGGTAGGTTCTCAAGCACTCGTACATAATCAGCATCATTTTCCATTAAGTATTTGTTCTCGTATACAAGCGATTGTATGAATACATAATCTTCAGGTCTTTCCTTATTGATGTAGTTGCGGTCTATGAATAGTCTTTTGAACCACATGTGTCCTACACCACCAGGATTACACGTTAAATACATTCTAGGGCTAAACTTTACTTTACAAAGTCCACTACTTCTATTGCTCTCTGTTAAGGTTTGGAACATGAACTCTGTAAACTGTGTTGCTTCTTCCATAAATATTACATCATAAGCTTGTCCTTGATATTGCAATACATCTGATTCATTATCGCAATATCCAAGCACTAGTCTGCTTCCGTTTGCAAATAAAAACTCTTTTTCCTGTACTTTATATGTAGCAAACTTAGTATCGCTTTCTGTTCTAAGTAGTTTTTGAAGCGGTATAACGTGGTTGTCTCTTAGGTCTTTTAGTGTTCTTCTAAGTAGTAGTATTTGTATTCCTGGATAATTAAAGCATAATAAAACTGCTTTCATTCTAGCAGCCCAGCTCTTGCCTCCGCCTCTAGCACCACCATAAGCGGTATAACGTGCCTTTGATTTAAAAAACTCTATTTGCTTTGGATATGGTCTTTCAATAGCAAGCTTTATTGTCCCCACTCAGCAACATCTCCTTGTAGTTCAACAATAATCTTTTGTTCGCCTTTAGTTTCAAGTTTGTCTGTCGGTTTTTCTCCAATTGTATCTCGTATAACTTCGTAAGCTTTTGTGTCGCCCTTTAATGCTTTTTCTACTTGTGCTAGTGTCATGTTTTTTTGTGTGTCGCCTACTGATAGCAAGGCTAGTAATTCTTCTGCTAGTGTTTTTCTTTGTTGTATTTTTAGCTTGTTTGCTTGTCTGCCTAGCTCTTGTATCTCCCTTTGAGCTTCCTTTGAACGTTTGTTTAAGGGGATTAGGTTTTCGTGTCCTTTCGCCATCACTATCGCTTCCTTTCTTTAGCATGTGTTCTACTCTTGACAAGTTGTCATAAGCACGCATTAAGTATTTATTTAGCTTTTGTTTTTCTTCTGGTGTAATATCCATATCACTCCATAAATATTTTGGCATAATCGCCTTTAATAATTTGCTCTGCTCTATCTTCGGTTACTTCGTATACATCTCCTCTATGTATTTGCATATTGGCTTGTGTATCAAAATAATCATCAATTGCTATTATTTTTACTTTTCCATACTCGTATAAAGGTTTCTTGATGTATTCAGGATTTCCTAAATACTCGCACCATTCTTCTGCAGTAGTTCCTTTATATTGTTTTAGCTTTGGAATCTTTTTTATCTTCTCTATATCAAAACTATCCATATCTTTAACAACATATCCATTTATACCATCTTCTATAAGCTCTGTGCAGCCACCTACATCACTAACTATGCATGGTGTGTTGTATTGTAATGCTTCCTGGATGCTATATGGTAGTCCTTCACTTTTAGTAAATAGTACAACATAGTCTGCATCTGCAACATAATCAAGCACATCTAATCTAGGTTCATATACATGAATCTCTTTAAATGGTATGTCTTTTTGCTCTATCATTTCTGGTAGCTTTGAGAATATAATAAATTCAAACTTAATCTTTGCTTCTTTCATCTTTTGGCAGAATTGTAATATCTCGTTCCAGCCTTTGTCTTTATCATATACTCTTGAAGTAGATAAGAACCTGTATATCTTCTCTACCTTTTTCTTAGGTGCTAAGATGTTTTTAATGTATGGTATTTTCTTTCCTGAGTATTCTTTATACATCTTTGCTACGAACTCGCCACAAGCTAGATGTTCTGTTACTCGGTCATCTTCTATGTATTGGTCTTTTAATCTTCCAGAATCTCTAAGGTAGATGTAATTAGCATGCTTCATTTCTATAATTCGTGGTGCTTTAATGTTTTCAGGTAGCTTTGAACTCCATACAGAGTTGCGAATAACTATATCAGCATTGTATTCTTTGTCTTTTTCTAAAATCTCCAACTTAACATATTGTTTAAGTCTAGCAATTTGTTTGTAGTCGCCACCTGTACAAAGAACTAAAATATCGTAATAATCTCTAAGATTTACGCACCAATTATACAAAAATGTTTCTACTCCGCCTATATCACATAACCAGTTGTGCCATACTATTATCTTTTTCTGCATTTAGCCTCCCCAACTCCCATATTAAACTATGTTAACCGCCAACTGCCCTGCATCCAATGGATTGTGTACCCATCTTTGTCTAAAAAGTATTCTTTAGGATATATTGTTATATCTTTTATTCTTTGAATCTCATTTTTGCTGCGGTCTATACCATGTTTTTCTAAAATATCACTCATTATTACTGTATTAGTTGTATATTTAGTCCAATCTTCTTCAACTTTGAACTCTTTGTCATTGTAATAGTCTAAGAACTCATTAATTAATGGATTGCCTTTTTCTGCACCCATTGTTGCACAAACTGGATAATAAGGTTGCTCGAATCCTGTAAATGCAGGCTCGCTTAAAAACTCATCTAAAGGCTTCATAACTTCTACATCAGTATCTAAATATATTCCACCTTCTGTATATAGTGCATATAGCCTTATTACATCACTTGTAAAAGCATATTTCTTAGCATCATAGCTTTGTCTTGTGAAAGTGTTGTAGTCTATATTAAAATTGTCCTCGTTCCATTCTTTTATCTCATAATCAGGAAGATATTTTCTCCAGCTTGCTATACAATTCTCTATTAATTCACTTTTTTTGCCTTTTCCGCAACCACACGTAGTGTATCAAACGGGGGATTCTAGTATCTGCCATAATTTAATGCCCTTTCTATACTCCAACCTCTATATAGTCGGTTTCTCAATAATCCTCTATTCATGCCAAGTCTTTCTTCCCATTCACTTAAAGTATGGCATTCGCCCATATAATCTATTCGTACATTATCTCTTTTGTTGTTTTGTTGCTCTTTCATTGTTACCCATCTACAATTATTAGGCTCATAATTTCCATTTACATCTATTCTGTCTATTGTCAAATTATCTTCGTAACCATTTTTTATTGCCCAGTTGTAAAAAGATATAAATTCGTTCCATTCTTTGCAAATGTTTATTCCTCTACCACTATAATTCTTGTAAGCATTGTTTTTGATTTGGTTTATATTGGTCCTATTTTTTATTCCATTCCATATTCTATATAGCCTTGTGCCATGTAGTCCATGTTTTGGTTTATGTGGTAAATTTGCACAAACTTCTTTATTAATACAGCCGCAACTTCTAGTATGCCCACTTCTTAAATGATTTCCCCATACAATAGTTTCATTTCCACATTCGCATTTGCAAAGCCATCTGGTTTGTCCGCTTTTTGAGTTTTCTACTCTTTTAAGAACGGTTAATCTTTCAAACTTTTTTCCAGTTAAATCATATTTTTTATTCATATTTACTTCCTTTTTCTTTTTTCTTGCATAACAGCCTTTAGATTCTCAAATGGTCTATACATAAGACTATGCTGCATAATCTTGTTAAAATGCTCACAAGTTGCTCTAATTTTGCAACTTTTACATTTTCTTCGCATACAATAATTAATTTCTTCATGTTTCATCTTCTGTACCTCATGGAAAAGACTAGCTTGAGGTGTAAGCTAGTCTTTTCTAGGATCTATATATGAAAAAACTTTAAGGAGGAATAATTATGAGAGAATTATTCCAATGGTAGCGAAGGTAGGATTTGCACCTACGTTCCTTATGCTTGCAGGTAAGGACATACTATACTTCGCTATATATAGGCTTGCCAGGAAAGCTCTAACCTGGCAAGTGCGGTTAAGAAAGGATGCAACAAAATGAATAATCAAAATCAAGAAAAAACATTATTCATATAATTGTATCAATTATAGTTGTACTACATTATTTACTATACATTCACTATACATTTTAAAATTTCTTTTTTAATTTTTGGATAATGGTATTTCCATATAGTTCCAGGCTCTTTTTTGTATTTTTCTGCTACAAACTCAACTGCTCGTGTAGGTTTATAGCCTTTAACTATAATCCATGTAAATAGTTCGTTTTCAATTCCTGTTGTTTGCTCTAGGTTCATCTTCATACGTGTAAGATAATAGTTAAGTTTGCCTACTTTGTTTCTTGCTTCTTCTATTTCCTGGTCTAGGCTCATTCCTGTAACACTATTAATCTTAGTAAGCTCTGCGACATAGGATGCCATAGAATCGTTAATTTTATTTGAATGTACAGCAGTTTCGCTTAATCTACTTGTTATAGGAAAGTATTTAGTGTACAGTTCATCTTTTCTATCCATCAGTAGATGTAATCGTTCTTCTGCAATATTAAGCTCTGCTTTGGTATTTGCATAAGTTCTAATCATAAGTACTTTTTCTCCTTATCTCTACACTATTTAATGTTTGGTCTACATCATTTCTAATCAAATAGGCACTAATAGCACCTATTGTTTCAAATTCTCCTGCGTATACTCCGTTAATATATAGTCTATACATTATTCATCCTCCAGAAGTTGATTAATCAATATATTTAGTTCTTCATTAGTCATTTAATAACTCCTTTAATATTTTTATAACCTGCTCTTTTGATAACATCACATCTCCGCCTATTTCCAAACACTCTATCATTGTTCTTATTAATACTTTGTTATGTTCTATGCCTAACTCGTAAAACTTTTTATCTCTTTCAAATGTATCTTCTGCATTAGTCATTTTCTAACAACTCCTCTATACTATATTCTTCTCGATTTTGTACGTTTCACAAAGCAAGGTTAATTCTTCCATAAAATCTCCAATTTTTTCTCCACTAACATCATATTCATTGTGGCTTATCATTTTATCATCTATCGAACATATTTTGTCAGGTTTCCATACCGACACGTTAACTCTAAATGTTTTTTCCATCTACTCATCTCCTAACAATTCTTTAATAGAGTATTCTTCTCCGTTCTTTTATGAATTGGAATAAATGCCCAAATGTACTATTTATGAAAAACCTTCCATCTCCTTTTGAGCCAAAATATAAACAATTATCTTCATCTCTTCCTATTGCTTTATTATTTTTTATATTCCTCAATATAACTCTTTCATCTTCTGTTAGTGTTGGTTGTACTTCTGCCTGTAAGAACCTAAACAATGCTTCTCCATACCCTATAACATCTGAATTTTTAAAATGCCAATCATCAAATTTAAAAGTTAATTCATCTATATTTACTCCATCTTTTAAATATTTTTCTGCATTGGTCATTATGCTTCATCTCCCATTTCAAATCACATTTTAATTCTTCAATTTGTTTTTGCTGTTCTTTGATTATTTCTTGTAGCATCGCCTTTTCTTTTTCGTTATATTTAAACTCAATTGCACTAGCTACCATATCATCTATGCGTTCGTGTATTGTCAATTGCTCATCAACTGTTAATTCTTTATAAGTTGCCTTTAACCATTCTATTATTTCAGTATCAGTATTATAATCTGCTTGTTTCATTCCTTCATAATCTAATTTCTCCGCAAACTCTTTTATATCTACTCCATCTTTCAAGTATTTTTCTGCATTAGTCATTTCCTAACAACTCCTTAATTTCATATTTTTCACCAAGTTTTATAAATTGAAACAAATGATTAAAAGCACATAAACAGGCAAAAGAGCCATCTTCATTTTCGACTTGAATATTGTTCTCTGCATTTCTTATAATTGTTGTATATCCCTTTATATTTTTTAATATAATTTCTTCGGTTTCTGTTAATATAGGCACATCTTTTCCTGTAAATATCTTTGTAACAAATCTTCTAAAATTTTGTTCTGCATTAGTCATCTTCAAACCACTTCCTTACATTATTGCTAACACCATTTAATGAGCTTTCATTTGCATAAATATTTATTGCATTTACTATATTATCAACACAATATTCTAATTGTGCCAACTTACCATATATGTAACTATCATCTAGTCCACTTATGCTTTGTATTTTTTCGCAAAGTTTATTACATTTTTTACTACATTTGCTCATCTTCTCCACCTACCTTATATTCCATAGCTTCAAATTGTTCTTTTGTTACGATAGTTTTTATATCTGCACTATTAACTATCTCTCCTATATTTTCAACTTCTATTATCGTAATAGTTTCCAAATTATCTTTCCAAGCTCCGCCAACATCAACTACTTTATTTCCGTTCACATAGTCGCCTGCTTCTATTAGGTCTATTATGTTTGAACTGTGCGACTTTATTATTTCTTCTCCTATAAACCATAAGTCCCTAGTGCCTGTATCAATAGCATATTTACACTCTGGCTCTCTAAATTCATTTATGTTTTCTACTTTGCCTATAAAGCCACTACTTTGTGTTCTAACATATTCTCCTACTTGTATTTCTGCATTAGTCATCTTTTAACAACTCCTCTATACTATATTCTTCTCCGTTCTAGCTTTTTAGCTTTATATACTGCATATTTTATTCCTCTTTGTTCGTAAGGTTTATTATCTACAAGTATTTTACCTGTACTGCAATAGTAAGTTATTATATGCGTTCCTGCCTTAATATTGAATTGTCCTGTTTGTTCGTTTTTAAGCTCTGCATTTATGCTATGTTTTTTAAACTCTTGTTTTGTGTATTCAATTCTTTGAGGTGTTTTTGCAACTCGTTCTTTATGCTTCTGCTTAAAATCTTCTCGTAAGCCTTGCCAATCCATTTTTATTCTCCTTTCAAAAGTTCTGCTATCTCTTATGCATGGCTTTAATTTCGTCTTTATATATTTTTTTAAATAATCGGTTGTACAACCATTTACCGAATTATTTTATGGGTTAATAATTCATTCAAACATCTTTCTAGGTGTTCTTTTGGCTTTATAAAATCACTTGGCATTATTTAACAGCTCCTCTATACTATATTCTTCTCCGTTCTGTATAAAGCCGAAAACTCTTGTATAAAATGGTAGCACACAAAAATGATAATGGCTTTCTATTGGTTTTCTATCTCTTGAAACATATAACTCCCTATATCTTGTTCTCCCTATATACCTATACTGTGCTTTTATATTTTCAAGAATAATTCTTTCTTCGTTTTTTATATCTCTTGGTGCTTTTTTCAACATTTGTTCTTCGTGGTGTTGTTCTAAATAATCTTTTATATTATTCATCTAATAACTCCTTTATTTCGTATTCTTCTCCGTTCTTTTATGAATTGAAATAGGTGTATATATTCATTAAAATTAGTTATAGTTAAGTCTTTTTCAATTAAATATAAGTCACTATAACCCTCACTGTCTTTTCTTGTTCTTCCTATTCTTTCATATTCATAAGCCCCTTTTTCATAATGCAAATTCTTCAATATAACTCTTTCATCTTCTGTTAGTGTAGGCTTTGCTTTTTTATACAGCCATTTTTCTAAAGAATAAAGCCCACCTATATCTGTTTCCGTACCTACTATCGCTTCAATAAATTCTTTAATGCTTACCTTTAAATATTTTTCTGCATTAGTCATTAAATCATCTCCTCAGTTTTTATTCCTGTAAATAGTTCTTTTACATCTACTCCTAATGCTATTGCTATTGCTGCAATAGATTCTAACTTAGGCGAGCTATGACAATTCATATAACAACTTATAGTTACATGAGATATACCTGTTCTAATTGATAGTTCTTTTTGTGCCATATTTTTCTCAGCCATTATTTTTTTTATATTATCCATAAGTTTTACTAATCCTTTGTATTTCATGTTTTCTCCTCTATTCTTTCAATTTCTATTATTGTTTCTTCTTTGCCTTTCTCGTATATAACTCTGCTTCCATCCCATCCTGCTACTATTTCGCTATTATCATCTTCTATAACTCCATATTTAATCAGGATATCAGCTATGGAATTTTCTAAATTTGTTAAATCTCTCTTGCGTTTATTTGGCACTATAAACGTGCATTTTAGGTTTATTGGATAGTCTATATGCTTTGCATATCTTTTTAAGAAATAGCCACAATCTTTTTCAAATTGTCGGTAGTATTTTGATTGTATTATCATTGGTTTGTTTGTCTTTGGATTTACTATTATTTCTTCACTATTCTTTTTACTTCTACATAATAAGGGGATTATGATTTGCATTAGTCCTCCTTTTTTACACTCTCTTTGAGTTCTTTTATTTTAAGTTTAATTGCATCACGTTCAGCTTTTGTTGGATTTACAAATCCATTTTCTGTTTCAACAGTTCCATGAGGTTCTTCATAAAGTATGTGTATTCTTCGTTTAGGTTTGTAATAAGTGCAACCGTATCCCTGCCATTCATACATCTTGTAACCTAGATTTTCAAACAGTTTGTCTGCTCTCATCATTTCTCTCCTTTTTTCGCCTAAAATAAGTGCCTCTTGATATTTCGCCATTTTCAAAAGCAATGTCTAAATCTTCTGGCTCTTTACGAGGTCTACCGAACTTTATTCCTCTTGCTTTTGCTATCTTAATTCCTTCAGCTTGTCTTTGCTTAATATTTTGTCTTTCGGTTTCTGCAACATAGCTTAATATTTGTAGCACTAAATCGCTTATAAACTTACCAGTAAGCCCTTGTGTTTGTGTTGTATCAAGTAATGGCATATCCAGAACCTTAATATCCGCACCAATATCTTTT
>Ga0247610_10003233_pt1 | contig 18048 bp, 11 predicted proteins | sample 174DNAGHGhighgp2_FD_193483 | JGI IMG/M metagenome (GOLD analysis project Ga0247610, IMG submission 193483) | Sheep rumen microbial communities from Palmerston North, Manawatu-Wanganui, New Zealand - 1742 DNA GHGhigh gp2 | ecosystem: Host-associated > Mammals > Digestive system > Stomach > Rumen... | reverse complement strand
GCCTCGTCCAGCTGATCGGTTTCGGTACTTTCTCCGTTAAGGAACGTGCTGCTCGCGAAGGCCGCAACCCGCTCACCGGCGAAAAGATCAAGATCAAGGCTTCCAAGACTGTTTCCTTCAAGGTCGGTGCTGGCCTCAAGGAAACCGCCAAGAAGACCAAGATCAAGAAGTAATTGGTTTTTAAGCGATTTGCTTGCACCTGGGAATACTCCCGGGTGTTTTTTTTGTCGCAGCGCTCGCCTTTTTGCTATATGGCGCTCTTGCAGAGCGCATATTGTTCGGCTCGGCTATGACAAAACATAAATGTTTTGTCGCAGCGCTCGCCTTTTACTATATTGTACTGTAAAGTGTTGAACATCAACTAATTAGAGAGGGATGATATGATTCGTAAGTTTTTGGGAATGCTTTGCCTTTCCGCTTTTGTAATGGCTGTAATCGGTTGCGGAAGCTCCAGCAGCGGCTCCGATGACGACGAATGCACCAAGGATCCGGAATCCGTGAATTGCAAGGTCGAAAAAACGGATGACGTCCTGACGGACGGAGTGGAACCGTAACGACTGTTTTTTTACATATTTTAGTATAAGACATTGAAAGATTTACAATATTTGTCTATATTTGCGCAAGTTTAAACCTTGAGCGAATTAGACAGGAAGATGAACAAAAATCTTGCAATGTCGAAGCCCCAGAGCTGCGAGACCTGCGCAATCCACTGCGTAAATGTATCGGGTTTGGCAACGGGCATTTCCAAGGTTAATCGTTTTTTTGATTTTGCTGGACTTTTTAGTTCAGCGTTTTTTTTACCCCGCGTCAAAGCGACGCTCACCCCTTACGTCATCCTCGGAGTGAAGCGGAGGGGATCCAGGGGTGCATTTATCCTAGAGTTTAATTAGTAATACAAACGGAGATAAACAAAATGAAGATTGAAGGCATCGACAAAGTCCTTATCATCGGTTCTGGCCCGATCGTGATCGGTCAGGCTTGCGAATTCGACTATTCCGGCACCCAGGCTTGCAAGGCCCTGCGCGAACAGGGTTACAAGATTGTGCTCGTGAACTCCAACCCGGCTACCATCATGACCGACCCGGTCATGGCCGATGCCACCTACATCGAACCGCTGAACGTCGCCCGCCTCACCCAGATTATCGAAAAGGAACGCCCGCAGGCACTCCTCCCGAACTTGGGCGGTCAGACCGGCCTGAACCTCGCCTCTGCTCTGAGCAAGGCTGGCGTGCTGGACAAGTACGGCGTGAAGGTCATCGGTGTGAACCTCGACGCTATCGAACGCGGCGAAGACCGTGAAATCTTCAAGGAAACCATGCAGAAGCTCGGCATCGACACCCCGCGCTCCGGCATTTGCCACTCCGTGGAAGAAGCCGAAAAGATCGTGGCCGAAATCGGCTACCCGGTGGTGGTCCGCCCGGCATACACCATGGGCGGTGCAGGCGGCGGTTTCTGCTACAACGTGGAAGAACTCCGCACCATTTGCTCCAACGGTCTTGAACTCTCCATGACGCACCAGTGCCTCATCGAAGAATCCATCCTCGGTTGGGAAGAGCTGGAAGTCGAAGTCGTGCGTGACTCCAAGAACCAGATGATCGCCATCTGCTTCATCGAAAACATCGACCCGGTGGGCGTGCATACCGGCGACTCCTTCTGCGCAGCCCCGTTCCTCACCATCGACAAGAAGCTCGAAGAAGAATTGAAGGAAAAGGCTTTCAAGATTGTGGAATCCATCGGCGTGATTGGCGGTACCAACGTGCAGTTCGCTCACGACCCGAAGACCGGCCGCGTGGTGATTATCGAAATCAACCCGCGTACCTCTCGCTCCTCCGCCCTTGCTTCCAAGGCTACCGGCTTCCCGATCGCCCTCATTTCTGCAAAGCTCGCCGCAGGCCTCACCCTCGACCAGATTCCGTATTGGCGCGATGGAAGCCTCGAAAAGTACACCCCGAGCGGTGACTACGTTGTGCTCAAGTTCGCCCGCTGGGCATTCGAAAAGTTCCGCGGTGTGGATGACTGCCTCGGCACCCAGATGAAGGCCGTGGGCGAAGTCATGGCTATCGGCAAGACCTACAAGGAAACCCTCCAGAAGGCTATTCGCGGTCTCGAAAACGGTCGTTCCGGCCTCGGCTTTGCCAAGGACTTCAACAAGAAGAGCAAGGAAGAACTCCTCGAAATGCTCAAGACCCCGAGCTCCGAACGCCACTTCCAGATGTACGAAGCCATCCGCAAGGGTGCTACCGACGAAGAAATCTTCGCCGCCACCTACGAAAAGGCCTACTTCGTGCAGCAGATGCGCGAACTCGTTCAGCTCGAAGAAGAAATGCTCAAGACTCCGGGCCGCCTCCCGGCCGATGAACTCCTCATCAAGGCCAAGAAGGACGGCTTCAGCGACAAGTACATTGCCAAGATTCTTGGCATCCGCGAAAAGGACGTGCGCAAGAAGCGTACCGAACTCGGCGTGGTCGAAGGCTGGTGCGCAGTGCCGGTGAGCGGTGTAGAAAATCAGTTCTACTACTACAGCACCTACAACTGCAAGGACGAATCTACCGCTTCCAACAACCCGAAGAAGATCATGATTCTCGGCGGTGGCCCGAACAGAATCGGCCAGGGTATCGAATTCGACTACTGCTGCTGCCACGCTGCCATGGCCCTCCGCGAAATGGGTTACGAAACCATCATGGTGAACTGCAACCCCGAAACGGTTTCTACCGACTACGATACCAGCGACAAGCTGTATTTCGAACCGGTCTGCCTCGAAGACGTTCTCCAGATTTACCACAAGGAAAAGCCGGCTGGCGTGATCGTGCAGTTCGGTGGCCAGACTCCGCTGAACATTGCCCGCGCCCTCTCCGACGAAGGCGTCAAGATTCTCGGTACCAGCATCGACTCCATCGACATCGCCGAAGACCGCGACCTGTTCCGCAAGATGATGGACCAGCTCGGCATCCCGATGCCGGAAAGCGGCATGGCCACGAACATCGACGAAGCCCTCGCTTGCGTCAAGCAGATTGGTGGCTACCCGGTGATGATTCGCCCGAGCTTCGTGCTTGGCGGTCGCGGCATGGAAGTCATCTATGACGAAAACATGCTCCGCGAATACGTGGCGAAGGCCGTGGGCGTGACTCCGGACCGTCCGCTCCTCATCGACCGCTTCCTCCACAACGCTTTGGAATGCGAAGCCGACGCCCTCTCTGACGGCGAACATGTTTACATCCCGTCCGTGATGGAACACGTCGAACTTGCCGGTGTTCACTCCGGTGACTCCGCCTGCATTATCCCGCCGGTGACCATCACCAAGGAAAACTTGGCAACCATCAAGGATTACACCCGCAAGATTGCTGAAGCCCTCCACGTTTGCGGCCTCATGAACATGCAGTACGCTATCGAAGACGGCAAGGTGTTCGTCCTCGAAGCGAACCCGCGTGCAAGCCGTACGGTGCCGCTGGTCTCCAAGGTTTGTAACACCCAGATGGCCCGCCTCGCTACCCGCCTGATGCTCGGTGCCAAGCTCGAAGACCTCAAGCTCAAGGACAAGAAGTTCAACCACCACGGTGCCAAGGAAGCCGTGTTCCCCTTCGACAAGTTCCCGAAGGTGGACCCGGTTCTCGGCCCCGAAATGCGCTCCACCGGCGAAGTGCTCGGCCTCTCCGACGACTACGCCCTCGCTTACTACAAGAGCCAGGAAGCCGCAGGTTCCTTCCTCCCGAACGAAGGTGCCGTGTTGATTAGTCTCTCTGACAAGGTTAACTTGTCTGAACAGGCCATCGAAATCGGTAAGGAATTCCAGAAGCTCGGCTTCAAGATTTACGCCACCGAAGGAACCGCCAAGTTCTACGAAGCTGCCGGCGTGAAGTGCGAAGTGGTGAACAAGATCGCCGAAGGCCGCCCGAATGTTCTCGACATCATCCTGAACAAGCAGGTGAACCTGATCATCAACACGCCGTGGGCAAAGCGCGACGCCATCAAGGACGAAAGCGCTATCCGCAAGGCCGCCATCAAGTACAAGGTCCCGTACATCACGACCCTCGCCGGTGCGTACAACACCGTCAAGGGCATCGCCGCTGCAAGGAACGGACATGGTGCTGTGAAGTCTCTGCAGGAGTATCACGCTTCGATTGAAGAAGTGTAAGGTCCCTGAGCCTGCCGAAGGGCCGTAAGACGAAGGGGGAAGAATCCCCCTCGCTTCAGTCCCGACCCGCCCTTATAATCACGCCCACTCAATGAGTGGGCGTTTTGCATAAACATCTTCGGCTCGGCAGTGCCCACGCAAGCGTGGTCGTTGCTCTCGCCTTACGATGTTTTCTGTATAACCCGCCCTAGTCGGGTCTTCCGCTACCCCTACTGCGGGTGCTCAGTCGCCGCGCCCGCAACGCCCGGGCTTACCATGCGCACACGCTCCCTAAAATGCGAAAAAGCCGCAACCATTAAGGTTGCAGCTTTTTGCCACCAAAAAAAGACCGTAGTCGAATTACTACGGTCTCGTGTTAATCAGCAAATAAACTCTGTTCCTTCCAATTTGTTGGAAATCCTAAAGACGGCATTTGTTCTGGTCGAATTGTTTGCATCAATGTTTTTAATTTGGCCCTAAAATCATGACCTGGATTACATGTATCAAGCAAACGAAGAATGATACATATCGTAAAATAGACTCGGTCTTGACTAGGAATGGAATTAATCCATTTTGTGGGAGGGCTTGTTGGAATCATTGGCCTAACTATGAAGCTTCTCGTAAAAAGCCTTGAATGGTGGGCACAGATGTTTCGGACAAGGTTTAGATGCTGAAACCAGCTAACCAGAACCTTGGTCGAGGATTTACTAAAACCGAAATACTTTGCGATTTCTGCTTTTGCAGAAAGATTGTTCCTAAGGTTCGAATAAATTTTTGATATAGTTCCGAAAGTCGTTGTTTCGAAAATCATCCATGCTGGAGGCGATACGCTGGTGTCATAATCGGTTTCGTAGTGAGATTTAAAAACCTCTCTAGACCGGTTCCAATGCTTTTTTAGTTCGTTCAAATTGTCGGAAAAAATTTTGGAATTATAGCACAGGCTTGGATCTTCATACCATCTTGATCCATGAGCGATAGACAGTTGGTATTCTAATTGCGAACGGACCGCTACTTCAATGTGACTCAGTGCGTCCATAACAAGGTTGCGCAATTCTGAGTCGAAGGCGTAGTCTTTCTTTACGTAGTCCCAGCTGAACCCCGAAATAAATGGGGAATGTGGAAGAGTGTTGTCCTGGTATGGATAAGTATAGCCGCGTAGTCGATAGTAACTTACTCTGGATAAAAATTCGATCAGGGTGTCTTTGCTTACGCCGGAGAGACCTCGGCTTATGAGCAGGTCGGCTTGTTGCGATAATGTTAGAGGCGGTTTTTGGTAAATTTTGGGGGCCATAAATTACTCTAAAAAAAAAGAACCCTGCTGGGTGCGCATTGTAAAGAGGCGTGCAAGGTTTTCTTACTCATAAAATACATAAATGAAGGGCGATTGTCAATAGTAGGCGATTCGAATGAGGCTTGAAGAACGTTTTTGAACCTAAATTGGAGGTCCAACCCCCAGCCTTTTCCAACTTGGAATAATCCGACTTTTCTTACAATAGTGCGTTTTTAGGTCATTTGGGACGAAAAAACGGTTTAAATTGTAAACTTTTTGAGCAAAATGCTCGGTTTTAAGTTATTTTTAAGGAGTAAAAGAGTTTAGCTCTTGTTCTCAAAGCGAAATCTAGACAATTTCACAATGCGAGGACGAGGCGAACGCTCACGCAGGTATGCCGTTTTCGGCATATCTCGGTTTGTCGTGCCAGTAATTTAGCTGGTCAAGGCAACAGCCCTTTCGGGGCGTGGGTCGTTTGCGTTTATCGCATTGAGGCTGTCTAGAGCCGCGCTTTGGTAAATGCAACGACTCACGCCTTTTTTGTATCCATACAAATTTGGCGAAGTTCTTTGTTGAACGGGGTGAACTCCAGTGGTGTTGAAATAACAAAGGAGTTTCCAATGAGTAAAAGCTATGACCTTTTGGGTGATCTTGCAAACGCCTTAAGAAAAAACGATTGGAAAACAATGCATGCTTCTGGAGTAGCAGATGTGCTTAATTCGAATGGTCTTAAGAATACAAGAGGAAAAGAATATAAAGAAAAGGGCCGCGGAATTTTCAAATTTATTTCTTCCGCTTATGCCTATTTTATGAAGAAAGGCGATAAAGATACTGCGACGAACATTGCGTGTTCTTTCCCTAACGATAAAAACGAGTTTCCGTGGAAGAAAACTAAATAAGAAAGCAAATCCAATCATTGGTTGGCATTTTAATCCCATTTTTCTCCAAGGAGGTTTCGCTATGAAAATTAAGAATGCAATAGTGACTTGTGTCGCTTGGATAGGTATTACCATCGCTGCACCTGCCGTATGGGATGGAACGGCAGATGTTTCCTGGTTTGAGACAAATGCCCAAACATATAATCTTACCACTGCGGAGCAGTTGGCGGGTCTTGCAAAGTTGGTAAATGATGGAACGTCAAATTTTCAAGGCAAAACAATCACTTTAGGTGCTGATATTTTCTTGAATGACACAACTGGGGCGGGCGATGGTTCTTGGTATAAAAAAGCTCATCGAGAATGGACTCCTATTGGAACGATATTTAAACCGTTTAAGGGAGAAATCGATGCATTAGCTGGGAAAAAGAACCGTAAAATTTACGGTTTGTATATTAGTGACGAAACAATGAATTTTGCAGGTCTCTTTGGTTATACGGAAAATCTTAAGATTAGCAATCTTGATGTATCGGTGGGATATGTTGCTGCAAAAGAACATGTAGGATCTGTTCTTGGTTACGGTCATGACGCTTTAATTAGTAATGTATATGCTGAAATTGAAGTTTCAGGAACAAATTATGTTGGCGGCCTTGTTGGTTATTTAAGAGGTGATATTTTTTCGAGTTCAGTAAAAGGCAATGTAGTCGCACAGGATACTGTTGGTGGTGTTGTGGGGTATAGTAAGGGAAGAATTGATGCTGTTAATCATATTGGTGATATAAGGGGGGCTTCTTATGTTGGTGGTGTCGTTGGATATGCCGAAAATATAAAAGACTCTTATCATAAGGGAGGCGATGTCATTGGAACTGCTGATTTTGTTGGGGGTCTCGCAGGCTATTGTCTATCAACAAGCCAGAGTTATGCAGAAGGAATTGTAAATGGAAGCTTGAATTATGTTGGCGGTGTTGTTGGTAAAGGAAATTCCGTTGATTCAACATATCATGTAGGCAATGTGAAAGGTTGCGCTTATGTGGGTGGCGTTGTGGGATATGTAGAGAATGTAAAAGATTCCTATCATCGTGATGGTGAAGTTGTGGGTGTGGGTAACTATGTAGGAGGTGTTGCTGGTTTTAGTTCTTCAATATATGATAGTTTCGCAGAGGGTTCTGTAAAAAGTGATTCAAGTTATGTAGGTGGCGTTGTCGGTTATTCTAAAGATGTGCTGAATGCCGCTTATCATATTAACGGTGAAGTGAATGGCTATGCTTATGTAGGAGGAGTGGCTGGATATGCAAATCAATTGGCCTCCTCTCATTCTGAAGGGTATGTAATTGGTAAAAATAATTTTGTAGGTGGCGTTTCTGGTTATGTTGTTGGAACTGTTGATTCTGTATATCATAAAGGTGACAGTGTGATGGGAATGGCTTATGTAGGCGGCTTAGCGGGCTTAGCCTTGGCTCCCGTGACAAATTCTTATTCAGAAGGAAATGTAATAGGGTCAGGTAATTATGTTGGCGGATTACTTGGTCAAACTTCTGATTCGGTTGCTAATGTTCATTCATTGGGAAATGTTGAATCTAGAGGAAACTGTGTTGGTGGATTAATCGGATTGTCGTATTTCTTCTATAATAATTGGCGAAAAAATATTTCCGTTCATAGTGTGGAAAAATCTTACGCTGTTGGAAATGTCAGTGGATGGAATAATGTAGGTGGACTCGTAGGCTTAGATTCCATCTTTAATGGGGATTCCAGTAAAATTAAAGATACCGTGACAACATCTTCTATAATAACAAGAATCATTCATAATTCTTATTCTGAAGGAAATGTGAATGGAATTGGAAATTACGTTGGTGGCATTTTGGGTAAATCTAGTTTTCGCTATGGAGTGAAGAATACCTCTTTACTGCTGATGAGCGTATTTCATCATAAAGGCGATGTAAACGGAGATGCTTTTATAGGTGGGTTGGCTGGATTGTTGACAGGAACTATAACGGATAGTCGTTCTGAGGGAAATGTTGTTGGAAAGGGAAGTCATGTAGGCGGCTTAGCTGGTTTAATGCGGCATTCTTTGGAATTGTATGGCTCGTCTTACAAAATAGATAGTATTGACGTTATTCGAAATTCGTATGCTGTGGGTAGTGTATATGGAAAAAGTGATGTTGGCGGATTGAGTGGCTCTGATTGTATTTATAGAGATTCGTTAAATCATTATGGCTTAATCTTGTATGGAGTTGAGCGAAAAATTTATGGTTCGCACTTTAAAGGTAGTGTCGTTGGAACAAGTGATTATGTTGGAGGTTTGTTAGGACGATCTTATTATTCTGATGAAAATATATACAGTATGCGAATAGATTCTTCTTTTTTTGAAGGTGGAGATGTATTTGGAGAAAAGTATGTTGGTGGCTTGGTTGGTCAAATGAGCGGGAATATAATTAACTCACATTCAAAGGGAAATGTTAAAGGAAACGATGATTATGTTGGGGGCGTAGCAGGGCATGCATCAGATATAGTGGACTCCTATTCAGAGGGAAACATTCGGGGCAATGGCTTTGTGGGAGGTGTTGTCGGCTTGTTGTCGGGAAGAGGAGGAAATTTGCGGAGAGTTCATTTTATTGGAAATGTATTTGGCTTAGGTGATTACGTAGGCGGTGTTGCAGGTCAATCGACTACTCAAGACGACTTTAATTATATCGATTCGAGTTATCATATAGGAGGCGATGTTAGGGGTAATTCTTATGTGGGAGGCATAGCAGGACAAACCGCACATTTGAAAAATTCCTATTCTGAAGGAAATGTAAAGGGGACTGGTGATTATGTTGGCGGTTTGATTGGATCTTCAGAAAGGGTTGGAAAATCTTATTCTATAGGAAAGGTTGATGGTTCTGGTAGTTATATAGGAGGCTTGGCTGGCAATATTTCGTTGCACCTTGCATCATCATTTCATAAAGGTGGAAATGTAGCGGGAAATAGCTTTGTTGGTGGCTTGGCTGGTTATGCGTATGTTATAGAGGATTCTTGGTCAGAAGGAAATGTTTCAGGAACTAAGCATAATGTTGGTGGTGTTGTCGGAAACGCTCTACAAGTGTTTCGTTCTTACCACATAAATGGTGATGTTGCTGGAGTCAATAATGTTGGGGGCGTTGTTGGTGGCAGCGGTGGTTATTTGGATAGTTCTTATTCTATTGGAAATGTTTCAGGAGCTGATTCAATTGGAGGTCTTGCTGGCGGTTGTCGTGGGAGTATTCATGATTCTTATGCAGTTGCTAATAGTGTGCGAGGAACCGATTATGTTGGCGGCTTAGCTGGTTGTGGGCGGTCGCGTATAGTTGGGTCTTTTTTTTGGGGTGATTCTGTTATCGGAGCATCTCATGTTGGAGGATTCGTTGGTGTGTTGAATGGGGAGATTGATAGTTCATATTCGACGGCACATGTCAAAGGTGATGATAATGTTGGTGGTCTTGTTGGTAGTGCTTACGGAAGTATTTCTAATACATATGCTTTGGGCAATGTCGTTGGCGATGTAAATCATTCTAGTGCTGGAAATGATAATTTGGGGGGACTCGTTGGATATGTTTATAAGGGTTCCATATCAAAGTCTTTAGCAAAAGGAAATGTTAGCGGAACAACGAAATTGGGAGGCTTGGTTGGTCGATTTGATGGAGATTCTATCAGCCAATCCTATGCTAATGGTAATGTAATTGGTAATTATTATGGAGATCCCGCTGATGAAGTAGGAAACTTTTATATCGGTGGATTTGTTGGATATGCTAAGGGTTCTGTTTCTGAATCTTATGCTACTGGATTAGTTTCGGGAATGGAGAATACTCCTGTTTATACGGGGTGTTTGATTGGTTATGTAGATGGTTCCTTGATAGTTAATGATACATACTATGATAATGAAAAGTGCTCCCTTGAAATAGAGGGGAAATGGGGCGTGAATACGGCTGGTGCAACCTTTGCTAATTCTTCGGGAAAGACGACTTCTGCGATGCAACAAGAAATGACTTTTGTAAATTGGGATTTTGTGGATACGTGGAGTATTCTTGAAGACTCCTATCCCTTCTTACATTTCTTCGAAAATTCTTTTGCCAATGCAGATGTAACAACGGAATCGCTCAAGGGTATTGTTTATGATGGAAAAACAAAAACTCCAGCTGTAACGAAAGTTGAGTTAGGAGGTTCTGCTTTAATAGAAAATAATGATTATCAAGTATCCTATCAGAATAACATAGACGCAGGAACAGCATCTATCAAGATTTGCGGATTAGGTGTGTATTCAGGATGCAAGATTATTCCGTTCACTATAGCTCCGATTAGCTTAAAGATTACATTGGGAAAAATAGAGAATCAAGTTTACGATACATTTGAAAAAACTCCCACTGTTTCAATATACGAAGGAGAAACATTGGTGGATGACAAAAGCTTTAGCATAGAATACGCAAATAATATAAATGCGGGAATTGCTTCTGTAAAGGTTTCTCTTTTTGGAAATTACAGTGGCTCTGCTTCTACGACATTCACGATTGAAAAGGCAAAATCAATTATTGAAGAATTACCGACCGCTAGAGGAATTTTCTATGGTCAAACATTGGAAAAGTCTCGCTTGGAAGGTGGCTCTGCAAATATAGAAGGAACATTTGGTTGGTCTAAAACAGATATTACTCCTGACCCTGTAAACGATGGTTACGAAGTAACATTTGTTCCTAAAGATACTGCGAATTATCTTAGCTCGACAGGAATGGTTTCTTTGATTGTCAAGAAATGCGTCGTGTCGTTTACTTATGAGGAATCCGTATTACAACTTGATTCGTTGATGTATGGTGAGACTCCTCAATATAAGAGTGACATACCGAAGAGAGCATCTGTTCAATATGAATATGTTTTTAAAAAGTGGTCTCCTGAAATTTCTCCTATTACGGGAAATCAAACATATGTGGCGATTTTTGATAGCACACTTCGAAAATATACTATTAGTTTTTATAGCGGTGATAGTCTTCTTCAATCTTCTGAATTTGAATATGGAAAAAAGCCCGCTGTAAAATCAAATCCACAGAAAGAAAAGAGCGACCAGTATGTATATCATTTTAAGGATTGGTCTCCTGCGATTGTTTCGGTTACGGAAGATGTAAAGTATTATGCAGTATTTGATAGTTCGACTCGATACTATTCTGTTAAGTTTATGAATGGTAAAGATGTATTGCAAAATGATTCCGTTGCTTATGGTAAAACTCCTAAGTATACCGGAAAAACACCTACGAAAAAATCGACAAACGGTTATTCTTTTAAATTTACCGGTTGGTCTCCAAAGTTAGGGCCTATTACAAAGGAATCAGAATTTGTGGCTGTTTTCGATAGCACGAAGGTGACTGGAATACATAATGTCCGTTTGGCTAGTTCGAATATGTCTGTGAATGCTGTTTCAAGAAGTATTCAGATTTCTGCAGCACCTATAGGCAAGGCTTTTGCTCTCTTTGATATGCAAGGTCGTATTTTAGAGAAAGGTCTCGTCGAGTCTGCAAATTTCAATGTTTCTGTTCCTCGGGCTGGTTCTTACTTCATTCGAATTGATAATCAAGTTCGGAAAGTGAATGTAAGATGAAACTTGTGAATTTGAATGATTAAAGCGAGAGATCTTTCGCGTTAGGGATAGTGACCCCTTGGGGCGAAGACTTGCGGGCGGTTTCGTCCTGATGTTTTCGGGAGCAAGGCTTCGTTTTATGAGGTTGGGCGGGAACGGAGTGAACCGGGCAACCCATAAAATATAGCCCGACCGCACATATATGTGCGGGAACGCCCCAAAGAGTTTTTGCTGAACATCGCCCGCGCTTTGAGCGATTGTGAGCCAAAAGCGACTCGTCATAACGAGTCGTGTTGGCGAGAGCACGCGAAAGTCTGAGGGCCTTATAGCAATATGAGCGTGCGGTCTTATACTGCGTCAAGATTCTCGGTACGAGCATCGACTCCATCGACATCGCCGAAGACCGTGACCTGTTCCGCAAGATGATGGACCAGCTCGGCATCCCGATGCCGGAAAGCGGCATGGCCACCAACATCGACGAAGCCCTCGCTTGCGTCAAGCAGATCGGCGGCTACCCGGTGATGATCCGCCCGAGCTTCGTGCTTGGCGGCCGCGGCATGGAAGTCATTTACGACGAAAACATGCTCCGCGAATACGTGGCGAAGGCCGTGGGCGTGACTCCGGACCGTCCGCTCCTCATCGACCGCTTCCTCCACAACGCTTTGGAATGCGAAGCCGACGCCCTCTCTGACGGCGAACATGTTTACATCCCGTCCGTGATGGAACACGTCGAACTTGCCGGTGTTCACTCCGGTGACTCCGCCTGCATTATCCCGCCGGTGACCATCACCAAGGAAAACTTGGCAACCATCAAGGATTACACCCGCAAGATTGCTGAAGCCCTCCACGTTTGCGGCCTCATGAACATGCAGTACGCTATCGAAGACGGCAAGGTGTTCGTCCTCGAAGCGAACCCGCGTGCAAGCCGTACGGTGCCGCTGGTCTCCAAGGTTTGCAACACCCAGATGGCCCGCCTCGCTACGCGCCTCATGCTCGGCGCGAAGCTCGAAGACCTGAAGCTCAAGGACAAGAAGTTCAACCACCACGGTGCCAAGGAAGCTGTGTTCCCGTTCGACAAGTTCCCGAAGGTGGACCCGGTTCTCGGCCCCGAAATGCGCTCTACCGGCGAAGTTCTCGGCCTCTCCGACGACTACGCCCTCGCTTACTATAAGAGCCAGGAAGCCGCCGGTTCCTTCCTCCCGAACGAAGGTGCCGTGCTGATTAGCTTGTCCGATAAGGTTAACTTGTCTGAACAGGCCATCGAAATCGGCAAGGAATTCCAGAAGCTCGGCTTCAAGATTTACGCTACCGAAGGCACCGCCAAGTTCTACGAAGCAGCCGGTGTCAAGTGCGAAGTGGTGAACAAGATCGCCGAAGGCCGCCCGAACGTCCTCGACATCATCTTGAACAAGCAGGTGAACCTCATCATCAACACGCCGTGGGCAAAGCGCGACGCCATCAAGGACGAAAGCGCCATCCGCAAGGCCGCCATCAAGTACAAGGTTCCTTACATCACGACCCTCGCCGGTGCCTACAACACCGTGAAGGGCATCGCCGCTGCAAGGAACGGACATGGTGCTGTGAAGTCTCTGCAGGAGTATCACGCTTCGATTGAAGAAGTGTAGCAAGCCGAGCGTCGTGCCCAAGCTAGCTTGGGCATGACCGAGGCGCCGCGAACTGGCGCCATTGGCGCCAACTGTAAGGATTAGGGGAGAGGGGGAAGAATCCCCCTCGCTTCAGCCCCGACCCGCCCTTATAATCACGCCCACTCAATTGAGTGGGCGTTTCCCATATGCCCCACCCCAGTCGGGTCTTCCGCTACCCCTTCTAGCGGGCTTCAGGCGCCAGCCCGCAACGCCCGGGCTTCCCCCGCCCTAAAAAAGCAAAACACCGCAACCTTAATGGTTACGGTGCTTTATATGAATTGCTTTGAGAACTTGTTAGACTGTCATGACACAGGGTTCATTATATCCAGATAGTAACGAATCGTGTGTCAGTAAAATTATTCCTTCTGCTTTTGCTTGGGCGATGAGCATTCTGTCGAAAGGATCTTTGTGTGATGGTGCGGTTTCGTCTCGCTTAAGTTTTTCAACTTCTAGAACATGTTCTTCGTAAACCATCAATTGTTGAAATCCTGCTTGTGTGCAGTAGTCCAAGAATTGTGCTCCAGTAATTGGCATTTGGTTAGGATGGATTGCGTGCTTGATGGCAATCTCCCACATGGAGATTAAGCTAAAAACAGGTTCTACATTTTCTTGGTTAATGAGTTTTCTGGCTTCAATTGGCAGTTTTTCACTGTCAAGAAGAGTCCAAAGAGCGATATGCGTGTCCAATAAGACTTTCATCCGTTCACTCCGAACATTTCCGCAATTTCGTCATTGCAAAAATCAATGTCATCGGGAATGGAAAATTGTCCCTTGGCGATACCGAACTTTTTCACGTTCCGTTTGACGGAACTGTTTGCCGATTTCTGGAGAATGAAATCGATAAAATCTGAAACTTCCCCTACATATTCTGCAGGGATTGCTTTGACTTTTTCTTGTAGTAGTTTGATAGGCATAAGAATATCCTCCATTCTAAATATACCTTTTTCCCCACACAAAAGGCAACCCCTTTCCAAGTTGGAATATCCCACATCCTTTACAATTTACTCTGAATATGCCGCTTTTATCACAAAAATGCTCGTTTTCGTAAATTTTTTGAGCATTCTGTTTGTTTTTATGTTATTTTTAAAGAGTAAAAGAGTTTTTGCTCTTGTTCTCCAAACGGAATCTAGACACTTCCATGTACACGAGGGCAAGGCGAACGCTCACGCAGGTATGCCGTTTTCGGCATATCTCGGTTTGCTATATCGGCTTTTAGCCGGTCTTTGGTCGTATGACCAAAGGGCAACAGCCCTTTTGGGGCGTGGGTCGTTTGTGTTTATCGTGTAGAGGCAGTCTAGAGCCACGTTTGGATAAATGCAACGATCTGCGCCTTTTTTGTTCCAACAAAATTTGGTGTGATATCCTTGCGGAATAGGAGCGAAGCTCTTGTAATGAAAGAGGTTTGGTTCTATGGGAATAATTAGGTATGTATTTCGAAACGGCGTAAAGCAACCTTTGTTTTTTATGCTGGCTGTTTCGTGTGCTTGCGCTTATGCTGGCTCATTCGCTGATTCCAGGGATGGCGAACATTACACTACGGTTAAGATAGGGCGTAGCGAATGGATGGCGGAAAATTTGCGATATAAAGTTCGCGGGAGCCGTTGTATCAACGACATACAGAAATTGTGTGGATTAGGACGATATTACAATTTTGATATGGCTGAACAGGCTTGTCCAAGAGGTTGGCACCTTCCCTCTAAAAAGGAATGGAACGATATTTTTGATAACGTTGATAAAAACTTTGGCATAGTTCTTCTAGGACATTGTTATGAAGAAGATCGCTGTTTTGATATGGATAAAACGGCTGTTTTTTGGACTTCTAGTGATGACAATAATTCTTGGACGGATGGAAGACGAAGCGATAGTTTCCTAAAGAGTATGGTTCCACGAAGGCAAAAAGCTTTTGCCGTTCGTTTTGAATCTGCACAGGGAATTTTTATCAATCCACCACACTCTTTTCTTAAAGACGGCTATTACTTCAATGTCCGTTGCATGAAGGATTGAATTTAACAAGTTAACAAGGAGAAAATTATGTTAAATATAAACAACCGTGAAGAGAAAAAAGGATTGCAATGCGAGTTGTCGAGTAGAAATCCTTTCATTACTTCTATATTATGCCAAACATTAGGGCTTTTTGGGGCTCATTTATTCTATGTCGGTCGGATGATTGCTGGTGTAGTGCGTTTGTTATTAGGTGTAATAGGAATTTTGCTGTTTAGTAATGATAATTACTTTGGTTTGGGTTTGTTATTCTTTTTGGTTGCACTATGCTTGATGCTTCTTGATGTGAAAAAAATTGCGACTGGAGAATTTCGTGATGTGAATAATCTTAGAATTTATTCAACATCATCGGTGTTTAAATTTGTGAATGTACTGTGGTTTCCTTTCTATTTTATTGTCGCCATGACTTATTTCTGCATGTCCATTTATGGATATGATTCTTCTAGCAATACTACTCAAGTATCACAAACTCCGCCTAAAGATATTCCTGTGAACGAAAGAACTTTTGAAGCTTTGTATAAGTGTAAATATGAAAAACAGGAATGCGCTGCGGAATATAACAAACGCTTAGAAATAGCTGTTCATACTATAGATTCTGTTTATGCGGAAGGCAATATTCGTGAGGCAGTCAAGTTGTCTCAATCATTCTATAGCATTTTAAAGAGTGATGGTTCAACTATTAGTTTTGAAGAGTATGTTCCTACGAAAGAAGGTGTAGAGAAAAGAATTGACAATTTGCTTCCTCAAAAAGGATGCATTGAAGATTCTTTGCAATATGCAAATTATTTATCTACGATTTATGAAGTGGAAAAATACTTTGATCGTGATGACGATGCAATTAAAGCTTTCACGAAATACTTCAACTACTTAAACAGAAATTGCAAACTAAAACATTATGATGCTAATGTCATTATAACAGAAGAACGGTTCATTGCAAGTGCATTAAAAAACAAAACAATCACTAACTCAAAAGCAACAGCATTGTTTAACGAAATATTTAAACAAATTGACAAAGATGACTTTATTGCTATGAAGTCTATAAATAACGGAAAATCTTATAAAGGGTACGGCTCAATAGAAATGAAGAAAAATAGAACTGTTTCATATGTTGAAGCCCCTTCAAAGGAATTTGATGCTGCAATGGCGCTTATGGCTTCAGCTTTTAACTTATTTTCGTTTGAAGCAAACTTTCCTTTTGTGATGCATCCTTCAGTTGAAAATGTTGAAATAGGATTTAATATATCTGAGTTAGAGTATAATTGGTATGCTGGGTATTATCATGGAATTTATGCGGTGACAATCAAGGCTAGTCGAAAAAGTTTAGATAAGTATTATGAAAAAAATAACATTGCTCCTCCCAGAGGTGTTGGTAGCGAACTAGCAATGAGTGCGGAAGATAAAGAATTCTTTTCCGGTTTGCCGAGTTACGCGTCTATGAAAAGATGGTGTAGTAAAAACGGATTTATTTGTTCGAAGTATTTGATTGAAAGAACTAGGTGAAATTTCTCATGAAAAAGCACAGAATAATCTTTTTTAATATAGGATGGATGAAATACTATAAAGGAATAAATCAAAATGATAAAATCAAACATGGTGGCGAATATGTAAAAGAAAATGGCACAGGTCATGAATGTTGCAATTTCCTAGCATGCGATGACGGCTATATTTATGGCTATGTACAACCAAAAAATGAATCAATCCGTATCGATTTACATTTTGATGTTGAATCATACGAATCAATTAAGAATGTCATTGTAGTATGGATTGCGACAGATGGTTTCAAGTCTCAAATTGTTGGATGGTATAAAAATGCGACCATTTTTTCAAAGCCACAAAGAATTCCGAAGAGAACAGATATTCATAAAGCAAATAAGGTTTCCTATTTTTTTGTAAAAACAAAAAAGAAGGATGCTATTTTATTAGACGAATGCAAGCGAATTCCTTTTTTCAAATCTTTTCATTCAGTTTGGTACGCTGACGGAAAAGATTACATTGCGAATCAATATGCTCAGGAAATTGAAAAGAATATCATTAAAGGCAAACAAATATTTAGTCATCCAAAGAGTTTTAGCAATATTCCAGACATTGATGGAGCAGAAGAAGGATCTTCACAATATCGCATGCATCTGATGCGGGAAAGAAATAAAAAAATTATAGAGCAAAAGAAGAAAAATGCGAAAAATTTATCATGTGAAATATGCGGTTTCAACTTTGAAAAAGAATATGGAATTCCTTTTTGCGAGGTTCATCACAAAAAGCCTTTATCAAAGTTAAAAAGGAGTACAAAGACGAAAACAACTGACTTGGCTATAGTTTGCTCAAATTGCCATCGCATTCTACATCATAAAAAAGACAATCTCCTATCCATAGAAGATTTGAAGAAAATAATAAAGAAACATAGTGACAAAAAACACTCTCCAAAGGCATGATATGCGTTAGGGATAGTGACCCGCAAGGGCCGAGACTACGGGCTCGGTGAGCGAAGCGAGTATAGCCCGACCCACGCAGTGGGGAACGCCCCAAAGAGTAAGCGTTGTGCTCTAAATTCCCGATTCCTTTTCCCGAAG